>JACCDP010010738.1_pt1 | contig 11091 bp, 11 predicted proteins | sample 7445841 | NCBI WGS metagenome assembly JACCDP01 (sample SAMN15323441, study PRJNA562643) | freshwater metagenome | isolation source: river surface water | place: USA:Blue River Watershed | collected 2017-08-17
CAACACGGCTGGGGACTGAGCTACTACCATACTCGCGCATGCGCTTTCAGAGCTTCACACAATCCCCATGCGTCTTGGAAAAAATCCCTCTGGCAGGGGGGTACCAGAGGGAAAATCTCGAGGAGAGAAACGATGACAAATGCAAGGAAATCCCTAACCTTGCAGCTTCATTCTATTCGCACCTCTTCAACAGTTCAAGAGCTTCATCCACACTGTTGACGATGGCAAGCATACCACCCGTCCAGTTGTTAAAGAACTTCTGCTCCTCCTCTGTCAGCTTCCTGGCCGACGGTGGCTTACGGCCATCCTTGACCTCCATGAGGATCGTATAGCCGCGGTATCCAACCAGCAGATCCGGCAGTCCATCTCCCTGCGTAACGATCCTAACGGTGGCACCACACGCCCTCAAAGCACTGACGATCTGCTCCTGATTCGCATCGACTTTAGCTGCTCGTCTCATGGTTTTCCCTACATTGCAACAGATAGGTTGGCAGGTTGTTGACACATACATTTATATCAGGTACATTGCAGTCTAACACAACTGATAGGACTGACATGAAGATCACCAATCACTTCGATCTGCCAGAGACAATCCTCAACGTCATCAGCAGGCCGACTTACTCTAGTCAAGGATCTCAGATCACCGTAACTCAGATCCTGAACTCACCGCGGATCGTCAACCTCACACGCAAGCACTGGGATGAACTCGAGCAAGATGCCAGTGATTCTGTCTGGTCGCTCTTTGGCTCTGCTGTCCACAACATCCTGCAGCACGGCCGTGATGACAACCACATCGTTGAGCAACGCCTGCACATAGAGTTCGATGGCTGGTCTATCAGCGGCGCTATCGATCTGCAGGAAGTCTACGAAGACGGCATCGTGATCAGCGACTACAAGGTCACTGGTGCATGGTCAGTGATGAATGAGAAGTCAGACTGGCACAAGCAACTGAACCTCTATGCATGGCTGGTTGAGAACGTCAAAGGCCAGACGGTCAAAGGTCTGCAGATCGTAGCCATCATACGTGACTGGTCACGCCGTGATGCACAGACCAAGGAGAACTATCCTAAGTCACCGGTCACAGTGATTAACATCCCACTGTGGTCACAAGAAGAACGTGAAGCTTATGTCAAGTCTCGACTAAAGCTACACAACGATGCGTACTTCAATGCCAACAGCGACGGCCAGTTGCCAGAATGTACAGCAGAAGAGATGTGGGAAAAACCCACTACTTACGCCGTGAAAAAAGATGGCGGCGTGAGAGCAAAGAGCGTTCACCTCACAAAGGAAGACGCAGAGAAAGCCCTACCACCCAAGGGCTACATCATAGAAGTAAGAGAAGGTGATCGCACTCGTTGCTCGAGCTTCTGCTCGGTCAACAGGTTTTGTGATCAGTATCAAAACTACCTGAAAGGTAAATCATGAAAAAGATCCTCGCATCTATTGGCATCGCACTCGTCACTACTGGTGCCTGGGCACAATGCTCCAGCCACACCTACATGATGAATGGCAGGATTGTCACTTGCACAACCTGCTGCTATGGCACCAACTGCACTACGAACTGCTTCTAAGGAATAAACATGCAAACGATTCAAGACTTCGACCATAGCTTCATCAAGCAAGCCATCCGTGATCGTGCAGAGATGATGATCCGTCACATCTGTGCGCCTGTGGATATGTTCGCTGAAGTTGATGACCTCTCAATCCCTGTCATTAAAGTCGATCCCAAGCCCGTTGCTACTGCATCTCCGGAAAAAAATCCTGACGCACCCTATGGCTACAAGAAAGACGGCACACCCCGTGCTCGTCCTGGCCGTCCTACAAAGAGTACTAAATCCAAAAGGAAATAAATCATGAGCGCAATTGCTAAAGCCTTGGTCAAAGCCCAGAAAGAATTTGGGCCAGCCATCAAGTCATCTAATAACCCACACTTCAAAACTCGTTACGCCAACTTGGCTGTTTGTTTTGATGCCGTCATCGACGCGCTCAACAACAATGGCTTCATGCTCACGCAGAAGACTTCACTCTGTGAAGATGGCGTGATCGTTGAAACAATCTTCCTCCACGAGTCTGGAGAGCAGATGAGCAGCGGTCCACTCCATGTGCCTGCAGCTAAGCATGATCCTCAAGGCTATGGCAGCGCTCTGACTTATGCCCGTCGTTATAGCGTCATGACCGCCTGTGGTCTGGCTCCTGAGGACGATGACGGTAATGCCGCTACTCGTCCATTCAGGGAACCCCAGGCTGCTGCACCTGTAGCTAAGCCTCCTGCCCCTCCTGCTGTGATGCAAGGCAAGAAGGAGGGGCCGTGGCATCTGAAGGTCATGGCAGCACCAGACGGTGATTCCGAATCTTGGATGACTGTGGTCAAGGACGCAACAACCATTGCCCTCGAGAACGCATCGAGTGAGGATGATGTGATGAACATCTTCCGCAACAACAAGGCCATCTATGACCAGTACAAGGAAATCAATGCGGATTCGTATTCCGCTCTGATGCTCGACTTCAAAAACGCTAAACAGAAATTTCAGGTGAAAGAATGAACTCAATAACTGTCGCTGGCATCGTAGGCAAAGATGCCGAACTCAAGATCCTGCAAGACGGCAATCACGTTGCAAGCTTCTCTATTGCTGACTCCCAAGGCAAAGACAAGACCATCTGGTGGAATGTCAACCTGTGGGGACGCAAGGCAGAAAGCCTGCACTCTTTCATCACCAAAGGCACCAAGGTAACTGTCACAGGTTCTGTGTCTGAAGATTCGTGGACGGATCGCAATACCAACGAGACTCGCAAAGCAATGCGTATCAGGGTCAACGACATCCTTCTGCAGAGCAATCGTCAGGAACCCAAGCCACAGGCCGAGGCTCCTGCAGCTGAAGATGACGTACCGTTCTAAATTAATGGTGCGATGAACACGCTACAGTTTGAAGCGGTCAAGGTAGCTCTAAAGCAGGACAAGACAGGATACGTCCTGACCTTGTGCCTGCACCCTGACGAGATACCTGAAGCCTGATATGATTGGTATTTCATCAGGAGATGCAATGAAGTGTTATGTCTGCGGGGACGAGGCCGTCAAGCGACATGGGCGATCAAACCTTTGTCTCAAGCATCGTAGGTTCATCCAAATGCAGCGCACAGCCAAGCAGTACGGGAAATATGTGCCTTCGCTTTATGAGCTTGAGAGGGTGGTGCCAGATGACATGCGGTGCCCCGATTGCGGCACGGTCATGAACTGGGCCGACTCGGGCAACAGGTCATCTGGCGCTGTACTACAGCACTACAGAGAGAAGGGAATTGGGATCGTGTGCTTGGCCTGCAATACGAAGCATGGGCTGATGCCAGGCGACTCGTATTGCGATGTGCCACATGGATACAAGCTGTGCAGATCTTGCAAAACCATCAAACCGCTGGATGAGTTTGGCAAGCGGGGAAAGCTGGAAGGCAATTACCCAAAGAGCAAGTGCAAGTCCTGCGAACTGGAGGCGCACAAGCTGTGGCGGAAAAAAAACCCCGATGCATATCGAGCCTCCAACAAACGCAACAACGACAAACGAAAGGAGAAGCATGGCAAACCACCCTCACTTTGAGGCGGTAAAGGTTGCACTCAAGCAGGACAAAACTGGATTTGTGTTAACTCTGTGCATTCATCCGGACGAACTTGATGATCGTATCCTGCGTGACTTTGTTGGCGCTCGATATCAAGTGGTCATGGTTCGTCTCAATGGAGAAGACAAACCACTGGACAAGGATGTCGAGTACCAACGTGACGCCGTAAGGACAGCAGGCATACTCTGCAGATCTAAACAGTTTGCAGAGTATCTGGTGTTCATGGGTGAGATACTGGATGAAGACGAAACAGAAGTAGTCAACTGGCTACGCAAGACTCTCAACATTCAGTCTCGATCTGAACTCAAAACCAACCAACTAGCAGCCACAAAATTCTGGCGCATCAATGAGGAATTTCAACAATGGACACAAAGCGTCTGATCCCGTACTCGGTACATCTATCAGCAGATGTATATAAGAAACTTAAGGAAGCAGCAGGAGAACGCAAAGCATCATCACTTGTGCGTGACGCCATCACCATCATCCTCGAGGGCGATGATGAGTTTAATGGCGGGTACAACAAAGCTTTACGCGACATCGTATCAATGCTTCATAAAGACAAGTGGTGCTCTTCTGTCGGCATCGAGGGTGAATCTTTCGCAACTTACATTCACAAACTAATCGAACCCATGATGGTGAGCCAAAATGTCAACAAGAAAAGTACCAAAAAAGCTCGGGGTTGAAGCCCTGCTCGAGAAGTCTGAACCTGTATCGATTCAGGAGATTACTTTGCAGGATTGGTATGCGGCCTTTGCTCTGATCAACATGACCAAAGATGCCAACACTTACCAAGAGATCGCAGCAACGGCATGGGAAATCTCCGATGCCATGATGGAAGAACGAAACCGGAGGATGTGATGGATGGTTTGTACTACATTAAGATCGCCCAGAATCATTTGGACGAACTGAAGAAACGTATCAAAGAAGAAAACCTTGAGGACATCTGCTCAGAGATACAAGAGGTTATGTCTGCCATGCACTATCTATGGGATTGGGTCGATGCTCAACAAGATCTCCCCCGCTGAGAAAGCTCACCTTGCTTTGGTCAAGTCACTGCCATGCTCTGTGTGTGATGCACCGCCCCCGTCGTCAGCACATCATGTAAAACAGCACCAGCAGTACACCTGCGTTGCGCTGTGCTATTACTGCCACCAAGGTCCGGTGCTTGGCTGGCATGGACAGAAGAGGGCATGGAGCATCCGCAAGATGGATGAACTCGATGCCCTCAACATCACCATCAAAAGACTATTGGATCTAAAGCTGAGCAGTGGCTCGTAGTTCTTTGACGTTTATGCTCTTGAGCAAGTCTCTCTCAATCTTTCTAAGCTCCTCGATGCGAGTCTTCTTATCATCAGCAGACATCACATCAGAGGGAGCATTGGTGATATGAGAAATCACTCGGCGGATCTTGCTCAACTCATCAGAAACTTTCTCAGTTGCCTTGGCCAGACCAAGCCGAGTGATGTTCTTCTCATCGTTGATGAAGTCATCCAATGCTTGAGGCGACCTGACCTTGATGTCATTGAACGTTGACTTGACCCTTGCCATCTCATCACGCAACTCATAGAAATCATTCTTGAGTGCATTCTCTGTAGTCTTGCCAACAAAGCCACCAGTGCCGGGTATACCTGCAATCATGTCCTTGAGCGATACAGCAGGCCGTTCGACCTCGAGATCGCTGTGCAGCATGAAGTTAGTTGTATAAAGGAACAACCCACCCACAGATCCAAACATACCGCGGATCAGATGGTCAGCAACTATCGGCGAGATGCCTTCTGCCTTGCCCTTTTCAAAGCTATATGTCAGAGGCACATTGCTCAACAGTTTTGAGAACTCAGATGTTGAGTCGGTGAACTGCCGCTCCGTTGCCTTCTGCTTCTCAAAGTAACCAACAATCGGCTTGCCTTGGAAGAAGTCATAGTTGACCGTTGCCTCGAGCACAGGCTTGATAGCTTGCGGCACCGGCATCGGACTGGCTACTGCATTGACCAGTGCATCTCCCACTGACTTGCGAACTTTCCTCGGATCAGAGAAGCCGTTGTCAGTGATCAGGTGATAGGCATGTTCGCCAATAACCTTGGGCAGCAGGAACATGTCAGGACGCAGCGGGATCCGCATACCTGTGCCGGGGATGGCCAGCACTCGATCACGGATTGCTGTGGGTGTGTTCTGATAGTCCTCGTCATCAGCAACCAGCATTGCATACAACACGCTCATGGCCATCAATCCACCAGACATAGTGGCCAATGTCTTGAGCGCCTCGACACGATCACCGGGAGAGATGCCCACGCCACTGATCGTCTTCATAGCTACACGCTGCACAGACATATAGGCATAGAAGAACGGCACCACCTGACCGAGCAGGTTGATCATCTTGCTACTGCCGCGGCGACGGAAGTTGATGATGTCGAACGCCTTCTCCAAAGCCTCAGCCTTGCTCAGCCCCTGCTGCATCGATGCCTCGTACACAGCCTGCCGGATAGCGTTATCTGCAGACATAGCAATGTGGCTGAGGAACTCAATGCCCTTACCTGCCGCAGTCTTAGGCGGCTTCAGGCCAGCAGCAATCTCCACATCCTGCCGTGCGATAGCAGCAGAGAAATCCCGCACACCAGTAGCACCGTACTTCTTGAGCAGGTTGTGTGTGGCACTGGTCTTAGTCAGAGTCTTAACAAACTCTTTGACTGCCAGCACCGGGATACGCAGCGCATACCTTGGCTTGAGGCCAGAGGTAAACATCGCAGAGAACGCATCCTGAGGCACCTGAGCAACCGAGAACAGGGGGTACAAGACCACCGAGTTACGCAGCATGTTGGCGAACGCAGAGAAGAACTTGATGCTCGGGATCGCTACGTTGCTGATGGATGTGAAGGCATCCATGTACAAAGGATCGGCAACCTCATACAACTCCTGCACACCATTGCGGAACACACGGATGATGTTCTTCCCAGGCTCGAGCTTGTCCACCTGTGTGACCATCTTCCGATCACCAGTCTGGATCTCCTTGCCAATGTCAACCATCTGCAAGGCTTTGTGGTTCCTGACGCTACGGTTGATAGCGTATTGTGTCCAGCGCACCATGTTGTCAAAAACATCATGTACCGGAGCATTGCTACCTTTGAGCCTGAACTCTTTAGCCTTGACCTGCAGACCACGGATGAACTCCTGAGGACCGCCGCCCTCTTCGAGTTGCTCGTCCCGGTAGAACGGCACATAGTCCACGTTGTCCAGCATGGACTCTGCCAACTCGAGACTCCACAGTTGGCCATCCATCAACGCCTTGACAGCATTGGTACGGATGCCCTGCCAGATCTCGCTGGTTTGTTTTAGCTCAGGCATGATGTCAGCCAGACGCATTCCCGGCTCAATCATGGCCCGCTGGTCTTCGCTGATGTAGACCTCAGCCTTCTTCAAATCATCTGCCTGCTTACGGTAACCATCCCGCTCTGCACTCAAACGATCCCGCTTATCAGCATCAGTTTCCCGACGCATCTCAGACGTAACAGCCTTGATCTTTTCCTCAAGCTCAGCGATCTCTGCATCACGCTGATCCTGCTTAGCCGCAAGCGATTTGAACCGCTTGGCTACAAAGTAGGTGTGAGCAATGCGCTCAGCTTCTGCCTTGTCAATTTTGTACTTCGCTGCCAAGGCGTCAATGGACTTCGACAGCTTAATAAAGTTGTCTTCCTTCTTGACGGCCACAAACTTCTTAGCTTCCTCATCATAGGCAATACCACCTTCAATGATGAACTGAGTAGCAAGAGCGTCGGCATGTACAGCCTGAGACTGACTGGCCTCGAGCAACAGCCCCATTACCTCTGGATGCTCATTGAGATCAGCAATCAGATTGCGACGGATGTTGTTGTTAAACGCAGCATCTCCCGAGAACGCCATCGTCTCGAGCTTATCCGTCCACTGCTTGAGCGTAGTCTTGGCAGACTCTTTAGTTAGCTGTGGGTTCTCACCCATGCTCTTGAGCGATGCCAAGATCTTCTTGACCCTGTCAGGCTCAGGAGGTTGCGGCTGCATACCTGTCTGGTTAAGGATAGCTTCTGCCTGCTGAGCAGGGCTACCTTCAGCCTTGGTGATAGATGCCTGCAACTCTTCTTTGGTTGCAGCAGGTTCTCTCTCCATGCTAAACAACTCGATGCCTTCATCAACCTTGTCCCGCATCTCAGAGGTGATATCAAAGCCGGGCTGTTGCAACCGCTTGTTTTCCTTCATAAGCTCGGCTGCTCTTTGCTCTGTTAAGCCAAACTCAATTGGCTCCCAGTATGGATTATCGTATTCATCAAAGCGCTTCTCTTCGATAGCATAAGTACCATCGTCATCTCGAACTTTTCTTAGCTTGTCATTGCTTGCAATTGTGATGTCACCCATCTGACCGCCACCAAGCTTAGGCAGCAGCTTCTTCACAGCATTGGGTACGATCTTGTCGTAGAAGGTCTTCATACCTTCGCCGCCGACTTTGAGGTCAAGGCCGCTAAAGCGCACACGCTTTTGATCGCTGGCTGTTGCGTCGATGATCTTCTGCGCCATCTCCTTACCAACGTTGTCTTCAAGTTCTTCTGGCGTCAGACCACTGCGATTAAAGTCTTTCCCATCTTTAGTTGAAACATCAATTTCATATGTTCCATTTGGTCTACGCTTAGCATCGATGCGGTCAATAGATTTGCTCAGGTCATACCGATCAGCAGACTGATCACCATTGACAAACGCCACCTTGTCATAGCCACCTTCAGCAGCCATGATCATGATACGTTTGAGGGCGAGGTTCAGCCAGCCTTCTGTTTTGGTGACGAAGGGGGCTGAAGGGACGGTGCTGGTTTTCATGCCGCCGTATGTGTCGGCAATTTTGAACGCAGAGTCTTTGGCATCTTTGTCACCGAATTTGGTGGTGCCGTACGGGCTGCTCATGCCCGGACCGTAGACCGAAATAGTCCCGTTTTCCAAGGTCTTCAACGACCAGCCATCTCTTAGCTGGCGTCCAAACCCAGCCTTCTTTCCTTCCTGACCCCAGTCAGATTGGATCTCCTCAACAAACAGAACCTTGTTGCCATCGGCATCGGTACGGTCATTGACGCGGATGTGGGCGAGGACGTTGGGTTGATCCCAGTGACGAGAACGATAGACATTACCTGCTTCGCCTCGCATCTCTGCATAACGATCCTCAAGGGTCTGCTTAACTGGCAAAGTCAGCAGCACCTCACGGTAGTTATCACCACCGGGTAAAGTATAGTTTTCGTATTTAGTTCCTAAAACTCCTCGTTGTTTTCTTATACGATCAATGTCTTCCCTTGCTTCAGCTTCTGTCTCGTAGCCAGTACCAACCTTCTCATACTGTTCGTTATAAATAAACCATGTGCCATCACTAGCCAGATCAATTTCATAACCGGACATGTCGCGTCCGTCACCAAGCACAGTCTCTTGAACCTGCACACCATTGGCATCGAGGTACTCTTTGACCTGATCTTTGGTGACCCGGCCTTGCTGTAGATCCAGCCAGTCATTGATACCAGTCCACTCAAGTTCGTTCTGCTTGACCACGCCCTTGTTGACCATGCCTTGGAACATAGTCTTCCAGCCAGCAGGAGGAGCAGCCTTTGTATCTACTTTGGAAACAGCGTCAGAAAGTGCAGAGTAAAAGCCTATGGGGCTGACCTCTCGATCTCCCCTTCCGCTTGCATAAACTCCGCCCTTGCCTTTTCCAAACAAAGAGCCGCGGCCCGGAATAGCAGTGAGCTTGTCCGTCAGATTGATGATCTCAGTCAGAGCATTGACATCAGTAATACCCAACAAGTTAGCAACCAAACGAGTGAACTGCGTCCATGCGCTGCGCTTACCCTTGTACGGGATGTTCATCAACAAGAACTGAAACTCAGCGTTAGTGTTGGCCTCTGCTACAAATTCCATCACATTTGCTGTGCCATACACTTGCCGTGTGTATTTCCTTGGACGCCGTCTGCCATCCCAGCCCATGCCTTGCTTGGCAAGTTCTTTCTTAACGTGTTCGTAAAGTTCTTCAATCTCTTTGACAATAGGACGCTGACGAGCATTAGGTGCCAGCATTGCCTTCACAGTCAAAGCATGTACCACCTCATGGGCGCTGGTGTGCTCATCACCTGCGTAGTCAGAACGCATGATGATTGAGTCTTCACCGGAGCTATACAGACCAGCCGCATCTGGATAATTCGGTAGACTCTTGCGTGATTTTTTAAGCGTGATTTGGTTGCGTATCTTTTGCGATAGCTTTCCAATCTTCTGAATGATTGGATTGCTACTCTTCTCTAGAGCATCAATAAGCGCACCAAAGTTACCTGCCCGGTTAGCGGCCTCAACTTCGTTGTTCTGCCTCAAGACAGGCAGGCGCTGCCTCAACTCCTCAGCAGTCTTTGGAGGTTCAACTGTAGGCGGAGGAGGCTCTGTAGGTGGCGGCTCTGTAGGAGGAGGTGCAGTGCCCTCACCTTTCGGCGGTCCAACAAACGTTGCTTCAACATCAGCAAGGTTACGAGCCAACGCCCGACGCAACGTATTCTTCAGAAGATTACGTGCTTCGATGCCTTCTTCTTCCGTAGTAGACTGATCAATCCTGTCTTGGATAGCATCGGCAGCAGCTTGCTCTGCACTGGTGAGCAAAAGCTTCATGCGCTTATCGATGTCAAGCGTCGGCGTTGCACTAACCGAATACTCACGGCCACCATCACCAGCAACGCTATCAACAGCAAAGTCGCCATTGCTATCGCTGATCTGTTTCAACTCAAGTTGCAGATCAGTTGCCGGTCCTCTTGCTCTAAAGCCTCCAGGCGCTACGATCCCAGGCTCACCAGTTGGCGTATAAGTTAAAGGCAGTTCCCGACCAGCCTTACGCTCAGCTTCCAAAGCCTGCTCAACATCAGCACGGGTTATCAGACCACTGTCATAGTCCCTAACAAAACGTTGCGATGCTGGCGTACCTCCAGTGCTACTGCTATTGATAGCCCTGAAACGGTTTACATATGCATCAACAGGATCAATCTCTACACCGGGTCCAGACGGGGTAGCAGGCACCATTACAGGATTGCCATTCTCGTCGTAGATTGGATTGCCTTTTTCGTCAAACGCCTGCCTGAAAGACTTCCTTGCCTGACCAGTTTCACTCTTCTGGCCTTGTGCTTCAGGCGTATACCCTGCAGGACGATCCAACGACGAGATAGCAAACCGCTCCGGCACCGTAGGATGCGGAACAATCTGCAGACTATTGGGATCACCACCCTCATTCTTGAGCATGTCCTTCATCACCGTCAGGCGATTACGTGCATCACGCATCGTCAAAGGCCGGGTGTCAAGGAGCGGTGGCGTTGTAGGCTTCTCAGGCTTCGGAGCCTCAGGCATCACCGTACTGGTAGGAATGCCAGCAGCAATGCGACGATCTTCCACTTGCCGCTGTTTCTCCAGCAGTTCTGCCAGAGGTGTAATTTGTGGCAACGTGGTTACGTCCAGACTAGG
>JACCDP010575811.1_pt1 | contig 11086 bp, 12 predicted proteins | sample 7445841 | NCBI WGS metagenome assembly JACCDP01 (sample SAMN15323441, study PRJNA562643) | freshwater metagenome | isolation source: river surface water | place: USA:Blue River Watershed | collected 2017-08-17
GCAGATAGCTTGGTAAACCCCACCTGAAGCAAGACCACGCAGATGGCGTTTGAGAACTGCTCGTTCGAGCCATCGGGTAGGTTGCTTGAATCTGTAAGCAATTACAGATCTAGATGGATGGTGATCCGTTCGCAAGAACGACAGGATCCGGCTTACAGGGCGACTCTTCTCTTGTTCTCCCAAGCGTAAATCTCTGCTCGAGGCGAGATACTCAATCTTTCACATGGAAATTCGGCAACTCCCCCTTTATCCTTTTACAATGTTGTTAAAGGCAGTAATGAAGCGATGGCTAGCCGTGCCTCTTGCTGCTCTTTTTCTTCTTTTTAGTACAGGGGCTGCAGCGGCACCTGACTGCCATATTGAATCGACGGTACAGCCGCCTAGCCAATCTGAGGTAGTTCATAGTCATACAGGACAACCGCATAGTCATTCATCTCAAGTAACCACCAGTGCTGCCTCAAATTCTAAAGAAACTCTTCTCTCTTTTGGTAGCAACCTTAACAACGAAATATGTATAGTCGTTGGATTTATCGTATTGCTTTTGCTTCGCTACTCACGAGCGATGAGATCAATGCTGACGATAAAGCAATTTTCTCTACCGAGATATCAGCTACCCCTATTTCTGTCTAAAAATCTGGGTTACCTCAATTTAAATCATCTTCAGTTGGGGATAATTCGCATCTAGTCCTTCTCTCGTCCGTAAATTAACTTCGAGAAAAGGAATTTTTATGCACAAAAAAATCATTGTTTTATTGTTCGCTGTTGGGGTCATTCTGATTCCAAATAGCGCTAATGCTTCGACGCATGCAAAGTCATTACAAAATTTGGGGATGAATGAAATCATGTTTGCCCAGATGATGATTCCGCATCACGCTCAAGCGATTTCTATGTCTGCAACTGCTCTCAAGAAGAGTCGCAATCAAGAGATCTTAAAGCTGTCTCGGCAGATAAAGAGCCTGCAAAGTTCTGAGACTTCCCAACTTACTTATTGGCTCAAAGCGACAGATTCTTCTATCACTATGGATCATGACATGAAAATGTCAGGCATGTTGTCCGCGAAGGAACTTGCTTCACTAAAACGTCTAACTGGAACCCAGTTCGATCGAACATTTCTGCAACTGATGATCAAACATCATCAAGGCGCGCTTGAAATGCTTGATCTAATTTCCGATTCCAAAAATGTGGAAGCCAAGGCGCTAGCTAAGGCAATCAAATCCGAACAAAGTAAAGAAATAAATTCCATGAAACTACTACTCACTAAATTGAAATAAGGAGAAATTAAATGCGTAAAACAATTCTAGGTATCGCAACTGCAATAAGTCTTGTCGTGGGTTCTAATGTCGCCTATGCCGATACAGCAAAGCCGGGTTCAAGCATGACTCACATGAAGACAGCTGCAGGGGTTGCATCAACCCTTGAAGCAGCAGGTGTCATTCTTTATGTACAAGGCGGAGCAACCTCTGCTGTTATTGGTGAGGATGTAAGTACGGCAACTAGCCAGGTTGTGTTCCATATTCCAGTAACTGCAAATAAGGCTGGGGTTCAACATGTGGGAAGCAACATTATTTTCTTCAACACGGCTAACAACCAGTACCTGACACTTAAGAATCCGGTTATTGATCTAGCCAAGGGTGTTGTTTCAGCAACAGTTCCTCAGGCAGGAGATGCAAAGGTTGATATTTTGACCATCACCAATGCGTCAACAGCAAAACCAAAAATCACAAACGATAAGAAGATAAAGCAGCGTACAACTGCCTACACAGGAACTACATTGGTACTTGCTCCAGGAGTGGCTGCAACAATCGCATCAGTCTTAGGTTTGCCAGCAGGTTCATTGCCAGATGGTTTGGCCTTTGGAACAGCTGATGTAACTCTCTACAGCAAGCTTAAGTAAGGTCTAAAAATGGAACCAATCTCCCGTCGTACTTTCATTGCAGGCGTATGTGCGGTTGTCGCATTGAGTGGAAGTGAACTTCCTGCTGCAGCAAACACTGCGGTTAAGAAACTTCCTGGTGGCCGCATATCGGTTAATCTGAAAGCGGTCCCCGCATTAGCAAAAGTTGGTGGGGCAGCAAAGATTGGATCTGTAAAGGGGGTGCCAGTTGCGATTGCTCGCACTGGCACCTCTAAATACATTGCTTTTAATCTTTTGTGCCCTCACCAAGGGGTAACCGTCACGCAAAATGAGAAGGGATGGGTTTGCAATGCCCACGGCTCTGAATTCGAAGCTGACGGTGATTTGGTGTTAGGTCCAGCCACGTCAGGGTTAGCGCGGGTACCTATGAAGATCTCAAAAGGTCTAGCGACCATTGGGTAATTAAGATAATTCTTAATTAACCGAGTTAACTGAATTGGGCCTGGGAGTTAATCTCTCAGGTCCAATTTAGCTAATAACTCAATTCAATTGATTTGTTTTCCTAATCTTTTTGGGGCAATTCTTAGGGCAATCTAGAAATTCATGCTTAGCTTCACGCATGGCCGTCGTATCTTCGGCTTATAGGGCGACTCTTCTTTATACTTCAGCTATGAAATTTGGCATTCACTCTGAGCAATACCAGAACAACTACTCAAAAGAGGAAGAGCAAAAATTCACTCAGGTGTTCGGCGAATTGACTTCAGAGTTTGCCGCCAAGATGGCTGAAGGTGTTCATGCCTCCGATGAGAGTGTTCAAGAACTTGTTAAGCAACATTATGAATTTATTCTTCAGTTTTGGACTCCGAATAAGGAAGCCTACAAATCCCTGGCGATGACATATATCTTGCCATCGCCTTACAGGGACAGTTATGAAGAAGTTGCCCAAGGTCTAGGTAAATATCACTACGACGCTGTGTGTATTTGGGCTGATAAGAACCTTTAAGCCTCTTCGGCTTATAGGGCGACTCTTCTACTAAACTTCAATTGTGTACCGCAAAGCTGCTCTATACGGATTGACAACGTCTTTAATCTCAACGGCATCCTTGTTCACCCTAGAATTTCTAAAGTCTGGGGGCTTCCCCTATGGAATTCCATGGGCAGTATTCTTTTTTCTCGGCTTCACATCATTTGTTGCAGTTTCATCTATATCTGTTTCATATCCTTTTTTTTCAGTTAATCGCCGAATTAGTATCAGTGTTTTAGCGACAGGGGTTTTGTTTTTGGCCTCTTGGACTTATCTCTTCTTGGACCAACTACCTTGCTTTCTAGGTGGTTCTGGCTGCTAGAGACAGATGATTGTCCGGCTTATAGGGTGACTCTTCTTTTATAATCATCAAATGAATTCTCATTCCAAGAAAGCTTTGAAAATTGGTTTAGGAATCCGAGGAATAATTGCTGCCATAGTTCTTGGCTTTATTTGCCTTTACCAACCAATATTTGAAGAGTCTGAGAGCATTCTCTGGGCCAAAGTTTTGTTGGTGCTTGCTGCATTTGTTTACGTTGTGTTTTCGCTTGCGTGGGATAAGAGATTTATTTCGCTCACAACACTGCAACTCTTGATTTCTTTGGTTTTATTGGGAGCAACCCTTCAAACAGGGAATGTCTTTTTTATTGCCTTCGGACTATTCAGTCATGCGATATGGGATTTATGGCACTTGGCAACCCAGAAGAAGTACGTCCCATGGTGGTACGCGGGTGCGTGCGTCTATATTGATTTAGCAGCCGTTGCGCTAATTTTGGCCAAAGGCTGATGTGACCTATTCCGCCCCCTTTTTAATAAGTAGGATGAATGCATGTCTAAGCCACTCATGATTCTTATTTCAGGGCCATATATGTCTGGAACAAATGGTGATGAAGCGGCAATTGCTAGAAATTTAAAGGCCATGGAAGATTTCGCACTTCCTATATTTAAAAAAGGTCACATTGCAGTTGTGGGTGAGTGGCTTGCGTGGCCGGTGATTCGCCAGGCTGGTGGAGAATCACATTCCTCTGAACAATTCTCTGAATATCAATATCCAGTTGCTCATCGACTCTTAGAAAAATGTGATGCAGTTTTTCGTATTCCCGGTGAATCTAGAGGTGCAGATCTAGAGATGGGCAAGGCTAGAGATATGGGAAAAATCATTTTCAATGGCTTTGACGAGATCCCAGATTTAAATTCTGGTTTATAGGTCGACTCTTCTTTAAATTATGAAGTTCTCTTTGGCTTTCTTTGCAGCCTCGCCTCTGCCACTTACACCTAACTTCTTATAAATATTGCGTAGGTGGGTTTTCATAGTGTTTTTCGAAATGTGGAGAATTTGACCGATCTCTGTGATCGAGTTTTCCGTGACCAGATACCTCAAGACCTCAATCTCGCGCCCTGTTAGTTGTTCTCCGGTGAATTTAACTAATCGATTACGTTCCTGAATACGATCAATCGCCAATCGGCTCAACGACTCAAGCCAAATCGACTTCTTGGTAGTAGAAAGATTTATAATTGCTTCTAAGGTTAAGTTGTCTTGCCTTAAGAAAATCTCTTGCGCCCCGACTTCCTCGCCCTTGGCCAGTGCAATCTTGAGGTATTCCCGCTGTTTCTTTACACCTTCATCTTTTAACTTAGATAGATAAAGATTCTTTCTAATGACTTCCCGCGGCGTAGCTTCTTCAAATTTCTTGATTTCGCTTGCATCTGCGAGTTTTGACTTTCCTAAAGCACTCTTACCTAGCTGCTGTAAGTATGGAATATCTGGATTTCTTTTCACAATCGTATCGAGTCGGCCTAAATCTTTTGAATGGCTCTTCGCAAGTAATTCTCCCAAATCGACCAACCAGGACATTGCCTTAAGATTTGGATCTAACAAGAGCTCATTTCTCAACCGAGCCACTTTCGTTGAGATTTCATCTTGGCTATTTGGAAGACGTGACAAAATTCGAATCTCGCCCACTAAGCATAGATAGCTGATGAAGATCATTTTGTTCTCCCCGGCTTCTTTTTCGAGTTTGACTATTTCAGTTAACGCATCCTCGATCATTGAAAATTCGTAGAGACAGCGGATTAGAACGAATCTGCAATCAAACGGTAGAGCAACTCCAACTCGACCGGAGGCTTCTTCAAGGGCGATCGTGGTTTTGGCTAATTCATAAGCTTGCTTGTATTCACCTTGTGAGAGCAACTGCATAGATTTAATTGCAGATTTCGCTTGATCCAATACGCTTAAATTATCTGGGTTATCGATGTGCAATATATCTTCAGCGCACTCATTTAGTTTCTTCATATCAGAAGTTACAAGTGCGATGCAGGCAACTAGACGAATCAACCGCCCCTTATCCATTGGATCCAAGGTTCCGCTTTTAATGGGAGAATTGATTGAAACTTGCGCGTGCTTTAACGCAAGCTGATAATCACCATTATGGAAGTTCACGTATGCTCGGCAGAGATTACTTATCTGATGCACCCAGACCTCGATCGGATTTCCACGAGTACTTGTTTCTAGTTCATCTAGCAAGATAATGCATTTTCTAAAATCTAAGTCAATCAAATTTCCAATGGCTTCAAATCCTTTAGCCATAAATAAACTATTTTCAGATTCATCAAGAGAGCTCTTTGCATATTCGGTGAATTCTTTTCCTTGCCCAGTTAGCGACAACTCCGCCATTCTGGTTAAGTAGAGACGATAGAAAAAATCTAAATCATTCTTTTCAATGGCTGTTTCAATGATTTTATGAACGCTGCTGGCATAGCCCGGAAGGGGTGATTTGGAAGGGTCTTTGCTCACCCCCATAGGGTGAGGCATTAAGGGAGTTTTTTACAGGTGATTCTCAGCATGAAGGGGTGATTAAATGGGGCGATTTAGTCGATATCGAAGGTGGACACCGCGGGGGACCAAACCTAGAAATCAGAACGAAGCGACTTGGTCAGGAGCGCGAGGATTGCGGTCGCCGAAAGTATCGCCGCTAACACGATGTAGGTGGCGCTGACGCCAAATCTTTCAACAGAGAGTCCCGCTGCAACCATGCCTAGTGGAGGTGCGGCGTAGAAAACTGCAGTCTGCACTCCAAACACTCTTCCTTGTTGATCAGCCGGAACACGTTGCTGAATCAAAGTACTAACGAGTGGATTAAATGGTCCCCAAGATAAACCGAGAAAAAATCCTGCAACGATGAGAATTGGCAATGGCGGCAGGAAGGCCATTGGAATAATACTTACCGCTGTTCCTATAAGTGTTGTTCGTACAAGATTCTTTCGCGACAGTCGAGCGCTTATCCAACCGTAACCAAAGGATCCGATTGCAGAACCGGCAGCAAGAGCCGAAATAACAATTCCTAGGCCCGCAGGCTTTCCTAAATCTTCGAAGTAAGTTGATAAGACAACTGTCTCGGTCGGCAGATAAACAGCAGCAATGATCAAAATTGAAATAGTTATAGTGCGAAGCAGTTTGTCTTTCCAGAGAACCTTAAATCCAGCGCTTATCCTTCGGTCAGATGTTTCGCCCATCTCTTCAGCCAAATGCCGTGCCTCTTTGCCGAGATTGCCAACTCGCAAGAAAACGATAGCCAACGCAGCAAAAATGAAGAGACCACCAGATACCCAGAAAGAATTAACTGCGCCAACAGTTGAAATTAAACCTGCTCCAACAGCTGGACCAAAAATCCATGAAACTCCCATAAACCCGTCGTGTATCCCATTTAGTCGATCAAGTTCAATATCTGAAGCTTTAGCAACATCCGCTAAGAGCGTTTTGCGTGCCGTGTAACCTGCGGGATCAAAAATCGCACCGAATACAGCGATAATCAAAATTATTGAACTAGAAAGTTCTGAAGTTAAAGCGACGATCGGAAATGCAACGACCGCGACAGCTGACAGTATGTCGGCCCCAATACTCACAGAACGACGACCCAGGTGGTCCACAAGCCAACCGCCAATAGGAGAAATCAACAAACCGGGCAGCGCAGAAATCGCTGCTACCAATCCTGCAAAGGCTGGAGAACCTGTCTCTTCAAGAATCAACCACGGAATCGTGATCATGACAATTGAATTGCCCAAACCCGAGGAAAAATTAGATAGTTGATGTAGGACTACAGGAAGTTTCTTTTTCATGAGATTTCAAACTATATGTAGTTAGCCAATTCTCCACAAGCCTCAAATCGAGAAGCTCAGATATCATTAGAGCCTGGAGAGAGGCGCTTGATATGAGTACAAACGAATCAGGGCTTACGGATCTTGAGCAAGAAAAGGTAAACCTCGCAAAGCCTTTCCGATCGCTCGCAATAATTTTCATAGTAGCGGGCGCCATTGGCTGGTTTGCATCTGCATCGCTTCTGATCGAAAGAGTTAAATCTCTGCAGAATCCGACAAAAGATCTCGCATGTGACATAAGCCCCTTCGTCGCATGTGGACCTTTATTTGACCGTTGGCAGGCTTCATTATTTGGTTTCCCGAACGCAATGCTGGGAGTAGCAGGATTTATTGTGCCAATTGTTATTGGATTCGCAATCTTTGCTGGTGCGAAATTCAACGGCTGGTTCTGGCGCGGTGCAGTTATAGGTCTGGGCTTAGCTTGGTTTTTTGTGACATGGCTCTTTACTCAGAGCGTTTACAACATAGGTGTGCTTTGCCCATATTGCTTAGTGGTTTGGTTGGCAACGATTCCAATGTGGTGGACTGTCCTGATTGTGACAATGATTCAAGGGCATTGGGGTTCAAGAATTCGCAACATCGTTAGCCGTCGCGGAATCTCATTTATACCCGCAACCATAATTCTCAACTATGGTGTTATCGCAGTGTTAATCATGCAGGAAATGGGCGATCGAATATTAAGTAGTTTTTAATCACGTTGTTCGGAGGCTGGCTTAGGAGGCGCGTCTAATTTGCGCGCCAATAGTTTCGAACATAGGATTTCGCACAGTTAAGGGGAGTACCTCGCTAACGCAACTTCGTCAATACGGATAGAAATTATCCCGGAGTTGCGACCACTTAGTGGTGAGGGAGACCTTGGCACAAATGGCCACCCTTAACGAATAGGTTTAAAAAATGGATGTAACTCTTTTAACTTGGGCTCTTGTTGTAGGCGTAATCACCGCACTTATTGTTGTTGATCTACTTACTGTAAGTCGCAAACCTCACGACGTAATGTTTAAAGAAGCAGCAATCTGGTCAATCTTTTACATCGGTGTAGCAATCGCCTTCGGTGTTTGGGTCTGGCAGACCGCGGGATCACAATTCGGAACCGAGTACTTTGCTGCTTACCTCGTAGAGAAATCTCTTTCAGTTGATAACTTATTCGTATTTATCATTATTTTGGCCCAGTTCAAGGTGCCATCGATTTACCACCAGCGCGTATTGATGTTTGGTGTGATTCTGGCGCTTGTACTCCGTGCGATCTTTATTGCAGTTGGCGCAGCAGCGCTAGCCGCATTCAGCTTCACATTCGTGATCTTCGGCGCGATCCTGATTTGGACCGGCGTCGGATTGTTTAAGCACTGGGATGAAGATCCTTCTCCTGAGGACAATGCGCTTGTTCGCGTCATCAGAAAACGTATTGCCATGACAGACGAATACGATGGCTCAAAGATCTTTACTCGCCAAAACGGTAAGCGAATTGCAACCCCAATGTTCTTGGTGATGATTGCCATTGCGTCAACTGATCTATTGTTCGCTCTGGATTCGATTCCGGCAACCTTCGGCGTAACACAAGAACCTTTCTTAGTCTTCGCAGCTAATGCTTTTGCACTTCTTGGTCTGCGCGCCTTGTACTTCTTACTCAAGGGTCTGCTCGATAAGTTGGTTTATCTATCACTGGGTCTTTCGGTAATCCTGATGTTTATTGGCGTGAAGTTGATCTTGACTTACCTACACGAAACCTGGACTGAGATTCCTAAGATTCCAACAGTCGGAAGCCTTGCCGTAATCGGTTTGATCTTGTTCGTTTCGACCGTAGCTAGCTTTATTAAGGTTAGAAAAGATCCAGCAGCGCAAGCTCATGCCGGTCGCATGTCTTCAGGACCGCATCTCGATTAATTAATTCTCGAATATGATTAGGGCATGAAGTTCATAATCTTTGTGATTGATGACCTAACTAATTCGGGAACACCGGCTGAGATGGTCGAAATTAATGCATTCAATGACAGCCTGCGGGCCAATGGACAATGGGTCTTTGCTGGCGGGCTAAGCGCACCGGCAAATGCGACCGTGATTGATAATCGTGGCGATGCAGGAATCGAAACTGGAAAGCCGTTATTTGAAGCTAAGGAAAACTTCAGCGGTTTCTGGTTGATTGACGCAGCTAGCGCAGATGTTGCAAAGGAATTGGCGCTGGCAGGTTCTAAAGCGTGTAATCGCAAGGTTGAGCTACGCCCGCTTCTGTAGCAGTTATCAGATATTGAGATTCGGGGAGGTAGGGTTCCGCATATCTTGATAGAGTCGAAACATCGCGAGTTAATTACAGGAGTGCAAAATGTCTGCAGATTCAGGTAAGTGTCCAGTAGTCCACGGTTCAAATACCGAAGTTGGATCATCCAATGTCAATTGGTGGCCTAAGAATTTAAACCTAGATATTTTGCACCAGCATGATAGAAAAACTAATCCGCTAGGCGAAGATTATGATTACCACGAAGAGTTGAAGAGCTTAGATTTTGCAGCGCTTAAGAAAGATTTGCATGCGCTAATGACAGATAGCCAGCCTTGGTGGCCAGCTGACTGGGGACATTACGGCGGGCTGATGATTCGTATGTCATGGCATGCCGCCGGAACTTACCGAACAACAGATGGCCGTGGCGGTGGCGGAACCGGAAACCTTCGCTTTGCACCACTTAATTCGTTTCCAGATAACGTAAACCTTGATAAAGCGCGTCGTATTCTCTGGCCAATTAAGCAGAAGTACGGCAACAAAGTTAGCTGGGCAGATCTCCTAGTTTTAGCCGGAACAATCGCTTACGAATCAATGGGTCTTAAGACCTTTGGTTTCGGTTTTGGACGCCGCGATATTTGGCATCCAGAGAAAGATATTTACTGGGGCCCAGAGACAGAATTTCTTGCACCAAGTGATGCGCGTTATGAAGATGTTAAAGATGCCAGCACTATGGAAAACCCTTTGGCAGCGGTTCAAATGGGATTGATCTATGTAAATCCTGAAGGCGTGAATGGAAAATCTGATCCGTTACTATCTGCGCAACATGTCCGCGAAACATTTGCACGCATGGCGATGAATGATGAAGAGACAGTTGCACTTACTGCAGGTGGACACACAGTTGGTAAAGCGCACGGAAACGGAGATGCTTCACGTCTTGGACCAAGTCCAGAAGGTGCAGAAATTCACGAAGCCGGTCTTGGCTGGATGAACCACACAACTCGCAGCATCGGCCGCGATACGGTTTCAAGCGGAATCGAAGGCGCATGGACTACACATCCAACCAAGTGGGATGCCGGTTACTTTGAACTTCTATTTAAGTACGACTGGGAGCTAAAGAAATCTCCAGCTGGTGCACATCAATGGGAACCAATCAATATTGCCGAAGAAGATAAGCCAGTTGATGTGGAAGATCCATCAATTCGCTACAACCCAATTATGACCGATGCCGATATGGCGATGATTAAGGATCCTATTTATTTAGAGATCTCAAAGCGCTTCCATGCAGATCCTGCTTACTTCAGCGAAGTATTTGCACGCGCTTGGTTTAAGTTAACCCACCGCGATCTCGGACCAAAAGTTAACTACTTAGGACCGGATGTTCCGAAGGAAGATTTAATCTGGCAAGATCCTATTCCAGCAGGTTCAACTTCTTATGATGTTGCCGCTGTAAAAGCAAAGATTGCAGCGACCGGAATTTCTGTTTCTGATCTAGTTGCTACTGCTTGGGATAGTGCTCGCACATTCCGCGGTTCAGATAATCGCGGTGGAGCAAATGGATCTCGTATTCGTCTTGCGCCACAGAAAGATTGGCAAGGAAACGAACCAGCGCGTTTGGCGAAAGTTCTTGCTGCACTTGAACCAATCGCTAAAGAATCAGGCGCAAGCATCGCCGATGTAATTGTTCTCGCTGGAAACGTAGGCGTAGAAGCAGCAGCAAAAGCTGGTGGGATTGAAGTTTCAGTTCCATTTGCACCAGGTCGTGGCGATGCAACTGCTGAGCAGACCGATGCGCACTCTTTCGCTCCACTCGAGCCAATTCATGATGGTTTCCGTAACTGGC
>JACCDP010865198.1_pt1 | contig 11086 bp, 8 predicted proteins | sample 7445841 | NCBI WGS metagenome assembly JACCDP01 (sample SAMN15323441, study PRJNA562643) | freshwater metagenome | isolation source: river surface water | place: USA:Blue River Watershed | collected 2017-08-17
TCCTTGTAATTGGAGCAGGCGGGGTCGGTGCCTCAATGGCGTCCATCGCCGAGACCAGGTCCTTCTTCGATCAATTCATTCTTGCTGACATCTCACTTGCTCGAGCTGAGGAAGCAATCAGTCAGCTTGACAACAGGTCGAAATTCTCTGCGGCACACGTCGACGCGCGAGACAAGGCCTCTGTCAAGCGCCTGATCGAGGAGTCGAAAGCCGACATCGTCGTCAACGCTTGCGACCCACGGATGAACGAGCCGATCTTCAACGCAGCGTTCGAGACGAAGTGCAACTACATCGACATGGCGATGAACTTGAGTGAGCCACACCCAACGAATCCATACGAGCAGGTTGGGAATCCTTTGGGTAAGGATCAACTCGATTCGGACTCCGAGTGGAGAGAACGAGGAATTCTTGCGCTCGTTGGAATGGGTGTCGAACCAGGACTCAGCGACATCTTTGCTCGATATGCGGCAGACAACCTCTTCGACACGATCGATGAAATTGGAGTACGCGATGGATCGAATCTCTCGATCGATGGGTTGGATTTCGCACCAACTTTCTCGATTTGGACCACGATCGAAGAGTGCCTCAACCCCCCGATCGTCTGGGAGGCCAACCGCGGACTCTTCACCACCGATTGCTTCAGTGAGCCAGAGGTCTTCCACTTTCCTGCAGGAATCGGACCGTATGAATGTGTCAACGTAGAACACGAAGAAGTTCTTCTCATTCCGCGAGAGATCAACTGCAACCGCGTGACCTTCAAGTATTCGCTCGGTGCCGAATTCATCGACTGGTTGAAGACTTTTGCGTATCTCGGACTCGACAGCAAGGAGCACGTTCGCGTCGGTGATGTGTCGGTCGCACCACGGGACGTACTCGCTGCCGTACTTCCGAATCCGGCAAAGCTTGGTCACCTCATGCACGGCAAGACGTGTGCAGGGACGTGGGTGAGGGGAACCTACGACGGAGCGCCGCGTGAGGTTTACCTGTATCACGTTGCAGACAACGAGACGACGATGAGGGATTGGGGCTCGCAGGCTGTCTTGTGGCAGACCGCGATCTGTCCCGTGGTTGCACTCGAACTGTTGTCGAACGGAACGTGGAATGCAACTGGGGTTCGTGGCCCTGAAGCCTTTCCAGCGGAACCATTCCTCAACTTGCTTGGTGACTACGGCGCACACCATGGGATTCTCGAGATGGGTCCCGGCTTGTGGCCAAGTCCGCGTCCAACCGGTCAGCCCGGCTGGGACAGGCCGGTCAAGCGCGCCGTTCGCATTGGCTAGTTGATGCACAGACGCAATCGAGCGGTCAGTGCCGTCGTTGTGACGGGTCTTCTCACCGCGCTCATGTGGACTGATTCTCCGACGACGTGGTGGTCATCGATCATTGAATTCTTCATGACGTCCAATTCGAGTGTCACGTCCACAGTGATGGATGTTCGACCGAGCGGCGATCTCGATCTCCATGTGCTGTTGTGGGCGATGGCAAGCTGCGTGTGGTGGTGGGCCCTTCGTCAATCAGCCGACGTTCTCAGATCGCTCTCTTTCCTCGCGGGATGGGCGATGGCAGTTGAGACATTGCAGCCGATCTTTACCGACATTCGCGATCGGCAACTCGGTGACTACATCGGCAATGGAATCGGGATTGGCCTCATCGCGCTTGCAGTAGTGGTTCGCAAGCGCTACTTCGATGGACCAATGTCTCCAGCAACGTAATGGCGACGACACAGTAGTTCGTAACGAACTTCGTCGCCGAAGAGCGGCTCACTCATCACCTTGTCGGTGTCACCGACGATCACGGTTTCACCTTCGTAGACGATTCTTCCATTGACGAGTCGAGCATTGTTGTTCGCGCGCTCCCCACACCAGCAGCGAGCTTCGACCTGCATCTCGTTGCGCTGGTCGGCGAGTTCGAGCATTCGCTTCGTTCCTTCAAAGAGCAGGCCGCGGAAGTCGGTGATGAGTCCGAATGCGAAGACATCGACGCTGAGTTCGTCGACGACACGCGCGAGTTGGTCACATTGCTCCGACGTGTAGAACTGTGCTTCGTCACAGACGACGAATTGCACCGGCATTCTCGACTTGATGAGTTCAAAGAGGTCGAAATCGGATGCGATATCGATCGCTGGTGCAGATACTCCGAGTCGACTCGTCACCTGTGCACCGTCACGATCGAGCTTCGTCAGCAGCAGCCCAGGAACTCCACGCGACGTCATGTTGTGGTGGATCTGTAAGGCGAGAGTGCTCTTTCCGGAACCCATGGTTCCAAAACTGAATCGAAGCATCGACATGGCAACCTGAAACTTACCGTGAGGCCACACCGTCACCCACACAGAATTAGAGTTCGAGAGATGATTCTGCGAACGATTGGCATGGCGTGCTTTCTCGTGCTTGCCGGCTCCACGGTTGCGCGTGCTGACGACTCGACGACGACCACAGTGCCCATGTCAGTTGAGGACACCACAACCACGACGACGCTCGTCGAGAGACCGCTTCCCGAGCGCTCGGGAACCGGTCGTCGAGCCGTGTATTCGATTCGCCAACAACACGTATGGGTGGTCGATGTGAATGAGAACATCATTCGGACATTCCCAGTGTCCGGAATGAAGGGACAACCAAAATCGGGAACGTATTCGGTCTTCAGTCAGTCATTGTCATCGTTTAGTCCCGAGCTCCAGGGCGTGACGTTTCGATACATGACTCGATTTGCGATCGGGCGTAACGGCGGCAACATCGGATTTCATGAGATCCCCGTTCGAAACGGAAAGCCAATGCAAACGGTGGAGGAATTGGGTGCGTTCAAGGGGAGCGGTTGTCTTCGCTCGTCAACCGCCGATGCACGCTTTATGTATTCCTGGGCAAAACCAGGAACGAAAGTCGTCGTCGTTCCCTAGAAGCGCGCCATCTCGCTCTTGAGCAAATCCAGCCCAAGGTTTCCGAGGCCGAGTCCGTGGGCGTGCCACTTCTTCAGGTCGAATGACGAACCATGTTTGGTTCTTGCTTCATCGCGCAAGTCGAGCCACACGCGCTCGCCGAGCTTGTAGCTGATTGCCTGGCCTGGCCAGCCGAGATAGCGGTTGATTTCAGACTTGTTGAACTCGTCGTCACTTGACGAACGCGCCGAGAGGAATTCCAACATGAGTTCTGGCGTCCACTGTTCGCCAGCATGCCAGCCGAATTCTGCAGGAATTGCAAACCCACAATGGACGCCGATGTCGATCACGACTCGCGCAGCTCGGAATGCCTGAGCGTAGAGATAGCCCAACCGATACTCGGGGTTCTCGAGGAAACCGAATTCATCCATCAGCCGCTCTGCATAGAGGGCCCAGCCTTCTCCATGTCCGGACACGAACGTGTTGCGTTGGAATCGAGAAAGTGACTTCGAGTTCATCGTGGCAATCGCGACTTGAAGGTGATGGCCCGGCACTCCTTCGTGGTAGGCCGTCGTTGGTTCACTCCATTTCGGGAACATCGTTCTGCCATTTGCTGGATACCAGGTTCGTCCGGGACGTGTGAGGTCTTCGCTTGGTCCGGTGTAGTACATCGCAGCAGCTCCGCCAGGCGGGGAGATCATCGCTTCGACTCTTCGGATGACGGGGGGAATGTCAAAGTGTGCGTTATCGACGAGGAATCCCATTGCATCATCCATGAGTTCCTGAAGCCAGTCGCGAAGTTGGTCCTCTCCGTGGACGGCCTTTGAGGGATCGGTGTCGAGGTCGTGTCGGACTTCGTCGAGCGTGGCCCCTGGCTTGATCTCGCGCGCGACGCGAGCAAGTTCGGCATCCAGGCGCAGCACTTCGTTCGTGCCCCACGCGTAGGCGTCTTGTGCGTCGACGACCATCCCCATGAAACGACGGCGTGCGAGTGCGTGCCGCTCGGGTCCAACGCCATTGCGGTCTTCGGAATGTGGGGCATAGTCATGCTCGAGGTATGCAGAGGTTCGTGCGAGTGCGCTTGACGCTTCGGATGCAAGTGATCGAAGGCGTTCTATTGGAGCACCTGCGACCCCAGCGGCACCTTCAACAAACTGGTTGAAGAATCCGCTACTCCCGCGCAGGCCAGCCCATGTTGCGAGTTGCTCACTGAGCGCGAGAACTTGACGGCGCTGGGCGACCGCTCCTCGTTCGACGCCGAGTTTCCAAGATTCACACATTCCCTCGAATGCGGCGGGCACCTGAGAGAGTCGGCCTGCAATGGTTTCCCAGTCACTTGCAGTGTCCGTAGGCATGAGATCGAATACCGACCGAGCGGAATCGACGTCACCAGCAATGATGCGGATCGACCGAAGATGTTCATTGGCTGCGTAATCTGCCTCGTTCATCTCCAGTGCCTCGCGCAGGACGCCCGCGGCAAGACGGTCGGCAGGATCTGAGGTGTCAAGTGTCTTCAGCGTTCGAAGAGTGGTGGCATCAAGTTCCGCGCGAGCCGCGTGACCGGCTGGGCTGAAATCGGTCATCTTGTCGTCGTACCCTGCGATTCCCATATAGGTGGCCGCACCGGGATCGAGAGCAGCAAGTCGTTCGATGTAATTGTCAGACAGTTGATAGACGGGAGAAGTCATGGTCGGATGTTAGGCGACACGCTTGTTAGCGCGACAATGTCAGCTCGTGCTGTCGGGGCCGTGAGCGACGATCTTCCCGACGACGATCCGCTTCCTGTTCGAATCGACGTGCAGGTAGATGCGGTTCAGCGTTCGGTTCTTTCCTGCCCTGAGATGTGCACCGATGTGCAGTGATTCACCATTATGCGTGATCGTGTACCACGAACCATGGCGGTTGATGGTGTCTTCGCCGATGCGAGCGACGAAGTCAAGGCCAGAAGTGTCACGGAGAAATGAAGTGAGACCGGCTGATGGGAATGTGTCAGAGCGCCACGCGGCGACAGCGGAATCGAGTGCTTTCAAGTCGTGCAGGACGTCGCGTGGATTCGGACCTTGAAGCCTGTCCGCAGTTTCGAAGGCGCTTCGAGCGAACTCGAGATTCGCGCATTCGGTTCGTGCACGGTTCACTGCATCGAGGACTCGCCGAAGTACGCGCTCTGGCTTCGCTCGCTCCAGTTCGGCTTCGAGATCGACTGCCTGGAGGATGACTGCGCTGAGTCGACCACGGAGAAGCGAAATCTCAGTCGTCAACTCTTCAACTCGAATCTGCTCCTCTTCGAGTAGTTCAGAAAATTCATCGCGATCATTCTCGGTTCGCTCGAGTTCTTCATCCAGCTGTTCGATGTGAAGCCGATGCTCTTCGATTTCGTGGCGCAGCATCGCGAGTTGGGTAGCTGTGCTCGTATCGGTGGCTTGTGGGGATGTCGGTCGCGACTGATTCACCGCTCTCGGTTGTGGTTGAACCGCAAGTGCGGGCTGGAGAGCGGCTGCCGCAAGAATCGGATCGACGAGCTGTTCACGGCTCGGCTGACTCGTAGCGATCGTGGACGGGTGCTCAGGCTTTGGCCACAAGATCGAGACATAGTTGCGATCGAGGACCACCGAACCGAAGAACTGGTTGAAGCCAGCGATTGCATCAGTTGAGGTGACATGAACGACATGTGCGATGCCGACTAAGTCGATGGCGAGTGCGCCAGTGAGCGTTGACTCCGGAGACTTACCGATTGTCGACTCGACGATGATCGGAAGTCGTCGCGTCGGTGCGCTGAGCACGTCGGCTGCGAGTGCTTCACCGTCGAGACTCGTCGCGAGCGCTCGAACGCTTGGTGCGACTCGGCGTTCCGCGTCGTAGACCTCGATCATGTTGGCGATGGTGCAAGTCAGTTCAATCACAGCTCTCGGCGGCAACTCGGCGCGCTTCCTCGGAACGATTGAGTCGCGGCCTGGTTCGTTGTGGACACGAACGTCGAAGACGAGCCGCCCGTTGTTCGGTGCAACCGTGAGGATCGTCGTTTTCTTGAATGATGAAGCGACGTCGGTGGTCTCAATGGCGAGGCGGTAGACCTCGTCGTCTGACGAATGTCGTGTTCGGATTCGAACATTTCCCGGAAGTTTGTCGGCGGGGAACTGTTGTTGGCGCCAACTTTCGACGCGTTCAATCAACTGAGCTCGAGTTCCCTCGGTCCACTTCTTGGTGGCCAACGTCATGGCATACGTCGTATACATGGCTGAACCACGGTAAACCTCAGCACCTAAGGTTGCAAGGTGGATTTACGCGACGTGTTCAGCCTGGTGTGCATCTCGCTCTCGTTCATCTGCACGGTTCCGCAGGCGTATCGCGTGGTCGCTCGCAATACCGTCGAGGGAGTTTCTGCCCCATCCCAGATGCAGGGATTTGCAGGTTCGATCCTCTGGATGACGTACGGGTTCCACGCACAGACCTATCTCGTCGTGATGGCCAACGTGATGACCATCATTGGCTTCGGGATCGTCATCGCCAAGATGGTCGCGCATCGGGCGGTCACATTGCAGCGAGTCGCATTCGTTGAAGTCGGTGTAGTTGTCGTTTCTTTCTTGTCGTTGTCTCTTTCACCGACGCTTCTTGCCCTCATCGCGGTAGCCGTTGGATCCACGGGAATCATCCCGCAGGTGGTGCGCGCTGCACGAACGAGTCATCTCACTGGGGTGTCCGTAGCGACATACGCGATCATCGCGGTGATGTCCGCGGCGTGGTTTGCCTATGGAGTGATGATTGACGACGTCTTTGTGTCTGCGCCGAACGTGATCATCGTGCCGGCAGCGACCTTCATCGCTTTTCGAGCGATTCGCTCACATCGTGCTTATTCGAGAACGATGGTTGCTGAAGAGCTTCCTGCCCGTTGATGTTCCGCACGCACGGTGACGACGTCACCCGGTTCGCCAGTCACCAGCCATGTATGTGATGCCCGATCTGGGGTCCCGTCAGATTTTGCGTCACCGCTCACCCTGAACTTCACCCTGCCATCGAGTTGACCGACCTTTGCCCTGGTCGAACCGTCGACGACCGTCGCGCCAGAGAGCGTCACCGTGGCAGGCAGAACGATCTCGTGCTTGTGAGCCCAGGCCGTGATATTGGTGGATAGCCAACCGGTGTTTGCCACACCAACTCGCACGCTCCAGGTTTCATTTCCGCGGCGAGTTGCGTCAAGGGCTTTGATTTCTAGACGAGGCGACGCGAGTGCTTGAAACACCGCGAATTTCGCGTGTGGTTCGACCTCGGTCTTCAACATTGAGCTGGGCGCATTCGACCAGATGTGGAACCAGTCCGCACCGCCGATCTCGATCGGTCCGAGTTGCGGATGGTTGAATCGCTTCCACTGGGCGTAGGAACCCGGTGCATGACGATCGCTCCATGCGCAGACGGCAAGTTCTTGGTCTGGAGTTGGACCTACGTACCAGATGTCAGTCGGGGAGTGCTCACCGGTTGCGTGGTAGATCGCGTCCCAGAACTCCGTCGTCCATCCGAACACTCCGAGATGTTCGTAGGCCCAGTCGTCACCGGCGCCGCTCATCGTGTCGCTCTTGTCCCACGTGAGGTCTTCATAGACCGAATGAGCGGGATACGAGGTGAGTTCTGTTCCGGTCTTGGCGAGTTCTTTGAATACCCAGAGATCAAACGGAGGCAAGGTTGAATCCGCGCGGGTACTGCTCGGGCGCAAGAGAAATCCACCAGCAGTATGGAATGCGTTGTATCCGCAAACGTTCGGTCGCGCTGACACCGCGCGCACAAGTGCATCAACTTCAGGTTCGGACATTGGGTGGTCACCCGACCCGAGAACCTGTGTTCCCCAACCTGCAGGGAAGTTGCGGTTCAGATCGAGGCCCGCTGGATCGCGTGGCATCGGAATGGTGAACCCGTCGAAATTCTCGATCGTTCCCTCATCGAGCAGGCGATATCGAGTGACACCTGGTTCGACGCCGAGTGGACCAACGGGAACCATCACTCGTGGTTCGCGAGGATGTTCGACCCATGCGCCGTCAGGATCGGCAATGCGCATCGTGCGAACCGTCCCATCGCCGTCTATGTCTCCGATGTGGAGGCCTGGCCACTTGAAGCCGTCTCGCCACGGCCACGGACGCACGCTCGAGCGGTGGAATTGAGGCGAATCAGCGAGAGCGTCTTCGACGCCGTCGGGGTTGACGCGAGGTGCGACGTAGAACGTCCTCGTATGGAGTGCCTCGCGAACGTGTCGATCAGTTTTGAAGTTCTCGAGGAGGTACTGAATGACATAGAGGGCCGCCACACCACCGGTGACTTCGGTTGCATGGATGTTGGCGTCGATCCAGTGGGCAGGCTTCGTGTCGTGAGTCCCCGTCGTCGAATCTGTGATGGTGGCAAGCATGAGGTCCCGACCAAGGTGTGATTTTCCATAGGACTCAACCGTGAGGAGTGATGGGTATCGACGGGCCGCGTCGTTGAGCCACTCGACCATCTCGTCATATCGAAGGAATCGATCAAAGTTGTAGTTCATTCCCCGAGGTTACGCTGTCGAACAGGAGGCCTCCATTGCCGCATCGCCCGGTGTTCCATCACGTGACTGGTCGTTGGCGACCGAGGTGGCGAGGCCGAATACATGGTGGCGCGACGCTCATCACGATTCCAGCAGGAGTTGCTTTGATCGTGGCAGCGCGAGGAACGATCGCCACGATCGCAGTGTCGATCTACGCGGCATCGCTCTGCGCATTGTTCGCGACATCGGCTTACTACCACTTGTTTACGCGAAGCGAGCGAGCACAACGGGTCATGCAGCGTGTCGATCACAGCATGGTCTACGTACTTATTGCAGGGACGTACACCCCAGTGTGCCTCCTTGCACTTCCGCGAGCGCTTGGAGTCGCGTACCTGTTCCTCATCTGGATTTCTGCATCCGTCGGAATTGCACTGAAGGTTCGTTGGCGGGGGAGAAAGACCGCTGCGGCGATGTATCTCGTCATCGGTTGGGCCGTCGTTTTCGTCATCCCTTGGGCGTATGAGTACATCGGTGGTGTGGGACTGTCTTTGTACGCAGCCGGCGGCATCATCTTTTCACTTGGTGCAGTCCTGTTCTACAAACAGTGGCCAACGCTGAAACCAGAAGTGTTTGGATTCCACGAGCTCTGGCACGTGCTCACCGTCATCGCAGTGTCGCTGCAGTTCAGCGCTTCTGCAGTATTGATTTCCCGCATTGGTTGAACGTCGGTCACATTCCCGACTCATTCGTAATTCAGCGAACTAGCCTATGAATGCGGTCGTTTCGCCTCTCGAAGCAGTATGTGCGTCGAGTTCCGGTACGCCCTCGGGTCGCTAGCTCAGTTGGTAGAGCAACGGACTTTTAATCCGCAGGTCCAGGGTTCGATCCCCTGGCGACCCACGAATGACAGACGAGCGCACCATCGACCTCTCCCTGACCGGGATGACGTGCAACGCCTGCGCGATGAACATCGAACGGGGCTTGACCGCACTCGACGGGGTAGCGGCAACGGTGAATTTCGCCGCCGAATCAGCGCGGGTGTCGATCGCCAACCCGTCCATCACATCTGAGCGACTGATTTCGGTGGTCGAAGGACTTGGCTATGGCGCTCGGCTGCTCGAAGACACCACGCCGGACATGCTGGACGCAGAGGTCCGCGAAAAGGTGACCGCTCTCAAGATTCGACTCACCGCAAGTGCGATTCTCGCGCTTCCCGTGTTCATCGTCTCGATGTTCACCCAACTGCAGTTCACCAACTGGCAGTGGTGGGCACTCGTCTTTTCTGCCCCTGTCGTGACATGGGGTGCGTGGCCGTTCCATCGCGCCGCACTGATGAATGCCCGGCATCGATCGACGACGATGGACACGCTCATTTCGCTCGGTGTCGTTGCGGCAACGGCATGGTCAGTCTGGGCATTGATTTGGGGCGACGTGACGACGCATGCAGGCATGGACATGTCTGGTGGCATCCACGTGTACTTCGAAGTCGCAGTGTCGGTGACGGTCTTCCTCCTTGCAGGCAGATACTTCGAAGCGCGGGCGAAGCGTCGCGCGGGCGATGCACTTCGAGCACTTCTCGCGCTCGGAGCACGTCAGGCAGTCGTTCTGCGTGACGGAGAAGAAGTAGTGATCGATGCAGCGAAGGTCAAGGTCGGAGATCGACTGGTGGTGAGGCCAGGTGAGACGATCGCTGCAGACGGGGTCGTTGAGGAAGGTAACTCCTCGATCGACGCGTCGATGTTGACCGGCGAGAGTGTTCCAGTCGACGTCGGTCCGGGTTCGAAGGTCACGGGTACGACGACGAACCTCACCGGAAGATTGATTGTCAAGGCTCGGCGGGTTGGCGCCGACTCAACGTTCGCCCAGATGACGAAATTGGTCAGAGATGCACAGACCACGAAGGCCCCGGTTCAACGGTTGGCCGACCGAGTGAGCAGCGTGTTTGTGCCGACGGTGATCGTGATCGCAGTGGGAACGTTTGCAGCCTGGTATTTCCTCGGTGACTCGACCGACCAGGTCTCGGATGCATTCACCGCTGCTGTTGCGGTGTTGATCATTGCCTGTCCTTGTGCTCTCGGACTTGCAACTCCAACTGCACTCATGGTTGGTAGCGGTCGTGCAGCTCAGATGGGAATCGTGATAAAGGGAGTGGACGTCCTTCAAAGCACGCGTCGTATCGACACCGTCGTGTTCGACAAGACCGGGACCGTGACCACGGGGGTGATGCAGCTCGTTGATGTCATCGTCGCTGACGGCGTTGCACGTAATGAGGTGTTGTTGCTGGCTGGCTCGTTGGAACATGCGAGTGAGCACCCAGTTGCAAAAGCAATCGCGCAGGCTGCGCGAGCGGAACTCGGTTCGCTCGATCACGTGAGCCAGTTCGAATCGCTGCCCGGGCTTGGCACGACGGGAGTTGTATCAGCGAGGCGCGTCATCGTCGGTGGAGAGGCATTGTTCAGCAAGCAACTCGTGCTCGTCTCGAAGCAATTGCGTGAAGCCCTCGTTTCGGCTCGCGAGTCGGGGAATACGGCGGTTCTCGTCGGGTATGACGGCTCTGCGAAGGCCGTTTGCGTCGTTGCGGACCGACCGAAGCCAAGCAGTGCCACGGCGATTAGCGACCTGCGCAACCTGGGACTTCGACCCGTGCTGCTTACAGGCGACAACCGTGAGACGGCGATCGCAGTGGCTTCACAGGTTGGAATCGAGACGGACGATCAACA
>JACCDP010906580.1_pt1 | contig 11086 bp, 15 predicted proteins | sample 7445841 | NCBI WGS metagenome assembly JACCDP01 (sample SAMN15323441, study PRJNA562643) | freshwater metagenome | isolation source: river surface water | place: USA:Blue River Watershed | collected 2017-08-17
ATCAAGCTGAATCTGCTCTGCAATGGTGGTTGGGCGAACTCCACCGTTAAAACGCCCTATAAGTTGTTTAATGCCTTCTACGCCTACGGGTACTAAAGCACCAATGATAGTTTCAAGAATCATCGCTTAAACACCATATCGGCTATCCAAGTGACAAAGCCACCAAAAACGGAAGCTGCCCCCATAATTGCCCAAAGACTTCCCTTAGACCGTTCTGCCATCATCACTAACTTTTTAATATCTGCTTCCATGGTGTCAACCTTCTTTTCCATGGTTTCGAATTGGGCCACTAACTTACCGTATTTGTAAGGGTCGAGGAAGTCATCAGCCATATCATGCTTTCTTGCGTACTGTTTTGACTGGCGACTTTTTTGCAGGACTTTTCCGTTTAGTCGCAACTTTTTTAACGGGTTTTGGACAATCAAAAGTTTTAAATACATCAGCCCAATACACCTTTTTGGTGTAGCCCATCTTATCGAATAACCAGTCAACAATAAACATGATTAGACCTTTGGATAACGAGCTTTAATTTCAGCGACTTTAGCTTCCCAATCAGCCATAGTACCTTCGCCACGCTGGGCTTTAAAAAATAGCGGGTCAGATTCGGCTACATAAGCGTTATGTCGATTAGTGTCTGCTTCTAAGTTTTGAGCTAATTGAGTAACAGCTTGCAAATCATAAAACACTTCATTTCCATTTGCATCATAAGCAATGTCGCCAGTAATGCCTTTTACTTGTGGATATAACTTGTAGATTGCTTGAATTTGATTAACATTAAGCATAAGCAATCTCCTGCAAAACTATTGTTGAAGAAACACCATTAGGGCAAGTTGTAACAGTCATCCCACCGTTTTCTGTTCTAATTCCAACCGTGTATGTAGTAGAAGAAGTTGTAGATGGGTTATCTAAATAACTAAATGAAAATGTTCCTGTAATTCCATTGTTGCCAGCAAAATAAACATTAGAAAAACCCCAAGTTGGTGCGCCTAAATCAGTACCTGATACAGTTCCTCTAAATAAAGTACAAATAGCAGAATAAGCTGAATTGACTCTATAAACTGGCAAAGATACTGTTACTAATACTCTATTGCTAGAGGAAGTTGGGGTAATAGATGCAGATAAGCCACTTGTAACATAAGATGTAGAAGTGGTTGATACAGCAGTACTATAAGTTGCTTGAACTACTTGTACTGGTACTTGCCCACTGCCTTTGATGGTGACAGCCATAATTACACCTCTGCTTTCAAGGCTCTCAATTCTTCAAGAGTTTTATCTTCCGTTGCTAGATTGGTAATATCACGCAATCTTTGTTTTTCAGCAACGATAGCGGATGTGTCTGCACCGCTTTCTAAGGCACGCTGAAACGCTACATCTTGTGCGGCTAATAGTGGGGTGCGTTCTGCACGCAAACGCTTCTTGGTAAGTTCTACGGCTTTAGCTTTGTTGACGGTAACAGAAGTAGCATCCATCTCCCAAGCATCGTAGAAGTCGTTGTATTGGTTAGGTAGGTCAGTAATGTTGACGATTCGTGCGCCACGACCTTTTGGTACATCTTTATCCATTACAGCATCAATGCTGATTTCGCCAGTAGGGATGCAAGTCGCTACACCACCGTTTTCGTTAGTAAAAATAATTGCTTGCATTTAAATTTCTCCTATTAACTAAAAAAAGCGGCATTAACGCCAGTTGTATTGGTTAAACCACCATTTTGATAACAAACTTTCATTTGCATAGAACTTGCACTTATTGTTCTCCAAGTAACCACATTCATTGATGCACCATCGTCATAATATGCAGTTCCAAGTCCACAATAATTAGTGTTTGCAAAGGCAGTTGTAAAATTGATTGTGTATGCACCAGTTCCTACTACTGTTATAGATGAAACATTGTAAGAACCATTAATTGTTCCAGCAGTTCCACTTGGTTGACCGCCTTGAAAGTTAACCCAAGCTTTTGCAGAACCACGAATACAATTAGCTGTGCTAGTGCTTACGCTTCCGTTGGATAATGTTTGTGCGACTAATGTTGACATGATTTATCCTTATCTAAATACGACAACAGTTAACACCAAAGGATTTTCTTGAGTAATATTGGTATTAGACATTGTGTTTGTTCTAATAAAAGTAGTCCCCCAAGAACTAGTGCCTAAATTTCTTGCGGTGCTACTTGAACCTGAATCATTATTTCCTGTGCCATTTAATTGTTGGCTTATTGCCCATGAATAATTTATATCAGGCATGGCAGTAGAAAAATTAGTTGTTATGTCACCTGTGCCATTTATAACTACAGAACTTACATTAAAAGAACCTCTAATTGTAGAAGTTACAGCATTGTAATTTAACCATGCTTTAGCAATACCCGACATACCGTTCTGTGTTGCAAGAACTCCTGTATCGTCATTTAATGTGCTTATTGTTAGTTTGCCTGCCATAATTTATCCTTTGTTCTCAGTATTTTAGACTAAACAATCACCCATGTCGAACCAGTATCTACGGTAACTACAACGCCTGTATTAATGGTAATTGGGCCAGCCGAACTAGCATTTTTGGTTGATGGGATGGTGTAACTGCTGGTAACCGTTTGGTCGTTCAATACAAATACTTGATTCCCACCGTTACCTGTTGCCCCACCGCCAATTTGACCCCAAGAACCCACCAAATAAGAGCCAACCACCGATGCGGAAGCGGCTGGGTCGGTCAACATTGTGTAAGTAAAGGTCGTATCTCCAGTTACGGTAATGCTAAAAGTGCCGTTATATGCACTTGGAGTAGCACCGCTAACCGTTACAAAAGTGCCTGTAGATAGGTTATGGTTGGCGGCAGTTGTTAGGGTAGCGGTAGTTGTGCTATTGGTAATCGTACTAATAGTCTGTCCGCTATAGGTTGAATAGCCCTCAAATGTCTGTAGGGTGGTGTTATAGCGAATCGAACCTACCGTTGGGGTAGCCGAGCGTTGAGCGGTTGTGCCGTTAGGTAGTTTTACCTGCCCCGTACCGTTTACTGCCAAATTACCACTAAAAGTACCGTTACCTGTAAAAGTACCATCGCCTGTAACGGTGGTATTTCCACTAACAGCCAAAGTGCTATTTAAAGTAGTAGCTCCTGTAACCGTTAAGGTAGAAGAACAAACTACTGCACCACCAAATGTAGGGGTGTTAAATTGGGAGTAATTAACAGCATCGCCACTAATAGTGCCAGTAGCAAGGTTGGTAATTTTATTGCTATTTAAGTTAAGTGGCCCTGTCATTGGGGTTTGACCGTCTGCGGCTACCGAATCGGTAAGCGCAGAAGCAATATCGTTCATGGTGTTATTTGCCCATGTTGACGATATGACAGTTTGACTAACTACGGGGTTACCCGCAGGTAGGGAATATGTACCTGACCCGTTTCTACTCATTTTTTGCTTCCTTTTTTCAATTCTTCAGCCATTTTTGTTGGCGAATAATTAATGGATTCTTGAATCTTTTTCTTTAATGCCTTTTCTTGGGCCTTTTCAAAACTGTATTTGGTAAGGCTACCCACTACTGGTATTTTACCGACTGGGCTACGATTAATCATGTCTAGGCCACGAATTACTGCACTTGCAGTATTGGAGTAATTAGCTGCGCCTTTAAGTGGGGCGTTTACTAATATGGTGGTTTCCATCAAATCACGAATTTCTTGTGCGCCTTTTTTGCCAAACAAATAGTCAAGTTTGCCGTCTTGGTCTAATTCACGAACTGCCGACTTAAACTTAGCTGGGCTTACGACTGGGTTGCCAAACATATCGGTATCAATCGATTGAGTTACACGGTCTTTTAGATATTCAATGGTTTGACCTTGTAATTCTTTAAACGCTTGCTGTCCTTGTGTGCCTGACTTTTTAAGTGCAAACCCTAAGTTTTTAACATCGTCTAACGAGCCGTTAATAATCGACTTTTGAAACACATCTTCAAGTGCCACTACTCGGTCATTTGAGTTTGGTTTGGTGCTAATTAAACGGTCAATCGCCCCAATGTTTTCAAAGTTTTTAGAATAATCTTGACGCAATCTACGAGCTTCTTGATATAGTTTGCCACCTTGACCTTCGGTTACTTGATTAATAATGTCACGCATATCACGCCCATAAGTTGCATTTGGCGTGTTTGGTTCGTACATTTTATTAATTAAAGCGTAAATATCCTCTAACGCATTAATAGATATTTGCCCTGTGCCTTTAGGGTCATTTTTAGTTAATTGTTCGTTTACAACATCCAAAACTGGAGCAATTTTAGCTCGTGTAGTTGGTGTTTGTTCTTCAATAAAAGTGCGTAATGGCGCATAACTAATAGGTGCTTCTGTTTCGCCTTTTTCTTTAGCCAATGTATAAGCTTGATTAATCTTGGTTTTGGCGGCTTCTGCTTCTTTATTAAGAACATCAGTAACAGCCTTACCAGTAGCCCGCAAACCAAATGATTGTTTGCCTGTAGCATCTACAAACGCATCAAAGTTTTGCAAAATAGCGTCATTACGCCTTGCTTGTGCTTCAACCAATGGCTTGCCTAATTCAGGTGCAATCTTAGGTGTTTCAATCTCAAACTGTTGTTGACCTAAATCACGCTCGGCTTGGCCTTTACTTAAAGGCACAGGCACACGCAACTGTTGAGCCATTTGGGTGCGAGTTAAAGCTTCAGGTGTTGCGGCAGAACCCACACCTGACATAGTTGGTTGCACTTGTCTGCGTAAAATTTGTGGCATAGTTGGCACATTTTGTACAGTTTGTGCAACTTGCGGTTGTGTCGCACCAACCATACGAGCATAGCTAGGCAACATTCCTGTAGGCATAACTGGTGGTAATTTAGAAGCTTCAAACGCACTACCAATGCTTTGTAATACATCTTGGCTTGCACCACTTCTAGGTTGATACATATTGCGTTGTGCCATAGCCGTTGGCCCTTCGCCTGTGACTAAAGCAGATACAGCACTTGGCACAGTTAAAGCTGCGCCCGAAAGCATTGTAGCTGGCACTTCGTACAAAGCCATCATTTTTTCACGGATTGTGCGTTTAGGCTCAGGCGTTACGGGTGGATTTGGTACTTGACCAGCAACAGTAGGCACATCGGTATTAATAATGTTACCCCGTGTGTCAGGAGTTTTAAATGCGTCATAACGAGCCAATAAATCGGCTTGCGTTATGTTATCAGGTACATTTTTAACTATAGTACCATCAGGCATCCGCACATCCATGCTTACCTTCCAGTTCCAGTTGGTAATTGATTAAAGTCAACAACATTTCCTGACTGCCCTGCATTTTTCTCAATCATGCGTTTGCCACTAGAACCAGCTTGTGCTTCAAGCGCTTTAATTGCTAATTCACGAGCTTGTTGTTTTTGTTTAATAACTTCAGCACTATCGCCTAATTGTGGAAAATACTTGCGTTCTTCGTTTACATATTCTGTTGGCGATATTGCTGCACCTGATTCCTTACGCAATACAGCACTAATAAAGTTTCTACGGGCTTGGTCATTTTGTTGTTGTTCAGGGCTTGGGCCACCAGCAAATTCAGGCAACACATTAAATGTAGAACGAACACCTTGCTCTAATTTTTCACCAACAATCGGTGCTGTGCCAACAGTTCCACCAATCGCTGTGCGGATTACGCCAGTATTAGTAAATCCTTTGTTTTCCAAATCTGTTGCAATTCTGTTTGCTTCTACTGCTCGCATACCAAATGCTACAGCGTTAGATTGGGTTTCTGTTAATGGTTTTCCACCAACTAAAGGCTGGCCTTGTGGGCCAACAACAGGCTTTGCTTGGCCTGTACGAGTATCAACCAAGTATGTACCATCTTCACGCTCAACCACCTGACCAGCAGTAGGCATTTGAGTTTTTGCTACACGAGCCAATACTTTAGTTGGGTCTTTAGGGTCACGATATTCAATCATTGTGCCAGTATCAGTTTGTAATGGCGCACGGAATTTTTCTTCACCTTGAGCAACTACTTCATTTTGACCAGTTGCAGGGTTAAAACGAATAACTTTTTCACCTTCACCAACTTTTTGCGGTTTAAGCATTTCTGCCGCTTGTGCTTTTAGCCATGAAGGTGCATATGGGTCTGTAGCAATACCAAACGCTTTGCGGTAATCAGGCCCTGTTGCAGGACTAATCATTGACCCTTTAACAGTTTCGTAGGTTTCAGTAGGAATATCTGCACCATAAACAGCAGGTTTGCCTTGTAAAGCTTCAAAATATTGCTCACCCATTTTTTGCTGTTGTTCACGCAACTTTTGAGCCAATTCAACAGCAGCTTTGTCACCCTTTTCAGCCAATCTCATTCCAGCATAAGTTTGCAATAATGGTGCAGCGTATTGGAAAAAGCTAGGCGCAACATAACGCCCACTTACCATTTGTCCTGACGGCATCGATTGACCTTGTTGCATGAGCAACTGAGCCATTTGCTGTTGGCGATTTAATGCCTGCTGTTGTTGCAGTATTTCGGGTGGGAGATTGCCAGCAAGATTTAGCGTTTGTGGTTGAGCCATGATTAGTCCATGCCTGAAGTCATTGTTGGTACAGTACCTTGACCGCCATAGCCATAAACATTGCTTGCACCATATTGATTCATAGCGGTTTGAGCATTAGCGTAAGGGTCAGATTTACCTTTTCTTAGCATCATAGCCATAGCCATAGGGTTCATGCCGCCTTGTGCGGTTTGCCCTGCTTGTTGGGTCAATCCTTGAGCCTGTTGCATAGCCATATTTTGATTGGCTTGTTGTTGTGCAATATTTTGAAACACAGGGGCTAAACCACTTAAGTCTTGAGTTTGTGGTCTTGGATTACCCATTGGGTTCATGCCAAGGTAATAGGGATTAAAGTCCATCATGGTATTAGTCCGTAATCTACGACTTTATAGCCGTCATCAAGTGTCTTAACTGCGTATGGGTAAACTTGCTCCACTTCGTCAGCCATAACGCCTACATGAACGCCATGACCAGCATACTCACGGTCTTTAAATTCATCTTTGTATTCAAAGCTATACAATGTCAAGCCGTTTTCTAATACGCCAACTGCTTTAACATTTTCTTTAGTGCGTGGGTCGCACATTGCCATAATTCCTGCACCACCTAAACCAAATAAACCTTGATTTAAGTTAGCTTGTGCAGCTTGTCTAGCGTTAAAGTCACCCATTTGGGCGTTGTATTGCATACCTGCCGCACCTAATAAATCAGGGCCACTTGTAGTTGCTTGTTGGGCAGAATTGACATAAGTTGGCGATGTAACCTGAGAACCAGTACGCAAAGCACTTAGCACATTCAATGGTTCGTTTCTGCGATAAGCTAACTCGCCTAATTGCTGTTGTCTTGCAGATAATCCAGCCTGCAAGCCTTGAGTTTGTGCGCCTAGCAATAAGTCATTTTGCCTTTGGTCAAAGTTACGGATAGCTCGGTCATAGGCTTCAGAACCAATTTGAATACCTTGATTAGCTAACTGTTGTTCTAATCTTTCACGCCCTTGTTGCATTTGTGGCTCAAGCCTACGCATAATAGCGTCTGAATAGGTTTCACTAGGGTTAATACCTATGCTTGGTAATTGACTTACATCAAATGGGTTTTCCAACTGTTGTCTGACATAATCAAGACCTTTTGTGCCAAGTTGACCTACGCCATAACTAAGCTGGTTTTGAATATCTAAAAGTCGTTGTTGTTCAGGGCTAAATTTTTGAGTAGCAGCCCACATTGGGTTGCCATACTTATCTTCGCCTTGCATTGTGTATTCAAGCGAACCATAAGGGGTGTATTGGTTTACACGATTGGCGGCTACCGCTAAACGAGCAGCGTCAATATTGCCTTGTGCTGTTTGCTGTGCTGCTGCCGAATAATCAGGCGCAGCAGGCGCACTTGGGGCAGGCCCTAATCCTAAAAATCCACCACCACCCATACTATTCTCCCTTGTTTAGAGGGCATCGGATGTTAAGAAACCGACACTCCTCTTTTCTCATAGCCATAATTACCAAATCCCCTTCCATGTGGGCATCAGGTATCTCAGCTACAACCTTAAAGCCCAAATGTCGGTTTAACTTTAGGGCATCCGTGTTATCAGCACAGATTTGCCCTAGTATAACGCTAAGTCCAAGTTTATTAAAGGGGTAATCAAATACCGCCCATATAAAATCTTTACTTGCCCAATGCTCCCCAACGCTGCCAATATGGATTTCACAAGCCTTTGGCATAAAGTTGGTATAACCCGCTACAGCCACCAAATTACCGTCTTTTAACTGTCCTATACATTGGGTTGTTTCAGGTAGAGGGAAATTCAGTATGCGAACCAACCATTCCCCCAAATACCGTTGGTTTTCAGTCGTAACTTGTCGCATTTACAGAATAGCTCCCCTTTCCATTACATAATCCGTACTAGCCCAACGCACATCAATATCTTGCGATGCAATATTTAGGATAATTCCTGCTGCGTAGCCTATGCCTGTCACGCCCTGCCAATTCTTAGAAATGGTATTGCCACCGCCCCATTCCGCATCATCCCATAGGCTAGTATCCCAAACTCCCACAGATACTAGGGCAGGGTTAAAGGTAACTTGACCTATATTGTTTTGGGTTTCAAAATCCGTATTAATACCGCATAAAACGGCTGGGTTGCCGTTGTCTGTAAAGAGGATAGGGCGTACCATTGTGAAGCGTTTTAACTGCCCTCTAGCGTCAAAATAACTATATGCTTGTTGGCAAGAAGCCTTGATGTTTTGGTCATTGTCTGACAATCCATCCCAAAATTTACCCACATAGCCATTACCGCCAAAATACATATTTTCATCATAAACTTCAAAACAAGTGGCGTTTATGCCTGAAAAACTAGCCCAAGCCTTTGTAATGTTGTGCATGACATATTGTTGTTGACCACCAATCACAGGAATATTAAATATCAGCATATTCTGTTTGGCGTAATAATGGATTTGCCAGCCAAATTCGTTGTTATATAGGTCTGCGGCTTGACTTACAGCGTAATAAATCTTGTCAGTAACATTAATTCGGGGGTCTAAACGGCTTGATTGCAAAGCTCCAGCCAAAGGCACAATGCCGTCTTGGGTAATTAACAATAAATCGCCTGCAAATTTGAAAAAACAGCGTCTAGCAAAGACTTGACCAAGTTGCCATACCCCAATTAATGACCAATCGTTAGGGTCGGATGGGTCAGAACCCTTATAAACAATGACTTCACCGTTATTTGTTATAAAAACAGCGTAATCATCAACTCCATAGCCTGCATCTAAAGTCCAAGTACCCATTGCCATGATGTAACCACCATTTCGGGCAACTCCACCAAGGTCAAACGATGACAAAGCGCCACTAATTGCATTGGCGGCTAGGTAATAAAACTTTAAAGTGCCAGTTTCTACAAAATATAACCGTTCTTTATGCAAATTAATGTGGATAAGGTTAGCAATCGTAGTGCCAGTAAGGAATTTAGCGACTGTATATGACCCCAATGGGCTTGCAGGGCTACTAGCTGGGGCTGAAAGTGCCGTATAAGTAAAGGTTGTGCCGTTTACGACCGTGATTTTGAATGTGCCGTTGTAAACGGCTGGGCTTGCACCTGTAATGGTAACTTGATTTCCTGTAACTAAACCGTGTGCAACGCTTGTAACTAGGGTACAAGTTGTGCCTGAACTAGTTAAATTGCTAATTGTTTGGGCGGTTGATGTGGTGGCGTATTTAATCCAGTTTGTACCATCATAAATAAGGGGTGCGTCTGCGCCATTAACCGCTACAAGAAAGTTACCACCTGCGGTAGAAGCGTTTACATATTGCCATCTATCACTACCTAACCCAGTTTGAGCAGATACGGCTGTGCCTGAACTAGAAACATCATAAATTGTGCTTCCTGCCGCAGCAAAAAGCTTGCTTGTAGAGCCGCCTGAATATTGCATTAAGGTATCGACTTGCCCAGTAATGCCTGTAGCGTATTGAGTGTAGCCTTTTCTAAGCTGTATTTCCGATGGAGTTGGATAAAAGTTATTTAACACCACCGCATCTAGCGGGTTCATTTCAGCGACAGAATCTCGTGCGTTCCAACCGCCAATAGGGGATGGCACGGAAGCGGTAACTGCCCTTCGTTGTTGTGGTACTGCCATGTTTAAGTTCCGTAACCAGTATCAGGAATATTGGCGTAACCAATAAGCACTTTGCTTGGGTATGGGGCAAAACTAAGGGTTGCACTACCTTTGTCGTTGGCTTTCGCTACATTCAAATAGCGGAAATAGTCTTGTTGCAACGCAGTAGTATCAAACCCTTTAATTTGAAAATACTTAAGTTTTGTGCCTAAAACCATCACCGAATCGTCTAACACGGTTGTGTCATTATCAGCCGTAAAGCTATTTTTAACTGCGCCAGTAGAACTTCTAGCCCATCCTTTTGAGCGGTATTCAAAGCCTAAGTATTCTTTAGTGTTATAGGGCGGCCAAATTTGAAACTGGTTACCCAAAATACGCCATCTAATGCGTGGGCCTGTGGAAATATAACCCGACTTTAGCCATTGCCATTGTTGAGCATCTTCAGGCCCTAACATTTGCCAATGCTTAGTTTTATCCCAATGGGTATTGTCCGTAATGGTTTCAAAGTCAGCAGGTAGTGGGTATTTGGTCTGCGAAAAAGTAAAAGTAACACCTGTGTATGTGCCACTAGCTAATTGGCTCATCACAATCGTAGAAGTTGTGCCGTTAAAGGTTACTGAGGATACATAAGTATCTTGATTAATGCCTGTGCCTTGTATTGAGTAATTGCTGTTTAGGGCGGTAGCATCGCCAGTAACAATAATGTTATAGCTATTGTCGCTAACCGTATCACCTACAAAAGTCACGGCATCGGTATAAAACCGATACTCCAACTCTAGGGCTTGCCAATCAAATTCCTTAACCAAATCATAGCCAACTCGGTTAATTAGGGCTAAAACTTGCTGAACATCTTGATTGGTATTACCTGCAACATAAGTGGGGATAGCAAGGTTTAACTCGCTAGTGGTCTGTTGCACAAGTTGGAGCATCGTTGATGACATAGTTTAGGCTTCCTCTATGGTTTCCGCTTTCTTTTTGCGGGGTTTTTTCTCACCAACTGCCGCAAGTA
>JACCDP011485607.1_pt1 | contig 11085 bp, 8 predicted proteins | sample 7445841 | NCBI WGS metagenome assembly JACCDP01 (sample SAMN15323441, study PRJNA562643) | freshwater metagenome | isolation source: river surface water | place: USA:Blue River Watershed | collected 2017-08-17
CTGCCGGAACCGTCGGCGCAGCCGGCACGGTTTGCATCACGGGGGCATATGGCGCGGCAGCGTACCCACCCATAGGCATGCCACCGCCCATCGGCATGCCACCACCTGCAATCATCCCGCCGCCCCCGGGGTAGGGCATGCCGAACGCCGGGAACAACACCCTCATGTTGTAGAAAATAGGCGGCGGCATCATGAAGCCTTCGATGGTGTTGTCTCGCGACTTTTTGTATATAAATGCGGCGGCAAGCAACGCCACAAATAGGGCAATATACAAACTGCGTCGCATATTTACTTGATACTACGATTTTTTGTCATGGGTAACCGTGGTCAAACAACTTTTGCGAGGCTTGTCGCGTTCTGTGCAAACCCACCCGCTGCACTGGCACCCTGCGGCACCAAATCTATACCTTGTTGAGCAACGCCGCCTGCTGCGCTTGCTACGCCGCCTGCTGCGCTTGCTACACCGCCTGCTGCGCTTGCTACACCAGCTGCGTTTGCAATTTCGCCGCCAGCTTGTTGAGCAAGTCCGCCTGCCGCACTTGCACCCTGCGGCACCAAATCGATGCCTGGTTGAGCAACGCCGGCGGCGCCTTGTACACCTTGTTGCCCGATGCTTCCTGCTTGTTGTACAATGCCCGGGGCCGACGAGCGCACCGCGTTGACACCCTGGCCAAACACGCGCCCCCCCGTGCTGACAGCTTGACTCAGCTGATCACAATCACACCCGCCACCACAAATATTTTTCGTCACAACAAATGCTTCATCGTGATCTGGATCCTCCCGCAAAATGGCGGGCTCCTCGTGCGGGAAGACGATTGCGTATGCCACGTTGTCATTGAACACCGTGTTCGGATCGCCAAAGCACACCCACCCAAACACCCAAAACTTGTTCCTTCCGTATTGCGACAAGTGATGTGCCTCGAGTTCGTTGTCTTGTGCGTTGGCGTACATGCGCACGTTGGGCGTGTTTTCGGGGTCCGGATGCAGACACAGGACGACGTGCGACTTGGGAACAGTGATCAAACTGATCTCAGAATACGCGTTGTCGTCGGCGGTCCTAAAGATACCCACAGGCACACCATTCGTCGTCCCGCCCACCACTTTGACCTCCTTCCATGGTTTGAGGTCGCCCGCTCCAGACTCGAACCCGCCCCATTCGTGTGGTTGTTTGTCGTCAGTGTAAAAGGTCGTGAGCGCATTGCTCTCGTACACCTTGCCGGTCAACTTCATTGCATCCAACACGTTCTTGTACGTTTTGGGCATGTCTTGCATGTACGTCGCGCTCGAGTAGAAAGGATGCGTCGGCCCTTGCGAGGCGCCAAACTTGACGATCCACATGCCTACCATAAACATCCCCGCGCTGTTGCTCTCGGCGTAAAATTTCAAAAAGCTGCGCACCTTTTCCGCACTCCACTCGTAGCCAGGCATGTCCTTGACCTTGAAGAAGATGCACCGATACGTGAGCGTGTTCTGGCGGACAAACTCTGTACAACACCCAGGCGGCACGGATTGCCAATCGAACTCGAAGTAGCCGTCCGTGAAGTGCGGCGGGTTCGTCGCCAAAGTCTGCCTCGCACTGGCCATAGCCGACTTCATCCAATCTGTTATAACGGTCGCGCAGTCTGGGCACTTTGGCTTCAGCGTGGTCGTTGGCCCCGGCGTGGTGGTGCGCACCTCCTCCACCAACTTTGGCAGGTTCTTGCAATTCGTTGCGGTCGTGTTCTTGAGGGACTCGCAAAACTTGACCTGGATGATGTCCTTGGCCTCCGCCAACGTCTTGTTGCTCGCTACTTCTTGCATCGCAATACGCGCATCCCAATTCCTCCCATTCTTGCTGGCCTTGACATACGGGCAACCGGCGCATCGCGAGTACGCCACCCCGCCCCCAGTATCGAGCTCTGTGCCGCCATCCATGACTGTCCGCACGAACGGCAAGCAAAAATCCGGGTTGCACACCACTTCGGGCTCTTGTATTTTGGCGGCAGGCACCGGTGTCGTAGGCGCTCTCGTGGTGGTAGTACTGGGACCCCGCGTCGTTGTAGGCGCCCGCGCCCTCGCTTTGTCCAGGGCAGCTTGGTAGTCCGCCTCATACACGAGGTCCTTGCACTCTGGAACGGTGGACGTAATGTAGTCCCACTCTGTGTACCCGGTCTTGGGCCACTTGTAGTCTAGCTTGAACTTGTGGTCGGTTGTGTCTCGCCCCGTTTTGGCGTACTTGCCGCTGATGTACGCCATGCACGCCTTTTTCTGATCAGCGCTCGGCTTTTTGGGCATCATCCCCACGGATTTCATGTGTTGGTCGTAAGTCTCTTGGAATTCCTTGTCCCACTCCAAGCCTTTGCATGCGGGGATTTCACGCGCCATCCACTTCCACACAGACTCCCCGTCGCCGCCGCTCTGGTTGAGCTTGGTGTTGTGTACCAAAAAGTTGGTCGTGCTCCTGTCCTTGTTGAGCATCTTGTCATCCGGAGAACCTCGCTTGACGCTCATGATCCAATCATTGCACTTTTTGCTCGAGCCCTCCACCTTGACTTTTTTGGGCGGGAATGTCGTGCTCGTAGAGGGCCTCTTGGTGGTTACAGCCTGCGGTTTGGGGTCCTTTGGTGCATTAGGCACAGGCCCCGCCTTTGGCGCTGCGGGCGCGGGCGCTACAGGCACAGACGCAACCGGCGCCGCCCCAGACGCAACAGCACCAACCCCAGCCACAGGCGCCGCTGCAACGGGCACGGGCAAGGGCAGGGGCGCCGGCATAGACTGAAACCCATAAGGCCCGCCGCCATCTGGAAATGCCACCTTGTACCCATACAACACGTCATGGAACTGGGGACGGTCATCTCCCGCAGGGGGCTTTGTGGCCTTCTTTTTGCCTTTGGGGGCTTCCTTGAAGCTCTCGCGCACACTGCACACAGCCGACAGCCTGAACATCAACACAACTATGGCCAAAATCGCCACAGGTAATAAATAAAGTGCAAACCGCTTCATTAAATATACCGCCGAAAAATGGGTGCAGTCTAAAGACATCAACCTATATCCCAAGCAATAATGTTGCTCGCAAACTCAAACCGCGCCCTTGTTCCCAGGCCAAAGAGGCGCCCCTCGATTCCCACACCCCGTGCCCACAAAGACGACATCCACAAGCTCAACCGGCTCATGCAAACCCCGGACGCCATCACCGGAGAGGACTTTGCAATCCTGCTGAGCACCAAGTGTGGATCGTTCCGCCAGATCGAAATCAAGGAGTACCGCGGGCACGTGTGCCTCTTTGTGCACACGACCTCCTACCTCCACGAGGCCATTGCCACCCACTTTTACGATCGCGTGGCGGAGCGCTTAAATTCCCTGAGGGTGAGCTACCATGTCATCACCACCATTCGGCGTCTCGAAGACAAGCTGTTGGACAAACAATTCATCTTGCCGCTGGGCATCAATGCGGTCGGCAACCCACGCGACCCTCGAGACGCAGAGTGGAACCTCTGACACCGCCGGCACCACATTTAAAGTTTCCGCGCACAACCAGTCAAATGAGCACTTTCCATCACCAAGATTGGACGCCCGTCATTGTCAAGAAGCGACCAGAGAAGCGTGAAGGTCCGCAAGTGCAACTGCCGCCCAAGTCTTTCCGCAAGCTAGACGACAACCCAGAGACGTTCGAGACCAAGTACTTTGAGAAAGACTACATTCAAAACGTCATCCGCCAGCGGGTCGAGCGCAAGTGGTCCCAAAAGGACTTGGCGGCGCGCCTCAATGTTGAGTTTGCGGTCATTCAGCGCCTCGAGCAGGGCAAGGAGGTGTACAATCCCAAGCTCAAGGACAAAATGAACCGGCTGCTGGGAATCACCGGCACTTAAAGATGGCTTCACATTACCAATTCCTTTTTCAAGACACATGGAAACGCGTGACTTGCCTTCCATTCTCTCACAATGCAACGTCGGCGCAAAGTGGCCGCAAAAGGTGTTGGCATGCCGCATGCTCCTTGATTGGGTGCGTGCAAACCGGGGTGCCGCCGCCATCAAAGAGCTCCCAAACATTGTGGATGCGGTCGTTGGACTCGTCCACGACGCTAGAAGAAATGTTGGCGAGGCGGCTGTAGAGACGCTCGCAGATCTGTACCAGGTGATGGTCGGCGACTCCGACATTGCCGGCGTCATCCCCAACCTGGTGGATGCGGTCAAGTGCCCGGAAACTGTGGCAGACACCATCCACGCCCTGGCGGCCGTCGTGTTTGTTCGTGAGGTGGGTGCCGAGATGTTGGCAATCTTGGTGCCTCTTCTTTTGCGTGGCTTGCGCTCAGGGTCTGTTGCGATCAAGCGCAAATGCTGTGTCATTTGTGAAAACATGTGCAAGTTGGTGGAGGACCCCATCGAAGCGGAGGCGTTCCTGGGACAGTTGTTACCGGCGATCCGCGAGGTGAGCGATAATGTCGCGGATCCAGAGTGCCGTAGCGTGGCGACGCGCGTGGTGTCCATGCTCCAAAAACTCGTGGGGCACGGCGCTCGGCAAGGCGAGACAGACGACAACGCCCCTGCGCCCGGCGAAGAAGCGTTGTGTGCGTGTGAGTTTAGCCTGGCATACGGCGCCAAGATCCTCTTGAACCGCGCCAAGCTTCTGTTGGTGCGCGGCGGTAGGTATGGCGTGTGCGGTGCCAACGGGTGCGGCAAGAGCACGTTGCTGCGCGCCATCGCCAACGATCAAATTGACGGATTCCCCTCAAAGGACGTTCTCAAGCGGGTGTACGTAGAGCATGACATTGACGGCGACACGAGCGACACGACCGTAGCAGAGTTTGTTGGCGGACAAGCAGAAACCACCAAGTTGCTGCTTCAAGTTGGATTCGACGACGAGCGCTTGCATGCGCCCGTAGGCAGCCTGTCCGGTGGTTGGAAGATGAAGCTGGCGCTTGCGCGAGCGATGGCGCAGAAGCCAGACGTCTTGTTGTTGGACGAGCCCACGAACCACTTGGACCGCGCCAACGTCGAGTGGTTGCAAGATTACTTGTTGCGCGCCGGCGTCACCTGCCTGATCGTCTCCCACGACTCTGGGTTTCTGGACTGCGTGTGCACGCACATCATTCATTACGAAACGTTCAAACTCAAGGTGTACCGCGGGAATCTGGCATCTTTCGTCGCCCGCAATCCTCACGCGCGCAGCTACTACGAACTCGAGTCCACGGAGACCGTGTTCAAGCTCCCCGAGCCCGGTTTCTTGGACGGCGTCAAGACCAAGGACAGGGCCATCGTCAAGATGCACGGCATGTCCTTTGGCTACGGCGAAAAGCCGGTCCTTGAAAACGTGAGTGCATATGTCTCGTTGGGGTCCAGGATTGGGTGTATTGGCGCCAATGGGGCAGGCAAGAGCACGCTCATCAAGCTGCTCACAGGCGAGATCGAGCCGACCACCGGGACGGTCTGGCGGCATCCCAACGTTAGGATTGCGTATGTCGCGCAACACGCCTTTGCACACATTGAAGAGCACCTCGACAAGTCTGCAAATGAGTACATCAGATGGCGCTACGCCACAGGAGAAGACCGCGAGGCAGAGCAACGCGTCACCAGGAAGTTGGATGACGCCGAGCGCGCCAAACTAGAGGAAAAGGTAGTGGTGGGAGGTGTGAAGAGACAGATCGAGCGCATCTTGGGGAGGATAAAGTCTCGCAAGACGTGGGAGTACAACGTTGGTTTTGTGGGCACGGAGGAAACTGTGTACATCGAGCGCGACGACCTCATTGATCTCGGCTTTGAGAAGCTCGTCTGTGAATTCGACATGAAAGAGGCTGCCCAAAGGGGTATGATGCTGAAGCCATTGACCCAGAGCAATGTTGAGAAGCACCTCGCCAACTTGGGCATGGACGCCGAGATCGGCACGCACAGCAGGATCAGGGGGTACTCAGGCGGACAAAAGGTGCGCTTAGTGGTGGCGGCGGCTACCTGGATGTGTCCGCACGTCATTGTGTTGGACGAGCCCAGCAACTACTTGGACCGGGACAGCCTAGGGGCGTTTGCTGCGGCCATCCGGGAGTTTGGCGGCGGCGTGGTCGTCATCAGCCACAACCGCGAGTTCTTGCAGAGCTGCGAGTGCCGTGAGACGTGGTTCGTTGCCAATGGAGGCGTCGAAGTCACCGGCGCGGCCAAGCCCCCACAAGACAAGCAAAAGCTGGAGCACATAATGCAAGACGAAGTCGTCGATGCCTTGGGCAACGTGATCAAAGTCAAGGTGCAGACAAAGAAAAATGAGATGAGCAGGAAGGAGCGCAAGGCGCGTGAAAAACTGCGCAAGGCGAGGCGGGAGCGCGGAGAAGAGGTGTCTGACAGTGACACCGACGACGTCTAGGTCGGTGTGGTGTCCACTGCAAGTTCTGCTGACGCAGACAGCAGCGCTTTCAAACGTGCGGCCCGCAGTTCTTCCAGGGACAGCGCCGCGACAGAGCCCCCTTGGTCAGTGTTTTTTTCATTGGACAACATCGCCGCAAAGTCGATGCTGCTCAAATTATTCAAGCTTCCAAAGCAGATGGACTTGTCTTCATCTGTGCGGTCGCCCATGCGCCTCACCGAGCGGGCGTTGGTCATCACAAGATGCGCCTTCCAATTTGCCTTGGCTTGGGTGCGGGCGCAAAGCGCGTAGAATGTGGACAACTCCTTCCAGTTGACACAGTCGTGTCTATTGCCCCCCAGTTTCTTAAACTTGCACTGGACTGCAACGTAACGGTTTTGGTGTCGTGCGACGAGGTCAATGCCAACGTCCCGGCGACCGAGGCCAAGAGGCACCAATACTTCTTCCGGAACGTCGGCGAGCCTCCAGACTTCGTCATACTTTTTGACGTGTTTGAGATAACGCACACAAAAGCATTCAAACAGATCCCCCTTGGCTTTGGTGCTCTCCCTCGCACGTATCTCAGCAAGCGTGAAGGCGGGGCGCTCGTGGTACTCGAGGACCTTTGTCACAAACCGTTGGAACGGGGTCTGGGAACCCTGTTCCCCAACGAGGCTCCAAATCAGCGACTCCAAGGCGGCGTCTGCTTGTGACTCTTTGGGCGGCGCCATGCGTAGCAAGCAGCTTTACAGTTGGGGGTCAAATTTTGTGCTTTGGCTAAGGCGCCAAAGTGTAGCGCCGGCCGTCAATGACCCATACTCTTTTGTTCCAGTCTGCCTCACGCTGCTTGCCGGCCAGGCGCGCGGCATTCCACGCTGGGTAAACAGTGCGCAAGTAGGCCTGGACCTGGGTGGCGGATAGGCCAAAGGGGAAGCGCACGGGGGTGGTACCCGGCCGGAGCTGATCTTGCTGCGGAAGCAGCGTCAGCGCCGACGAGGTCGTTGGCAAGTGCTTCTGGATCTGTTGCACACCATACACGCCGACATTTTGGCGCAAGGGCGGGGTGTATGGCCGAATGCCCGGTGCCGGTTGGCCTTGCTGGCGCTTGATCGCGGCCAAGGCATCACTGGAGATGTTCATATTGGCATTCAGAGCAAATGTGCGCTTGGGCACCTTTGTGTTGAAGATCCTCTCAAAGTTGTCCGCGGTCCCAAAGTTGTGGGTGTAATAGTCTTTGACGCGTAGGTAGTAGTCCTGATCTGTGCCGGGGCGCTCGCGGTAGTTGCGTGGCCCGCCCAACCACACGTACAACGCATTGCCAAAGTTGACCCAATTGTCGGGGACACCTTGGTGGCGCACGCCATACCATTGCTCCCTGAAGCCGTATTCATTCAGAGACAAGCCAGCAGCCAGGGTGTTGCGCGTGTACCAGGCCCATACAATTACGTTCAACGTGTTGTGCGACAAGTCCCAAAACAAGACGTCGGCGGGCCTCAAGACGATCGTACCAGACACGTCGATGACAGGTTGCCCCCACACGTGGTAGTCCAAGAGCACAGATTGCGGCGTGACCTGGATCACGCCATGCGCGTCCCCATCCGTAAAAGAAACAGGTCCCACCCATAGGTTGTAGTTGCCCGTGGACTCTTGCAGGCATTCTGACATGACAACTTGCGCAAAGTCCCGAAACGTCAGGCCCAAGTCGAAATAAAAGAGGTTGTGCGCAGTGAGCAGGCCGTTGTACAGCTCTGCCAGCTTGGCGTCCGTCCACAAGCCCACCTTGGCTGGATCGCCGATGTAGCGACCGCTGTATTGGCCCATGCGTGAATTTCCCAAGGCTCGCAAGAAGTCATCTTTGAATGCAGTGAAGGGGTAGGCCATTTTTGGAGTGTTGTGAGAAAATTAGGCCCCACCCTTGAATGGGAAGGTGAGCTTGGTGGGGTTGGGTTGCATCGTCTTCAACCACGACTGAACATCCGGGTCTTTGCCAATGTCCGCTTCCTTGGGGAACAAAGCAAGTGTGTCCGCAGAGGTCCAGTTCACCGCAAAGTAAAAGGAATCCGGGGCCTTTTCAGCAATATAGGGCACGAAACGTTTCATAAAATCGTTTTCATTGTCCTCGAGCGCCTGTTTCTCGGCGGCCGTGAACTTCAAGGGCTCCGTCCCGGGATTCTTATCCGACCCAGGCTCGTGGTACAGCCTGTCTTCGTCCAAGAACCTCGTCTTGGCCCATTCTCCCACCATGACGCACTTGCCCTCGGTCGACAAAAACCCCCAATTCGTCTCCCAATCAGCGTCGGTCGTGTCCACACGCGAAGCAAGTGTGCCGTATTGATGGGGGCTGTAGATGAGCTTCTCAGGGGGGATGTTGAGCTGCCCCATGCTCATGGTGCTGAAGCCTGCGCCCCAGTTTGTTTTGTTTGGCACATCGTCTAGCCCCTCCACGACGATCATGGCATAAGGGTGCACAGAGTTGATGCCTTCGTACATCAAGTTGCACGCTTGCGACCAGTTCGTCCAATCGATCTTAAAGTCTGGCCCGTGCACGTCGGCCATTTTGCCCTGCCATGGCTCATCAATTGGCTGTGTCTCTTTTCCATGCGGTTCGTTCTTGAGGTCAAAGGCAAAGACGTGAGGATAGCTCAGGCAAAACGTCGCAAACTGCTTCCAAAGCGCTACGGTTTCATCCATGGTGACGTTTAACAAATCAGTTTGTGTGATGTCCCGATAGGGCCACGTCTGATAAAAAATGGGTTCCGCCGTTGGATAGAAAAAGTCAGAGATCTTTCTGGAATGCCGGTCGCTCAATTTCACACCAGGCTTTGTGAGCTTGTCTTTGAGCTCCTTATTGAAAATTTCCACGGTCCAGCCAGCACTGAGCTGGTTGTCATTCCAAGGCGGCGTGGCATTCATGGTGTGCAGGTCCATCATGACGAGCATGCCATATTTGTAGGCCAGCTTCAGAAACTTGTCCAGAGCGACGACGGGCGCCTTGCCCTCCAACTCGGGCTCCTTCATGATGCCCGAGTACTTCACCACGTTCTTGGACTCGGGTGCTGGCGTCATTTTCCCACCTTCCGCAACCGTGCTTTTCACGGGCTTGCCGTCCACAGCTTGGATAATTACACCCTCTTTGCCCAGCTTTTGGTTGGCATCACAAAAGTACCTGACAAACTCGGCGCTAAAGGGCACTCGCACAGCGTTGATGTCTTCATCCGCCAAGGCTTTGAAAAAGTCCTCCATGGAATAGGCATACAACAACTCGGCGATCATCGATTTTTCTTCAAAGCCGTACCAATTGATACCCTTGATGTTGATGGGCGTGCCGTTGAGCGTGAGCTTCTTGCCCACAATCTTGTACTGCCAGTTGTCCCAGTTGGTGTCGATTTTAACACCGGGTACTTCAATGAAGGTGAAGTTGCCACAATCGCCGGAGGGCTTTGCGGCTGGCGCAGTGGCGGGCACGGTCGCAGCAGCCACAGGCGCCGCGGGTGCGGGCACAAACCCTCCCGCTGCAGGCGCAGCAGGCAAGGGAATTTGCACGGGTGCGGCAGGGGCCGGCACTTGCACAGCAGCAGGCATTTGGTAACTCTGCACCGGCGCTTGGTACCCTCCACCGCCCGTGCAATAGAGCATGTACGCCCACCAGGGCATGCCAAAGCCGCAACCTTGGAATTGTGGGGGTGGGACGATGACCACGTTTTCACCGAGGAACCCCTCGTTCTTTAGGAAAAAGTACAATGTCAACATGGCGACGATGGCTACGAGTGACACGACGATGAACAACAACGAGCGAGGCAGCCGCTTGCCAAACAACGTAGGCATGACGTGTTTTTATTCCTGCAAAGGAAAATTATACAGTCAATTAAATGTTGCGCAAGGCAGTGTTGGTCGCACTTGTAGCGATCACCCTTGTTGCTTCCGTGGTTGGTAGTTGGAAGACTCACCTCGAGCCCTTTGTTGACAACGAAGTCACACACAAATTTGACAACATCTACAAGACTGACTTTTGGTCTTCGCTGGGCGATGGAAGTGGGCCGGGATCGGAGCCGACCTCGGCGGAACAAACGATGGATGCCCTCCAACAATTCATCAAAGACAAGGGCGTCACGACCATCGTCGACGCTGGGTGTGGGGCCTGCAAGTGGACGTCGCTGTTTCTCAACCGCGTGGACGACCGCCAGCTCCGCTACACAGGCGTCGACGCCTCAAACACTGCAGTCGAGCGCGCCCGCGGGAACATGCTTGCACACGGGGTCAAGCACACCGTCGAAATCCACCAAGGCGACATCTCCCAATTCGACTTTCCCGAAGCTGACATGCTCATTTGCAGGGACACCCTGCAACACCTGTCCTACAAGGAGATCCGCGCTGTGTTGAGGAATTTTGCCAAGTCCAAGATTCAGTGGTTTTTGATTGGCAGCTATCCGGAAGACCCAGACAACAGGGACATCGCCCCGGGCGACTACTTCTCTATCAATTTGGAGCAGTCTCCATTTTTGATGATGCCACAAGACTCCCTGCCTGAGGCCGCAAGCGAGCCCCGCAAGTACATCTATGTCTACTCCAACGAAAAACTGAGGCACTACGTGAACAACAACGCCTTTTTCAAAGACTAAAACGCGAGTTGTAAGAGATAAAGATTAAGCAATAATACGTAAAAGTAAAGCAACAATACGTACAAGTAAAGCAACAATACGTACAAGTAAAGCAACAATACGTACAAGTAAAGCAACAATACGTACAAGTAAAGCAACAATACGTACAAGTAAAGCAACA
>JACCDP011464191.1_pt1 | contig 11082 bp, 12 predicted proteins | sample 7445841 | NCBI WGS metagenome assembly JACCDP01 (sample SAMN15323441, study PRJNA562643) | freshwater metagenome | isolation source: river surface water | place: USA:Blue River Watershed | collected 2017-08-17
GGTAAATCATCTGACACTGCAGATAATAGATGGAGTGAGTTCACTAGTTCTTTATCAGATGATAAATTAGTTATAAAGTTTTATGAAGACCCAACTGAAACAAAGGTTACATCGGTTCGTTCATTTAACATTATCTATGGTGGTAATTTAGATTTAATAAATGTTGGAAATTATATAACCGAAGGTTTATTTGAAAAACCAGCTAGTATTGAATATGATGATACACAAATAGCAAACGAAACTAATATAAAACATTATTATGAATTAACAACCAACTTTCCAAAATTTAGTAATGTATATAATTGGGGTGGTATATTTGAAGAAGAAGAAATTATCAAAGCAGATGGGACTACAGTTTTAATTGCAAGTGCATCGATTGGTGATGAGTTTAAATCATATTTTGTAAATGGTGCACCAGATACGGATGTTGTAAATACATTTATGGCGTGGTCTCACCCAGGTTCAGAATTACCAACGGGTTCATATGAAACAAGTTCTGTTTTAATTAATAAAATAGAACAACCTTTATTGTACAATTTAGCATTTCATTTAACAATGGAAGATGGTTCTGAATTTAGAGCATCGGGTGGTGTACACTTATTAGTACATGATATTGAATTAGATTGTATTCGATATGAATCAGTTTCTAAAATAGACGTAACTAAACATCAATTAATCAACTTAACCGGTGGATTAATTAATATTCAATCAATAATTGTTGAAATATTAGATGGTGAGTATAATACCTATGTTATCGATATGGAAACATCGGATACTTATTTTTTATCGAATGGAGAGTTAAGTGTTAAGATTGTTACACACAACTGTTTCCCTGCAGGCACTAAAATTACGTTAGCAGATGGTACTCAAAAGAATATCGAAGATTTAACATTAAGTGATAAATTATTAACATACAACGAACTTACTGGTGAAAAGACTGAGGGTGCTATTGGTAATATCGTAAAGAAAAAAGAACACTTATTAATTAGACATAAAACGGATGATGGTAATGAAGTTAAATCTACTGCGTTACATAAGTTCTACGTTAAACATAAAGGATGGATTGCTGCACAAGATATCACATTAGATGATGTGTTATTAAACAGAGACGGAAACGAAACTATTGTAATTGAAAAAGAAACAATTATCGGTGAAGTTGAAGTTTATCACATTTTAGATGTTAAAGATAATCACACATATTATGCTGAAAACCTATTAGTTCATAATTTTAAATATGGTGGTGGTTCTTGCTTTATTGCCGGAACTAAAGTAACTATGGGAGATGGTTCTGAAAAGAATATTGAAGATATAGTTGTAGGAGATGAAGTTCTTTCATTCAATGAATCCACTTTACAAACCGAAGTTAAAAAAGTAATTGGATTAAAAACTCCGATTCATAATGATTTAGTTAAATACGAATTTGCTAATCAAACTTCAATCACTTCTACATTCGACCATCCATTCTATGTTGGTGATTTGGAATTGGCATCATATACTCCTTTCTTAACTAATAAAAGATATGAATTGAGTAAAGAAGTTAAGCAAATCAAAGCAGGTGATATGGTTTATTTATCAAATGGTGTAAGTAAAACGGCTATTAAAGATATCATTGAATTAGATGAAAAAGATACACAAACTTATATCATTACAGTTGAAGATAACCACAATTTTTACGCTAACGGAATATTAGTACATAACAAATAATATAATATGGCACAGGTATATAAAACATTTACTAAGGTAGATTTAGATAATAAGCAAGTTGTGGCAGTAACTACTGCGGAAAAACAACAAATATTACAAATAGTGGCAAATTTTATCCAATATATTAAGGATAAACATTTGTAGATAAAATACTAAAATGGTTATATTCTCTAAAGAAGAGTGTGAGTATATAAAATCATTCTATCAAAAATACAAAGAGATAGATGGTATGGATACTCACACTCTTAATGGTATTCAGATAAAATTCCGCAAAGGCAGTTCTGCCAAATTCGTAACAATAGATGATTCGGAATTAAAAGATTTTCTTTTACAAAAACTAAAACCATTAAAGGTAAATAATATACCTACCATAAAAATTATGAAATATGGTAAAGGTGGAAGTTTAGCTAAACATCAAGATTTCTCCAAATATGGAGTTGATATAATTTATAAAACTTTATTAGTTCAATTATCAGAATCAACTGATTATATTGGAGGTGATTTAATTGTAGAGAACACACCTCAATCAAGAGTAATAGGATCAGTAACTTCAATATCACCAACTGCTGAGCATGAAGTAACTATATTAGAAAGTGGAGAACGATATTCATTAGTTCTATTTTTATATGAATCTGATTTTAATATTCAAAAAACAATGTTATAATGTTTAAAAGATATAAATTTAATTCAAGAGGGATTGGTATCATATCATCTAAAGTAATTCCATTTAACACTTTAGTAGGAAATTACTTTACAAAAAAAGAACCTATTACAAATGAAAGTAGATTAATTTATGAAGGATGGATTGAAACAAACCCATTAGGTAGATATTTGAATCATAATCGAACTCCAAATTGTAATTTAATTCTAAAGAATGATACCATTCAAATATATACCAATAGAGAAATATCTGTTTTTGAAGAATTGACTGTAAATTATTTAGATGTAATTAATATAATAGAATTACCAATTCGATTGAAAAACAAATATGGAATATATGATTTTGATTATATCGAAGAAGAAGTAGTTATAAAGCAAGATTTGATATGAAACTAATTTATAGTTACTCTACTAAGATGGGTAATTACGATGATAATGATTGGCAAATGCGATTATATAAAGCATCAATCATTCGGTCAAAACAATTAGGATATAAGATTAAATTATACGGATGTGATTTTACATACGATAAATTAAAGGATGTTATAGATGAATATGTAGATATTACAAATGAAGAGTTTGTACTTACTGATGATTTAAAATTATACATACATTCAAAAGAAGATTTGGATTGTATTACAATTGATGGTGATATTATTTTAGAATCTAAATTAAATTTACCAATTAATTGTGATATGATATATGAAATAAAAGGAGTAGTTAAATCTAAAACACAAACTAAATTTCAAAGATATTTAGATATTTTTAAAGATTATAATATCCCATCTAATATAGAATATTTTAATTACAACACATCGTATGCGTGTAGTGTTGGTATTCTTAAATTCAACAATGAAGAAGTAAAAGAATTATTCATATCCACTTATTATAAATTTAGGAAATACTTTATGGATAATATTAAATCAGATAATCGATTATTTAAAAAAGATGATCCAGCGATAATTGTATGTGAATATATGTTTGCTTGTTTGTTGGAGGGTAATAAGTATATTGGTAAAGAATGTAATAATATAAATGATTATACTCATTATATGTCTTTAACTAAATTTACCCCAACTGCATGGAGACATGTTGATAGTATTTTAAATCCATCTACTAAATTATTATAATGAATTTAATATACACTTTTGATAAAAATGTAAATACGGATTCACATAAATTAAATGTGTTAAAATCATACTATACAAATAGTATGAATTCTGCACATAAGTTTGGATACACAATTGAATTATATTCTAATTGTGATTGGTTTGATGATTTGGTAGATATTAAACATATAGTAACCGATGAGTTTGTTTTTTGGGATGCATTCAAAACCATACCACTAAATAGAAATGATGATTATATATTAGTAGATGGTGATGTTATATTTCATAATAGATTGCCGGAGTTGGATAATTCAATAGATGTATATTTTGATGGATGGGAGAGTTGGTTAAGTATTTACGATGATTGTGTAACTGAATTGGATGGATTGGGTATATCGGATATAATACCTGAATGGAAAGTGAAAAAACAAAGAGTTATGAATATAGGAACTCTTAAAATAAATAATCAGAAATTAAAGGAATTATATTTAGATAGATGGTTTAAATTATATGAATTTTGTAAAGTTAGAAAAGATAGTTTATCTACATTCGATTTGTGTTGTACAATAACATCTCAATATCTATTAACACTATTATGTACTGATGAATTTTCTAAACATAATTTTTCAAATAGATTGAGAATACCAAATGAATACTATACACATTATGTAGGTAAAGAAAAATATAATTTACCAATTCCAAAAATCAATAAAACATTGATATAGTTATGATAGAATTAAAAGTAGCAACCAAAGTAGAAGTTAAGGAATCTCCCATACATGGAATGGGTGTATTTGCTATTGAAGAAATCAAAGCAGGTGAAGTAATTGAAGAATGTCATTTGATATCTCTACCATTCAAACCTGGCGAGCAATCATTCTTTTTATACGATTATAAATTCAATTATCCCGCTGAAGGTAAAGTTGAGGAATATGTTTTACCATTGGGTAACGGATGTATCTATAATCATTCAGATGATAATAATGCGTATTGGAAAACTCATCCACTACACAAAGCATTTCAGTTTATTGCGATTAAAGATATAAAAGTAGGTGAAGAGATTTGTACTTATTATGGTGATGAAAACTATTGGAAATTGGTAGAAGGATTTAAACGAAAAAATATAAAATTATCAATCATATAATATGAAAATATATGTTCATCATTATTTTTCTAAAAAATTATTCTATAAGTTGGCTCATAACACAACTGATAGAGTATATGATATTAATGGTGATATAGGTAGTGTATTTTGTAAGTATAAAAATGTTTCAATAGAATTTATCTTTTCTCCTATATTAAACGATAATTCAGATGGATACCATTTAGTTGATTTTTTCACAGCTCTTAGAAATAAAGATAATTACTTAGAATACAAAGATATTGATATATCCAATTCAGTTGAAGATGTTCCTTTTATCAAAAAATTTTACGAAATGTTATCTGATAAAAAAGATTGGATAATAACATTTTTTAGAACCGAAAAACTTATTACTAAATATGATGTAGTTGATGCTGAATCGATATTAGAAGTTGAAGAAAATTTATTAAAACTATCAAATCATAGAATTATTTCAGATAATATCTTTTTAAAAGATGGAATACGAAGTGTATATAGAAACATATACTATACTTTTACAAATTCAATTTATCAATGGAATGAAATAATTGGTATAAGATGGTATTATGAATATGGTAATATGTTCAAATTATTATCACCTCCGTATTCCATTTCATATTCGGTTAGAAATCATAAAACACATAGAGTAGATATTTTAAAAGGATTAAGTTCTATGAACGATAATAGAATACTATTAGTTAGAACTAATACTTTGAAAAATCATTTGTATGTAAAGCATAATGAAACCTTATTAAAATACCCAAACATAAAATTAAGTTTATCAAATGGGGATGTAGATTTTGATGATATAAGTTATATAGAAAATATTTGCATAGGTAATGATTTATTTTTCAGAATATTATCACAATCTAAAATGCAAATATTGGATGAAAGTTGGGCATGGTCAGATAATGAATTCACATCTCAGTATCTTTCAGAAAAAACTATTGGATTAATATTGACAGGTATTCCATTTGTATCAACTCATTCATATCCATTATCATGTCTTCAAAAAGTTTTAGATATACCACCCCATCCATTCTATGAAGATTTTAAATATCATAAAGGAGATTCTACTAAATTTGTTTTATTTATAGATAAGTTTATGAAAAATTTTGAAGATAATTATACAAAGTGTAAGCAATGGAGTGATATCTGTAAAGAGAAATTTATGAAAAAACTTAATACTGAAAATAATCTATTGGATATTTTATCTGATAATTTCAATTCCGAAGATATTTTATTTAATAAATCTATGATATAGTATGAGTACTCTATGGACATTTGGTGATTCACAAACATACGGATATGGATGCAGACCTGATAGTCCATTAATAGAATATTATAAAAATTATAAAAAAGAGGGGGATGATATTTGGGTAAATCATTTGGGTAAAAAATTAAATTGTGATATAAAAAATTATGGTAAATATGGAGCATCAAATGATTATATTTTTGATTCTATATTAGAAGTATTTCATCAAATAAAAGAAAATGATTATGTAGTGATAGGTGAAACATACCACCATAGATTTGATGTAGAAGATTATAGAAGCAAAGAATTGGTATCTATATTAGGAGAAATAACTTACGATGAGTTTGATGAAGGATGGAAAGATTGGATAACTAAGATATGTAGAAGTGAAGAAGAATTAATGACTCTTTTAAATTTTTCATTGTATTTTTCGGGATCAGAATTAATAAAAGATAGATATCATAAAAGATTTCAATTTATACAAACCATTTTACCAAAAAATACTAAATTTTTACTTTGGAGATGGGATTCGGAAATTAATAAAAAAGTGGAAAGAATATATCATCACACTAAAGGTAAGATTAACGATACTCATTTTAGCTTTAAGGCACACAAAGATTTTGCACAATATGCACATAGGTTATTAACGGAAGGAAAAACGATTCTTTAAATTTAATATAATATTTATAATAAAGGTTATATATGAGTAATAAATGGGATGAGTTCGTAGAAACTCCATCAAAAATATTTGGATATCAAGTTCCATCATTTCAACCATCAGTATTCAGAGAATATAGAGGTGAAATATTTACAACTTTCCATTCGGAAGAACATCCTGTAATGAGGCACATTCATTATGATAAAAGTGAAATATCAATTCACGGAAGATTCTCTCGTTCATACAAAGGAGTATTGAGGGGATTACATTGGGATAATAAGACTTGGAAATTGGTTCAAGCAGCGGTAGGTGATATCTACTTAGTTGTTTTGGATATGAGACCATCATCCGATACATATGGAGATTGGGAATCATATATTATTTCAGAGAGATTGAGAAATCAGGTATTAATTCCACCTGGATTTGCAAACGGACACTATGCACTTACTGATTGTATGTTTCACTATAACTTATTCTATAAAGATGGGTATGTGGATGCAGATGAGCAAGGTGTGGTTAAATGGAATGATCCAGAGTTTCAAATGGAGTGGCCTACTAATAATCCAATACTACAAAAAAGAGATAGATGATAAAACCTTATATTAAAAACGAATGGGGTAAATTAAAAGAAATAATTGTAGGAAGACCCGAATTTGCACAAGTTCCTAATGTGAGAGATAAATCACTTCACACTATTGATTATGCAAATTATACCGATGAACAATTTCGTAAAATACCTTATGGAACTTATCCTAATTGGATGATTGAAGAAACTATTGAGGATTTAAATGAATTTAGTAAAACATTAGAAGGATTGGGTGTTAAAGTTCATAGACCTGCATTAATAGATTGGAGTGAGAAGTATTCAACTGAAAATTGGGAAGTAGATGGATACTATGGTTACTGCCCTAGAGATTCTATGTTGATTATAGAAGATAAAGTAATCGCTACTCCGATGGCACTTCGTCAAAGACAAAATGAAACGAGAGCTTTCAAACATTTATTTGATGAATCTCATTGGGTAGATTTTCCAAAACCAAAATTATTGGATTCGATTTATGATAGAGGATTATTACCAGGACCTACATTAAAAAATGATGAACCTGTATTTGATGCGGCTAATATTCTTAAATGTAATAATGATATAATTTATTTAGTATCGAATACTGGCAATAAAGCAGGAGCTGAATATCTACAAAAATGGTTGGATGAGAATATGAAAGAAAAGTATAAAGTACATCCTATTGAAGATGTATATGCTTTCATTCATATAGATACCACTTTTGTGTTAATTAGAGAGGGTTTGGTCTTAGTTAATCCTAAAAGGGTAAATAGTACCAATCTACCTAAAATCTTCGAAAAATGGGATGTTATTTACTCTCCTGAGATGGTTGAAACAAATTGTTTGGAACATTGGGCAGAAGCATCACCCTGGTTAGGGATGAACACTCTATCATATGATGAAAATACTATGATAGTAGAAGAAAGACAAATTCCTCTTATCAAGGAGTTAAAGAAATATGGGGTAGATTCTATACCCGTTAAAATGAGGCACGCTAGAACCTTTAGTGGAGGCCCTCATTGTGTAACCTTAGATACAAATAGAGAATAATTTATTTGGTATTCTCATAATTTTTTTGTATCTTTGAGGATACTAATAAAACTATAATGTCAGAAAAGAAGTATTTTTACGAAAAGTGTGATTATTTTAACGAACCTCATATCAATTTGAAATATGAAGATGTTCTTAAAATGACACTACAAGAATTTGAAGATTGGGTTGCAATGTTCCGTAAGACCGTTGTTGATGAATGGAATAAAACCGGAGCACCTCCTCGCATTGGTTCTTCAGAAGCTGAAATTATAGAACAATTTTCTAAATTACAAACATATAAAGTAGATAGGTTTGAAGAGAAAGATGATGAAGGAAACGAAGTTATTTTCAACTTTAATAAATTTGCCACACCGGTAAATCAATTCTTTCCTGCAATGTATAAAACAGGAATCGGTGGTTCTGCGTACGATAAACCTAAACCATCTATTTATGATATCTTTTGTAATGATGAATATCTTCCTGAATTTGCTAAACAAATGAGAAGATTGACACGACAAGATGCTATGTATCGTTTTTCTAAAACATTGGCAAAAGATAATAAAGAGCATCACAATTCACATCTTGCAACAGGTAAAGAATGGATTGAAGAATGGATGAGAGGTAATATTTGGGAAGGGCATGATTTTTGTTTAGCACAAACGGATAGTAGAATTGAATCTCTTCCTATTACTGCTGATGAAGTTAAAGAATTATACAAATCTGGCATTATTGGTTATAAACATATTTCATCTCTTAAAACTGCTAATTGGGGTGAGGATATTGATTCATTAGTTGATTTGGAAAAACAACCTATTCAATTAAAATGGTATCCTTTAGGTCAAACTATTTTTCCCGAAGCAACTGCAGCATTTAGAATTGGAATGGGAACTCAAGCGGCAGTAAATTTCCCTCCATTAACTGCAAAGTATTTGTATCAAAGATTTACAAATCATATTAAAGACCAAAAGAAAATTAATATCTATGACCCATCTTCAGGTTGGGGAGGTAGAATTTTAGGAGCATTATCAGTTGATGATAGAAATATTCACTACATCGGTAATGATCCGAATACGGAGAATTATATAGAAGAGATAGGTAAGACTCGTTATGAGTATTTAGCAGAATTTTTTAATTCACGTATACCAGGTGCGGCAAATCCATTTTGGGGGCATAAAAATACATATGAGATTTATAGAACCGGTAGTGAGATTATTAACGAAGAACCTGGATTCCAAAAGTATAAAGGTGAATTAGATTTTATATTCACATCACCTCCATACTTTGATAGAGAAAGATATTCAGATGATGAAACTCAATCCTTTAAGAAATTCAGTAACTATGAAAGTTGGAGAGATGGATTCTTACGGCCTACATTAACAACTGCATTTGAATATTTAAAGAATGATAGATATATTCTTTGGAATATTGCAGATATTAAAATTGGTAAAAGTTTTTATCCGTTGGAACAAGATTCAATTGATATCCTAACTGAATTAGGAATGGAGTATCAGGGTAAAATCAGAATGACGATGTCTCCAATGACAGGTGTTGATTTGAGTGGAGTTAAAAATAGTATGAAAATAAAAGGTGAGTTTTACAAATACGAACCTATATTTATATTTTATAAAAAGTAATTCGGGGATGTTATGGAATTGATTGCGATGCGAATTATAGTACCACAAGTAGGGAGATAATACTATCCCTTAATATCGTATTAAAAAACAAACGCAGAAGAATTATCTTCTTGGACTTTTGCAGATGCTATGGCATTTGTAGGAGCTGATTTAGCAGTAGCTGCTTAATCCCTCCCGTATTCATCATGGGAATTAAAAAGAATGAACAATACGAGTTACAGGTCGGAGCTCGTTTAAAATAATTTCGAGACCAGGTTGTTTAGAAGTTGGTTTCCCACATATATCAAACTTCATATTTTATTCATTTAGAAAAATGAAATAAACTTGTGAGACGTTGGTATTATGATTACTTTGTAAGACACCGGTTCGAATCCGGTCATCTCCACAAATTAATATTATGTTTGAAAAAATTGTATCATTAGGGTGTTCTTATTCTTGTTGGAGACAGAATTTTGATAATGGATTCGTTGATATACTATCCAATAAATTAGGAATACCCTATTACAATTTTAGTATTCCTGGAAATTCTAATGAAGAAATTATTTATAATTTTAATCAAAAATACAATAAAGGTGAATTAAAAAATTCACTTATTTTGTTTCAAATTACGCATTTAACTAGATTAGCATATTGGGATAGTGATAAGCAAGACTTAATGTCTTTACAGCTAAAAGATGTTGCTCCGTTTATAGTTAGAGAAAATAATGGAACTATAATATCAAATTTTAATGTAAAATTTAATGATATAGGTGATATCGGTAAAAAAGATAAATATGATTTATATAGGAACTATTACAAATATGCTTATAATGATTATTATGAATTTATCAAATTATTCAACATTTTAATACATCTTCAATCTTCAATTAATTTAATAAATTCAAAAATAGTATTTTTATATTTTGATTCCTATTATAATAATTTATCAGAATATGATAATTTGAATTTATTCAAACCTGATGGAATGTTTAGTTCATTAGAATGGGCTGTAAAAAATAAAATGACATATTCTGAAACAGATTTTCATTTATCTGAAAAAGGAAATTTTGAATATGCTGATAAGTTATTTGAATATATTAATACGGGTCATAGTAAGGCATAAATGGTCTTTCTACTCCATCTAATTCCATTCGTATGATTTGGGGGTGATTTCTAATATTCTCAATAATATTCTCTTTTTCTATAACACTTAACTTACTTTGTTCGCTAATATCGAATATGGGGCAATATCCTAATCTTAAACTTTTATCTTCAGGAGTTCTATCGAACTTAGCTAATTTTTCTCTCATATTGAAGTAATTAATCATTTCTTCATGTTTTCTATCATATAGAGAAAATTGTAAATCAA
>JACCDP010598286.1_pt1 | contig 11080 bp, 10 predicted proteins | sample 7445841 | NCBI WGS metagenome assembly JACCDP01 (sample SAMN15323441, study PRJNA562643) | freshwater metagenome | isolation source: river surface water | place: USA:Blue River Watershed | collected 2017-08-17
GGTAAAAAGAAAAGCTTTTTCAATTCAAATTAATGGTTCACATGAATTATCTTTTGGTGATAAAGGTGGTTGGTTAGAAAAAGGTCCAGAGTTTCCAAAAGATATGGATTTGGATGTTAATAATGGGGAATTGGTTCAACAGGAGAAAAAAGCAAAAGAATTATTTCCTGGTGTAAATATTTTTACGGTTCCATATCTAATTGATAGGGCGGGATTGTTGGATGAGGTGATGAGTAATAAACCTGCAATTGAAAGAAATTTAAAAAGAAATGTTGCGGATAAAAAAGTAATTGGATGTGCAAATGGTAGAGAAGTTGGTGGTAGACCAATCGGATGGGTTCATGTAAATGCAAGTGGTAAGGCGTTCCTTTGTTGTAATGATTATGATATGGAAATGCAATGCGGAGACTTTAAAACACAGGAATTGAGAGATTTTTGGGGAACCGATGAGCATATAAAAATGGTTCAAAAATCATATGAAACCATTTGTAGAGGGTGTGCTTCTGCCATTTTTGAATAATTAAAAAATATATACTTATATATAAACAAACTTTATGGCAACAAAAACTGAAAAATTATCAGAAGATATTATAGAAAGTATAAAAACCTTACAAGGTGATGTAAATAGTTTAATTTTTGATTTAGGACAAGTAACGTTAAGAACAAGAGAATTAAACTTAGAAATCTCACGTTTGCAAGAAATTAAAAAGGAAGTAGAGGATAAAATTGATAATAAAGGGCTGCAGTTAGAAAATATTCTTTCCGATTTACAAAGAAAATATAAAAATGCAGAAGTTGATTTAAAGGATGGTACGGTTAGTTTTGAAGTATCTGAATAATATTATATTTATAGTAAAATAACAACAATGTTAAAGAGTAAAATACAGGAATCCACATTTGGAACTCAAACAATAAACAGAGTATTAACTAATGTTTTGAGTTATGATTTGGGTACTGATGATTGTAGATTAAGATACGAACTTAGATTTAGAGATTCAAATAATTCACCAGCTGTGCCAGATGATATTATTACATCTGGAATTTGGAAAGTTCCACAAGAAATTCTAAATGGTTGGACAGGAAGAAACGAGTTTTTAGCTGAAAAACTGTGTGAATTTTTAGGATACACTATTATAAAGCATTTATCTCAAACTGAGGTAGATTAATTTGGAATTTACGAATTTTTTTCGTATATTTGTTATATATGTCAAAACAAAAGTTACTTTATGTCTGTCCACATCTATCGACCGGTGGACAACCGCAATATACGTTTAAACAAGTTAAACACTTTGTAAACGATTTTGAAATAGAAGTTGTTGAAATAAACAATAGTGGTGGTGATGCGTTTGTTGTTCAAAAAAATAGAATTAAAGAATTAGTACCTGTACATACTTTAGGGGAAGATAAATCTCAGATTCTTAATATTATTGAAAAGTTTAATCCGAATATTGTACATTTTCAGGAAATACCTCAATTTGATTTATCTGAATTTGTATTGGATGTAATCTTTAGAAAAGATAGACCTTACTTTATTTTAGCAACTACACATGGTTCTTTTACAAATCCAGTAGATATTGTATATCATCCAGATAGATACGTTTTGGTATCGGAATGGAGTAAACAAAGATTTGATGATGCCGAATTGGGAGTACAAACAACTCTTTGGGAATATCCGGTTGAAAATTATGTATTTGATAAAGAAGAAGCACAAAAACAATTAGGGTTTGAATCTGATTGGAAACATGTTTTAAATGTTGGATTATTTTCACCTGGAAAAAATCAAGGAGAAATATTTGCAATAGCAAGACAATTGGAAAAATACAAAATTAAATTTCATTTCGTAGGTAATCAAGCTATGAATTATGAAAATTATTGGAAACCACTTATGGAAAACGTTCCACCTAATTGTGTTATATGGGGAGAACGAAATGATGTTGATACATTCTATGCGGCATCAGACCTATTTTATTTCTCATCTAAATTAGAATTAAATCCTTTATCAATCAAAGAAGCATTGAGTTATAAACTTCCATCTATATTCCGAAAGTTACACACTTATTTGGATACATACGATAATAACCCATTAGTAACTTATATTGATGATGATTTAAAAATAACTAAGAGAATTATATTGGAAAAATTAAATCCAGACTTCAATGAAGTACCAGGATGGTTTGCATATAGAGAGTTGTATAATAGTGTAATTGATAATGCTGTTGGTGGCGAAACATTTGTAGAAGTTGGTGCTTGGTTTGGTAAATCAACAAATTATTTAGCAAGTAAAATAAAAGAATCTGGTAAAGATATTGATTTTACCGCAATTGATACATGGAAGGGTACTGATGATGAGAAATTACATCAAAGTATAGTTAATGCTTTTAATGGGGATATATTTTATGAATTTATAGACAATACGGTTTTATTGAAAAATTATGAAACAATAAAAACTATAAAAGATACATCTAAAAATGCAGCAAATACATTTTCAAATAATAGTATTGATTTTATTATGATAGATGCTGGACATTCGTATGAAGCATTAATAGAAGATTTAAATGTTTGGTATAAAAAAGTAAAACCAGGTGGAATTATTAGTGGAGATGATTATGGTGTATTTGGTGGAGTTACTACCGCTGCAAATGAATTTTTTTATGGTCAATTCCATACAGGATTTCGTTCATTTGTAAGAAGAAAACCTCGTATCCAAATTAAACATATGTTGACTAGACCGGATGATATGAGAGAAAGAGTATCCATACAATCTATAAAACAATTGGAAAAATATGGAATGGTGTATCAACCAATTGTAAATAAAGTTTATGAAGGATTAGCACCTGCTGAAAATTGTAGAAGGCCTGAACATATAAGTAAAGATAATAAACCGGGTGAATTATATCCTGGTGCTGGATTAGGTTGGATGACTGGTAGACACTATGGGTGTTATTTGGCACATAGAAACGCATTAGAAACAATAGATGATGAAAACTTTGATTATACTTTAATATTTGAAGCAGATGCATTTATCTATACCGGATTAGAAGAATTTGTAGATATTGTACATAAGGCGTGTTTTATCTCAGAAAGAGATGATGTGTACTTTATTGGATTAGCGGATAACCCATCAAGAGAAAAAACAAAAGTAGATGAACTATTTACCAAAACTGCATATAATCAAGACCTTGCACATGCATATCTAATACCGAATAGAACAAAAGGGTGGTGGATGGAAAGGTTAAAAGATTGTGGTTGGGATGTTGGAGATTTATGGTATAATCATGTATTTTATCATCATCCAAAAAATAGATATACTACAAATAAAATGTATTCAAAACAAGCGGAAGGATTTTCTCTTTTAGATTTGACAGTTAAAACTTGGGATTAATGATTTACGATAATTTAGTTAAAAATAATAACAATAAAGTAGAAATACAAAACAAAGTTCATTATCACTTTGTCAAAGGACCATTTATTGAAGTTAAGGGGTCTAAATCTGCAAAATATTTAGTAAACTTTATTGATAATAGAAATGGTAAAGTTTATTTTTCTACTGAAATAAATAATAATTGTTGGTGTAGATGTAGTATTGAATATTTTGTAGAATGGAAAATACAGATATATGAAAATGGAAAACTTTGGTTTGAACATTTATTTAATCCAACTGGTAAAAGAATTTATATAGCTTTAGATTCAAAAGCGTTAGGAGATTCATTGGCTTGGTTTCCGTATGTAGATGAATTTAGAAAACAATATAATTGTAAGGTGATTACATCTACATTTATGAATGATATGTTTAAAGAAAAATATCCTGAAATAGAATTTGTTGAACCTGGAACTAATGTAACTGATTTATATTCTATGTACACAATAGGTTTATTTTATAACGAAGATAATAGTATAAATCGTTTTAAAAATCCGGTAGACCCTAAATCGGTAACACTTCAAAAAATGTGTTCAGATATTTTAGGATTGGAGTTTAAAGAAGTAAAGCCAAAAATTAAAAATATTAAAAAAGTAGATAAAGAAAAACAAATTTGTATAGCTACATTTGGTACGGCACAATCTAAATTTTGGAATAATCCTACTGGATGGCAAGAAGTGGTGGACTGGCTTAATAATAGAGGATATAAAGTTAAACTAATATCTAGAGAGCAAGATGATTATATGGGTAATAAACATCCTATTGGTATAGAAAGACATCCACAAGGACCAATAGAAGATGTTATGAAAGAATTAAAAAAATCACACGCATTTATTGGAATTGGTAGTGGATTGAGTTGGTTAAGTTGGGCTTTAGATGTACCAACGGTTTTGATAAGTGGATTTTCATATAAGTGGGCTGAAATGGAAGATTGTATTCGTATTGGTTCACCGCAAGGAAAATGTGAAGGATGTTTTAATCGTTTGAGACTAGATCCGGGTGATTGGAATTGGTGTCCTGACCATAAAGGAACGGAAAGACAATTTGAGTGTACTAAAACAATAACAGGAGATATGGTAATAAAAGAACTTGAAAAATTCTTATAATGGAAAAAGTTTGGGTAAACGGTACATTTGATATTCTACATATAGGACATATAAAACTTTTAGAACATGCTGCAAAATTTGGAAATGTTAGAGTGGGGATTGATACTGATGAAAGAGTTTCTAAAAAGAAAGGAGATGGTAGACCGTATAATTGCTTAGAAGATAGAATGGAGTTTTTGCGTAGTATTAAATATGTTGATAGTGTTGTAGAATTTGATTCTGACGATTCTCTTATTGAGAGGATAAAAGAATGGGAACCTGATGTTATGGTAATTGGAAATGATTACAAATATCATCAAATAATAGGCGTAGAATATATTCCAAAGGTAGAATTTTTTGATAAATTATCTGGATATAGTACAACAAACATTTTAAAAAACCAAAAATAATATACTTATATATACAAAAATAAAAACATAAATTTATGGCAGAATTAGATAAAATTCCACAAAAAACTTCAGTTGAATTGGAAACGGTAAAATTGGAAGAAGAAATTATTGAAAAGATTAAAGAAATCAATAACGATTTAAATGCAATTGTTAATGATTTTGGACAAATCTACATTAGAAAAAAAGAATTAAACGAAGAACTTGTTAGATTGGATGAAATTCTTGAAAAAGGTGAAGATGCATTCAAAGACAAGAATAAAGAATTAAAAACTATCATTGATTCTTTGGAAGAAAAATATCCAAGACATCAAATTGATTTAAAAGAAGGAATTATTGTTTATCAACCGGGTGCACCTAGCAGACTTCAGCAACAAAACGCACCAATTGAGAAATAATAAAGTTGTAAAAGACTAATCCTAATATTTATATAGTACAGAAACTATATGAAAGGATTAACACAATATTTAATAGAAACAATACTGGGAGAAGCGGCAAAGATAGACAAAGTAGTTGTTGTCTATTCTGGCCGCTTTCAACCTTTTCATAAGGGTCACTACGCAACGTATGACCATTTGGTTAAGAAGTTCGGAAAAGATAATGTTTATATAGGAACTTCGAATGTAACCGATTCGAAAAAATCTCCATTTGGGTTTAAAGAAAAGAAAGTAATAATGACACAAATGTTTGGTATTCCATCAAACAAAATTGTCAATATAAAAAACCCATACGCTCCAGAAGAAATACTTAATAAATTTAATTCAGAAACAACTGCGTTTATAACTGTTGTTGGTGAAAAAGATTCTTCACGTCTAAGTGGTAAATACTTTAAGCCCTATAAAGGTAAAGTAGATACGGGATATTTGGATAGAGGATATGTTTACGCTGCACCAGCTCAGCCTAATCCTATTAGTGGTACTGATGTACGTTACTGGTTAAGTAGTGGTTCTGAAGCTGAAAGAAAAAAGAATTTTACAAAAGCATATCCAAAGTTTGATGAACAAATTTTTAAAATGATTACTCTTAAATTAAAAAAATTAAAAGAGTGTATTAATGAAGAAATCAAATTAAATGTAAAGGTTGGTGATGAAATCTTAATGGGTAAATTTAAAAACAAAAAAGTTGTTGTTAAATCCATAGGTAAAGATGAGTGGGGAATGCCAACAATCAATGGTAAGAAAGCTGTAACATTTAGAATTCCTAAAAAAGAAAATTTAAAAGAAATATCGGTTCAATATCTTAATAATGTTGAAAGAATTGAAACTGATGATGGTACTGGGCCGTTTGCATCTTCTTGGAATCAATATCATAAGCAAGCTAATTTTAGAGCAAACAAAATCGGATATGAAGTTGTTGATGTACCAAAAGAAATTAAAAAAGAAAAACAGTTAGTAAATTATAAAGAATTAGACCCTCGTAATCAGGTTACTAATTTCCCAATAATGCAAGAACCTAAAAACACCGATACTATTGGAAAATTTACTGCTCGTAGAGCATATACAAATTGGTTAGGTGACGCATTACAGGCTGCAAAAGATATGGGTTGGGAAGAAATATTGACAACAAAAGAAAAAGAACAAAGAAAGCAAGCTGAAATGGACGGTAAACAAAACATCAAAGTAGTAAAAGAAGGATTGATTTCTGAACGTGATATAGAACAAATTGTTGATGAAATAATTGATGAAATGGGATTGCCTGGTGGAGCTGGAGTTGGTTTATCATTGCCAGGTGGATATATTAATGGTGCACCAAATCCAAAAGATGTTAAGAAACTAAAATCAAAGCTGGATAAAGATGGTAGTGAAGAATATCAGCCTGTAAAAGAAAATGAATTGAAAGGCGGAAAGGCAGATAGTATGAGTTTGAACGATATAGCTAAACACCATAAAGTAAGTGTACAGGATATTAAAGTTGAATTTATGAAAGGGTATGCAATTGAAAGAGAGCATACATCAGATGTAAATGTAGCAAAAGAAATTGCATTAGACCATCTATATGAACACCCTAAGTATTATACTCGTTTAGCAGTTGTTGATGAAACAATTAATGAATCTTTACTTTTAGAAGGTGGAGCATATGGACATATGGCACACCCATTTGATATTGAAATGGGATTGACATTTGGTGACCTTAAACAAATAGTAGTAAGAGCACTAAATGGTGATTTAGAATTAGCAAGAGAAAAAACTGATGGGCAGGCATTGGCAGTTAGTTGGGTAAATGGTAGATTAGTTGCAGCTCGTAATAAATCTCATCTTAAAAATAAAGGTGAAGGTGCAATGACAATAGGGCAGGTAGCAGATAAGTTTGCAGGTAGAGGTGGATTAACCGATGCCTATAACTTTGCTATGCAAGATTTATCTAAAGCAATTGCAGCCCTATCCGAACCACAACGTAAAAAAATATTCAAAGATGGTGCATGTTTTATGAATTTGGAAGTGATATATCCAACATCCGTAAACGTAATTCCATATAACCAACCATTATTGGTATTTCATGGTACATTTGAGTATGATACCGAAGGAAATATAATTGGTGAAAATCAATCTGCAGCATCTATATTGGGTGGAATGATTAAGCAAGTAAATGCACATGTTCAATCAAAATACACAATACAAGGACCTCCTATGCAAAAATTACCAAAATCAGAACATCTTTCTAAATTGCAAGGAAAGTATATTTCTATGATTAGTAAATTACAATCTGAATTTGGATTATCTGATTCGGATGGTGTTGCTGATTATCACCAAGCATGGTGGACTAAGTTTGTAGAAAAGGGTGCAAAAAAATTAGATACGCAAGAAAAAATAGGATTGGTTAAGAGATGGGCGTTTGGAGATAAAGCATTTAGAATAGCAACAATACAAGATACTAAACTAAGAGCATGGGCTGAGCAAATTGATAAGCAGGACCAACAAAAAATATCAAAACAAAACTTAATGAGATTTGAGGAAATATTTTTAGGTGTTGGTGCTGATGTTCTATCATTTATGAGTTCAGTACTTACGGCAAATCCGGAATCTGCAAAAAGACAAATGGTAGCACGTTTGGAATCTACAATACAACAAGTAAAAGCAAGTGGTGACCCAAAGAAAATTCAAAAACTTAAATTAGAATTAGAAAGACTAAATTCTTTAGGTGGATTTGATAAAATAGTACCAAACGAAGGAATAGTATTCGTTTATGGTGGAAATACATATAAACTTACTGGTGCATTTGCACCTTTAAATCAAATATTGGGTATATTCTTCGAAAAATAGTTGTTTTATTTAATTATGATATACTTATATATACAAATATATCATAAATAATATGTCAAAGGAATTCCAAAAAAAATATATGCATCCAACTCGTAGAAAGTTGGTAAACATGGTTTTGACGGGCGGTGAATATGAAAAAGATACGCAGATATCTTTTGCAAACGCCGAAAATGCATCGGAAAAAAATCGAAAAAGAGAAGTAGGGGAAATTTGGACAGATTCTGAAGGAAAAACTTGGGAACAAAAAGAATACGGAAAAGTTAGAATAAATGAACTATCCGAAACAATGTCAGATGTTAGAGCTTATTTAGATAAATTAAATAGTTGTAAATCTGATAATTGTAAAACTATAAAATTTGGTAGAGTTGATAAAAAATTAATATCAAAAACCGGATATTGTTTACATTGTTTAACAATAAGAGAGCAACAAATAAGAAATGATGGGATGTGGGAAGAATATGAAAATTATAAAATGCTTGCCAATCTTATTTCTTATGGTAAAGACCTCATTGAAAAATTAAATCAGGCATATACAGATGCTAAACAAGAATATGAATTCGTACATGAAGATGGTAAAATTGAAAAATGGGTTTTAGAGAAAGATGTAAACGAAATAAAAGCTGAAATTCTTACTGATATTACAATGTACGAAGGGGAAATTGAACAGGCTAAAAAATTAAGAAACGAAGCTTGGGATAAGTTGAAAGATAAAGGGTATGATGACCTTATTAAAGCACCAGTAGATTAAGATGGCTCAAAATTTAGGAATAACACAAAAGAAAAGTCTTAAAGAAATAATAGCAGAAGAATACAAAAAGTGTGCTAGTGACCCTATACACTTTATGAAAAAATATTGTATGATTCAGCATCCGGTGAGAGGTAAAATACCTTTTCACCTTTTCCCATTTCAGGAAAAAACATTAACACAATTTAAAGATAATCGTTTTAATATAGTTCTTAAATCACGTCAAACTGGTATCTCAACTCTTTGTGCCGGATTCTCTCTTTGGAAAATGATATTCAATAGTGATTTTAACGTATTGGTTATCGCAACAAAGCAAGATGTAGCAAAGAACTTAGTAACTAAAGTAAGGGTTATGCATGAGTTACTTCCTTCTTGGTTAAAGGGTGGTTCATTGGAAGATAACAAACTCTCCCTTCGTTTACAAAATGGTTCTCAGATTAAAGCAATTGCATCTTCACCAGATGCAGGACGTTCTGAAGCCTTATCACTTCTTATATTCGATGAGGCTGCATTTATTGATAGTATTGATGAAATATGGGTTGCGGCTCAATCTACATTATCAACCGGTGGTAGTTGTGTTGCATTATCTACTCCTAATGGCGTGGGTAACTGGTTTCATAAAACTTGGTTAGATGCTGAAGAAGGAACAAATCCATTCAACACAATCCGATTACATTGGACAGTACATCCTGAAAGAGACCAAAGTTGGAGAGATGAGCAGGAAAAACTATTAGGACAAAAGAAAGCAGCTCAAGAGTGTGATTGTGACTTTGTATCTTCTGGTGACACTGTAATTGATCCTGAATTATTGATGTTTTATAAAGAAACGTATTGTCAAGACCCAATTGAAAAGACTGGATTTGATGGAAACCTTTGGAGATGGGAATACCCTACTGCAAATGGTTCTTATATGGTTGTAGCGGACGTAGCAAGAGGGGATGGTTCTGACTTTTCCGGATGTCACGTAATTGATGTTATAAACGCAACTCAAGTAGCAGAATATAAAGGTAAAATTGATACAAAGGATTTTGGAAACTTCTTAGTAAATCTTTCAACTGAATATAATGATGCACTTTTGGTAATAGAAAACTCAAACATTGGTTGGGCGTGTATTCAACAATGTATAGATAGACAATATAAAAACCTATTCTATATGAGTAAGGATTTAAAATATGTGGATGTTGAACATCAAATGAGAAATAAATATCGTGCAGATGAAAGACAAATGGTAGCTGGATTTTCAACTACTTCTAAAACTAGACCTCTTATTATTTCAAAATTGGATGAGTATTTTAGAGAAAAAGCAGTAACTATTCGTTCTAATCGTTTGATTGAAGAATTGTTTACATTTATATTCATTAATGGTAGAGCTGAAGCTATGAAGGGTTATAATGATGACCTTACTATGGCGTTTTCAATAGGATTGTGGGTTAGGGATACCGCACTTCGTTTAAGACAAGAAGGTATTGACCTTACAAAGAGAGCTTTAGGTGGTATTTCATCTAATCAACAATATGAAGGAGTTTATGGACCATCTGATAGAGATGATAATCCTTGGAAGATGAGAATAGGTGATGATTTTGAAGACTTATCGCAGTGGTTGTAAAAATGTAGGTGTTTTGATAATTAGTGATATTTATGGTATATGTCAAAATACAAAAAGGAGAACAAAATGATTAAATTATCAAATATCCTAAAAGAAGATGAGTATGTAGATAACGCATACCAAAAAGGAGACCAACCAGCGGATAATCCAATTGATGATTATGATGAATTGGATGTAGAACAAGAAGATATGGATGATTTCATTGCATATCTTAAATCTTACTCACAATCTTTAGATGAAGCGGGATGTAATTGTGTTTACGAAGCTGAGTATCAAGGTAGAGAAGTTAAATTGGGTAAACCAATGGCTGGTGATGTTAAGAAATTTAAAGTTTATGTTAAAAACCCTAAAACTGGAAAAGTTATCAAAGTAAACTTTGGCCAAAAAGGGGTAAAAATAAAAAAGAATAATCCTGGTAGAAGGGCTAATTTTAGAGCAAGACATAATTGTGATAATCCTGGTCCAAGAACAAAAGCAAGATATTGGTCTTGTAGAAAATGGTAAAATAAATTATGGCAGAACAATTTCAAGACGATAGGAGTTTCTTTGGGAGACTTAA
>JACCDP011029400.1_pt1 | contig 11080 bp, 9 predicted proteins | sample 7445841 | NCBI WGS metagenome assembly JACCDP01 (sample SAMN15323441, study PRJNA562643) | freshwater metagenome | isolation source: river surface water | place: USA:Blue River Watershed | collected 2017-08-17
AAGGTAGACGTATCGAGAGTATATGTAACAGAGGTAATTGTTATTGGTCTTTTTGTTTTATTAGTTTCTAGAAGACTTGGTAGAAACTGGCTAAGAAAACAAAGACGCAATAAGAATTTCAGTAGGAGAGTTGCTATCTATGGACCACAGAATGAAATTGCTCTAGAGCTAGAAAAATACAAAGCCAATAAAGAGTCTGAGTTCGAACCAGTACTGACAATCGAAGACAACAATGCACTAGTACTCAGGTACTTAGATGGCTCAAAAGTTAAAGAAGTAAGCCTAGATCAGCTACCGGAGGCCCTAAACCAAGAAGGTATAGAAATACTTCAGGTTGTTGGTACAGGACCTAGCTCCTCCCAAATGCACAGAAAGCTCTATTGGGCTCTAGATGGTTGGGACATCAGCTTTGTTGTATCCCCAGCAATCACTGGAGTCTCCAGCTCAAAGCTAACCACCAGAGTAATTGCTGGCTCACCACTGATGGAGATCACCTCCACTAAGTTCACGGGACCTCAGTATTTAGTGAAAACTACTTTCGATTTTTTGTTCTCGATAATTGCCCTGATTATTGCATCACCAATGATGCTCATCACCGCAATTGTTATCAAAGCCACAGACCGTGGTCCAGTATTTTTCAAACAAACAAGAATTGGTGTCAATGGAAAACAATTCCAAATCATAAAGTTTCGAAGCATGAAAGTTGGAGCAGAGAAAGAATTTGAACAACTTGCAGCTCAAGCTGGGTATGAAGTCAACGCTGTTCAATTTAAACTCAAAGACGATCCAAGAATCACAAAAGTGGGCAAGTTCATCAGAAAGACATCCCTCGATGAACTTCCTCAGTTTATCAACGTGCTCCAAGGCGACATGAGCGTCGTTGGCCCGAGACCTCACGTCCAAAAAGAAGTGCAAGCTTATGATGACCACGCGGTGAGAAGGCTTCTAGTGAAGCCTGGGATTACTGGTCCTTGGCAGGTTGGTGGCAGGTCTGAACTTACTTGGGAAGAAAGTGTGGCTTTAGACCTGAGTTATGTGGAGAACTGGACATTGCTCACCGATATTTCATTAATCTTTAGAACTATCGTCTATGTATTTAGAGGCAGTGGGGCATTTTGAAATCGGACTGGACAATCGTGACAGTAACGCATAACTCTGCTGCTGATTTAGAGAAATTTTCTGTAAAGTATGAGCCGGGAGGGCCATTGTGGATTGTGGTCGATAACAACTCCCAAGACGACACACTTCAAGTCGCCGCTCGACTAGGGGCTTTCAAGAGCGTTGCTCTCAAATCGAATATTGGTTTCTCAAAGGCAAATAATGTTGGCTTAGCGTCAGTTACAACAAAGTACGTGGCGTTTGTCAATCCAGATGTCACCGTCAACTTAGATTCTCTCGAGCTAATCCATCTGGACCTCTTTGAAAATAGTTCGATCGCGGCACCCCAACTTTTATTTAGAGGTGGAGAGAAACAACCTAATGGTAGAAGCTTTCCCTTCCTCGCCTATAAAATCTCCAACCGCATCCCATTCTTGCCGTCGCTGAGAAATAACTATCAAAAGATTGCAAAGGACAAAGAACACGTCGATGTCGCTTGGCTTATAGGCGCGGTGATACTGGGCAAAACTGAGACTTTTCGAAAAATCGGAGGTTGGCCCGAACGGTATTTCCTGTATTACGAAGACACAGACTTGAGTCTGTCTATTAGAAAATCAGGCGGTTCGGTTACTTTGCTAGGAGACCACAACTGGATACATGGCTGGAAAAGGGAAACCTCGAAACTAAGACTTAAGCCTTGGGCAAGGGAGATTTCATCAATGTGCAAATTCTATTGGACTTATAAAATATTCCTAAAGTTGCCAACCAAAAAAGCCATATCGAAAGCACAAAGAATCTTTGGCGGGCAGTAGGCACAACAATGAAATCTACAGAGCTAACTAGCGTCGCAACTGTTTTTTTTGGCGGGGTGGCTGTACTTGAGAAGACTTTGCCAACTTGGTTAAGTTCGTTTGGATCTTTAGGGTTTCATTTTAGTTTTGTGGACAACACGGCAGGTGACGAGGTCGAAAACCTGCTTTCAGATTTAGGATTTTTTGATTATCAAAACACCACGTACCAAAAACAAGGTGAAAACTTGGGTTTCGCTGAAGGTGCAAATAGGGCAGTTAAGAACTCCTCAACTAATCGAATCTTTTTACTCAACCCCGACACATACTTCGATAAGACGTTAGCTGAGCAGGTTGCCTCTGAGCAGATCACCTCAGAACATCCCTTCGTTGCCTTTGGTCTGAACACTGCGGGAATTGTGCACACCGGTATCGCCTTAAACAGTTTTGGGTTTTTTGTAGATTCGACTGACAGTTCCGACTTGGTTATTGGGCCAAGCGGCGGGGCGATGCTTTTTTATAAAGATCAATTCCTAGATCTCGGCGGTTTCGCTGAACAGTTGTTTGCTTGGGGGGAGGATGCCGAGTTGGCTCTTCGCCTCTTTGCACAGGGGATCAAAACCAGGAAATCGGAGATTCAAATTCGCCATGTTGGAGGCCACACGATTGCTTCAGGGGCTGGTGCGAAGTTCAAGGCCAGGTTGATCAACAGAAATAGAATTTTAATTCTGCGTGCAACCTATTCTGTTCCCGCACAGATTGTTTGGCTCCCGGTCATGCTTGCAGCCGTTCTGTCAAACATGGTTTTAAGAGCCGAAAGAAGAAGAACGATAATTGAGTCCTTATCAGGCGTAAGAGACGGTTTTAAAGACCCCCTGACTTTCGCTTGGAATAGCGAACAAAGACTTAGCATAAGCGCAGTTAATAAATTGTGCTGGGGGACGCAAAATGAAGAGTAAGCTCGCAATCCTAATGGTGAACTGGAACTCTCATATTGATGTTGGGCAGATTCTAAATGCAGTACCTAAGACTATTCCCGTTGTGGTAGTTGATAACAATAGTGTTGAGTTGCAAAAGCTTGAAGAAATAATCGAATCATTTAGAAATGCAGTTCTAGTGCGGTCCAGAGTCAATGGCGGATATGGGGCCGGCATGAACCTAGCAATTCGATACGTGCAATCGGAGTCGCTGGCAGAACATGTGCTTCTACTCAACCCAGATGTTTACCTAACTGAGGATTTTCTCAGACACGTGGAGAGCTCTTGCGGGAGTTTCGACATTTTAGGATTCCAGCAATATTCAACAAATGACAAAGGCGAGAGAAGTTACTACCCATGCGCCGCTAATTTTCACAAAGGGAAAATTAAGTTGTTAGACAGGCAATCGTCTGGCAGCAAAGTCGTTGACATTGTTACTGGCGCAGCCATGTTGATAAGAGTTGAAGCATTTGAAGGTGTGGGGTTGTTCGATGAAGACTTCTTCCACTATAAAGAGGAGTTCGATCTTTGTTTTAGGATGAAGAAATCGGGAAGAACAGTAGCCATCGACTATGAAATCCCGCTTCACCACAAGGCTGGATCTTCTTTAGCGCACGGTTCTGCTAGTGCGATTTACTATCAGGTTAGAAATGAAATCCTATTTGCAAAAAAACACGGGGATATTTCGAGCCTTACAAGTTTTATAAACACTGGAGCGGTTATTGGAAGCTGCGTTTCACTAAACACGCCGGCAAAATACAGGACGATTGTAGCAGCTACCTTGGATGGCCTACTCGGTAAAACCGGGATTAAACGGTTATAAATGACTATCAAGGTTGCGGTAATCGGGCACAGTTCAGAACTCGCTGGCGCTGAGCTGAGTCTTCTATTTTGCGTGAAAAGAATGATTGCGCAAGGTTTTCAAGTTCACGTGCTCTTACCAAAAAAAGGACCTCTTTCAGAAAAAATTGCTGACTTGAATAGCGATATCGAAATTCACTATCTTCCTATTAGATGGTGGATGGGCAAGAGACAGCGCCATGTAATTGGCGCTATTAGAACGGCTCAATCTCTGCTGGATACATTTGGGGTTTTGATTTTGCTACGGAACCTAAGGCCACAGGTCGCTGTGACAATTAGCTCAGTAACACCTGCACCTCTCATAGCCAGCAAAATTCTCGGAATTCCCAACATTCTTACTCTTGGTGAAAGCCTCAAGAGTAACCCCACCCTAAAATCCTTTCTTCCGAAGAAATTCATTATTTGGCTTATAAACAAGTGCACTTTTAGAGTCTTAGCTTGCTCAAGATATGTAGCCAATCAATATTCACTACCTAGTGAAATTGCTTATCCCGAAATTGAAGAGTTTTTAGTCAGCAAGCCTTCAGAGCGAAACCTCTCGGCTCCCAAAATAGTTATGCTCGGGAGTTACAGTCACGAGAAGGGGCAGGACCTTGCTGTCGAGGTTGCACTACAGCTTTTAGCAAAAGGCTTTGAGTTCCATTTAGATTTTTACGGATGGGGAGATGCCAAATTCCTCGCTGAGTTAGAACGCAAAGTATTGGAATACGGGCTAACCTCCGTGGTCACATTCAAAAGTCAAACAAAAGATCCATACTCTGTGTTTAGGCAGGCAGCGTTGACATTTGTTTTATCAAGGAATGAGGCATTTGGGAAGGTAACTCTTGAGTCATTAAGCCAAGGTACACCTGTGATTGGTCTTGACGCAGGCGGCACATCAGAAATTCTTGAACAGGGAGGCGGCATCCTCGTAGATCCAGAGCCTTTACAAATCGCCCAAAAGATAATGGACTTGTGTGGTTCGCCGAAAGCTTACAAACAGATGCAGTTTTCAGCAATTAGCCACCGAATTCTCTACCAAGTCGTTGGTACTAGAAGAGATATCTGCAGTCATGTGTCCGAAGCAGCAAACCTAGACAAAAAAGCGGGCAAATAGCATGGCCCGAAATATTAAATCGTTTGCGATTCGAGTGGGGTCTCTAGGTTCAGCCACAACTTCTGTCGCGGTTAGCTCCGCAGTTGCATTCCCAGTACTACTTTCCCAGCTCGGCCTTTCAGCCTGGGGGAACCTCGCTTTCGCGCAAGCGCTAGGATTGATGATTGCAACTCTTGGAAATTGGGGGTATCAAGGGTTCGGGCAGAAACTTGTTGCGGCTGAGCCAAGAGAAATTCAAGTGGGGGTCTTGTTTGAAGCGACACAGCTCCGAGTCTTTGTAGTCACTATTCTTTTTTCCGCGAGCTGTGCCTTGCTGTTTGTTTACAAAAGTGAAAACTTTTTAGCGCTGAGCGCTTGCGCAGGAGCATACCTTTTTATCGGCCTGTCTAACACTTGGTATTTCCAAGGGACTGACACTACATCCAGAGCCGTTTGGCTCGAAGCTCTTCCGAAAATTGTAGCAATGTGGGTCGCAATAGGTTCTTTATTTTTGAATGGATCCTTTTTAGTCTTTAGCCTTGTTTTTCTTTTAGGCTCATTTATTGCTTCATTGATTCCAATCTTAAAGTTGCTAGGACTTTCTAAAACTCTCCGAGCGACCAGAACGTGCTTCCAGTCAGTGACGGCAATTAAGAAAACATGGATGGGCGCAAGCGCGTCGGCCGTTTCACTCGTTTACATGGCTCTTCCAACTGTGATAGTAGGAATCGGAGCTCCTCTAGCTTTACCGACTTATGCCCTTCTAGAGCGACTGATCCGGTTTGCCTCTTTAGGTTTAAGCCCAATCACAGCATCAATTCAGTCCTGGGTCTTAATTGACCAAGCTGGTCAAAAAATAGAAATGACAATAAGAAAATCCAAAGTCACCATTTTTGTTTTCGCCGTAGCAGTGGGGTTCGGTTTTGTTGTCATTGTTAATTTTCTAGCTTTATACATGGTCGACTTTTCACAAAGCATATCCCTGGCCCTGATTGTTATATCCGCTTCGACATTAGCAGCGAGCGTATCTACTCAAGTCTTAGGTTCAGCATTTCTTGGCGCACACAAGGATTTGAAGTACCAGTTTTTCGCCGCTGGCTCAGGAGCGATAGCTTGGATGCTAGTTGGACCACTTGGGATTCACTTCTTCAGTGGATTTGGTGCTCAATGCGCATTGGCTCTCGCGGAACTCACCGTGTTGGTGGTTCAAATGATTCGAGTGTCATCCATTAGGCGTAATGCTCTAACCAAAAGAGGTGTAGCGGGTGAGTAGATTCCTTAGAGTGTTTTTGACTTGGCTTCCTACAGTATTAACAGTTGCCCCATCATTGGGTTTAGCTGGCACAATCACAAGAATTTGCGCTGGGGCTATCGCTTTAATTATGACGTTAATTTACTGGAATAACACCTCGCCTGATAATAAGAGACGCGGGCTTTTCGCAATTGGTGTAGTAGTCATTAGCCTTTTCATCGCAACTCTCGCTGCGCCTTCTCTTTACTTCGGTATTTCAAGATTTCTTAACTGGGCTTTATTCTTACCGCTGTTCTTCTTGTTCAGAAATAACAACAGGTTGTTAGAACCTTTCCTGAAGGGAATGCTAGTCGCTAGCGGTATCCAGCTGATCGGTGTTTTGCTACAACGTTTGGGAATATTTGGAGGGCTTTGGGGCGGACAAATAATTAGCGGAATCGGGTATGACCCTAACTATAGTCAATGGCTTATTCGTTACACGGGTTTTGTTCTGGACGCCAATTCACTCGCAATGATTTTTGCTATTTCCTCGATTACAGCACTTCATTACAGCACTCAAAGTGGTTTATCTAAGACCGTGAGAGCGTTCTTCTTCTTATTTTCAATGCTCAACCTATTCGGCATCCTGTTGACAGGATCAAGAGGCGGAATTCTGATAACTGGAATTTCACTGGTTGCTTACCTCCTAATATCTCGAAAATATCTTTTGCTTGGACGGCTTGTTCCAGCAGTAATTTTGGTATTAATTGCCGGAGTCCAATTCGCGGGATTTGATTATTTAGTTTCGTCCATCTTCGCAATTTTTGATGGAACAGATACAAGCGCAAACCTAAGGTCTGAGCTCTGGCAATACGCCATTTCGGCAAGTGGTGACGCAACTCTCTTTTTTGGCAAAGGTTTTGGTGCTCGAAACCCGAGCTTGTTTGTAGACCAAAAATCCATTTTTGTTGATCCAGCTTTATTGAAATTCACAACCTTAGACAATTCGTGGTTGAAGACTTATCTAGAATTAGGAGGCTTCGCAGTAATTGCGATCGGCTGGTTGTTTATTAGCGCCATTCGACAAAATCTCGTTCGAGTAAATTCAAACCCAATTTTCAGTGGACTACCGGCAGCTTTACTCATCCTTTTCCTTATCAGGAGTGTTTCCATCGATGCATTCGACATCAACCCTTGGAACTCAGTAATTTGGATTATTCTCGGTTCTATGATTGGAAAACAGCCAGTTCAAAAGCCGGCACAAGACGCTTTGGCAGTGACTGAAGGGAACAAACTATGAAGGGAATAGTTTTAGCAGGCGGCAAGGGGAGTCGCTTATGGCCTATTACGTTGGCAACTTCAAAGCAGTTGGTACCTGTTTTCGATAAACCGATGATTTACTACCCTCTAACGACTTTGATGTTCGCGGGTATTCGAGATGTTTTGGTCATCACAACCCCTCATGACCAGGACCAGTTCGTACGACTTCTTGGTGATGGGTCTCAATTTGGAATCAAGCTTGAATACGCTGTGCAAGAGAATCCAAATGGTCTTGCAGAAGCATTCATTTTGGGCGAAGACTTCATCGGAGACGAACCTGTTGCCCTGGTACTTGGCGACAACATCTTTTATGGTTCAGGTGTCGGCAATGCTCTTTCACAATTGTTCAAGCCAGTTGGCGCTTTGATATTTGCCTATCATGTCTCAGACCCGTCCCAATATGGAGTTGTGGAATTTGATTCAACGGGCAAAGCTGTTTCTCTAGAAGAGAAGCCATCGAGCCCAAAGAGCAAGTTTGCTATCCCAGGACTCTACTTCTATGACAACACTGTCACGGCAAAAGCAAAAACACTCAGACCCTCTCAAAGAGGCGAAATAGAAATCACGGACTTAAATAGGCTTTACCTTGAGGCTGGAGAGCTGCGAGTTCATACCTTGCCCCGAGGAACTGCATGGTTAGATACTGGCACTGTTGATGATCTTTTAGATGCTTCAGACTTCGTCAGAACAATTGAGCGAAGACAGGGGCAGAAGATAGGCGTTCCGGAGGAAGTCGCATGGCGAATGGGCTGGTTGACTGACACTGAGATGTTGGAAAGAGCAGGCGTGCTAGAGAAATCTGGGTACGGAAAGTACCTGCATAACTTAGTTACTCAAGGAAAAGAAGGTTAAGTCTTTGAAGAAAATCCTGGTAACCGGAGGGGCTGGCTTCATAGGCTCAAACTTCGTGCACTACTTAATTGACAACTCGGATTTAAATGTTGTCGTTCTTGACAAAATCACATATGCAGGAAACATGCGTTCGCTGGATGGGATTCCTAGCAACCGCTTGATTTTTATACATGGAGACATTTGCAATATAGACGATGTTAATAAGGCAGTCCAAGGCATCGATGCAATTGTTCACTTCGCAGCTGAGTCGCACAATGATAATTCTCTAGGAGGCCCCGCTGCCTTTGTGGACACAAACATAATTGGAACCTTCAATCTGATAGAGGCAGCAAAGAAGTTTGACGTTCGCTATCACCACATTTCAACAGATGAGGTATTCGGAGATTTAGAGCTCGAGGATTCTGCAAAGTTCAACGAGACAACGCCTTATAACCCTTCCAGCCCATATTCAGCTACAAAGGCTGCTAGCGATCTCTTAGTTCGAGCTTGGGTACGATCATTCGGCCTCAAGGCGACTATTTCAAACTGCTCAAATAACTATGGCCCGAGACAGCACGTTGAGAAATTCATCCCAAGACAGATCACAAATATTCTTTCTGGAATGCCAGCCAAACTTTATGGCGACGGTAGAAACGTTAGGGATTGGATTCATGTTGATGACCACTCTTCAGCCGTCTACCAAATCCTTGTCAATGGCAAGATAGGGGAGACATATCTAATTGGAGCGGATGGTGAGAAATCCAATGCAGAGGTCTTGCAATTGATACTTCAGGCAATGGATAAAGAAGTTAATGACTTCGAACATGTTCGAGATAGAGCAGGCCACGATTTACGATACGCAATTGATTACTCAAAAATCAGAGATGAGCTTGGTTGGCGGCCTACACAGACAGATTTCAGCGCAGGATTAGTGCAGACCATTGAGTGGTACAGAAACAACCCAGAATGGTGGTCAGCCTCCAAAGCAGACACCGAGCGCCAATACTCTGAGAATGAAAAGTAAAATAGTCATGTTTTCCAAAGAGTTGAAAGTTACTGAATCTCCAATCCCTGGACTTTATGTTATTGATTTGCCTGTTCACGGCGACAACAGAGGCTGGTTCAAGGAGAATTTTCAAGCAGAGAAACTGGCTGCTGCTGGGCTACCTTATTTTCGGCCAGTGCAGAACAACATCTCATTCAATGTAGATGTCGGAACAATTCGAGGGTTTCACGCAGAGCCTTGGGAGAAATACGTTTCAGTCGCTACCGGGAAAGTTTTTGCGGCTTGGGTTGACTTGAGACTAGGACAAAGCTTCGGCCAGGTCTTTTCAATCGAGATAGACCCATCGATTGCTGTTTTTATTCCGAAAGGCGTTGCAAACGCATTTCAGGCGGTGGAAAATAACACCTCATACACCTACTTGGTTTCTAAACATTGGGATGCAATCGCAAAGTACAGCTTCGTGAACTTGGCAGATGAATCACTTGGTGTCAATTGGCCTATTCCACTGGAAGATTCCGCAATGTCGGATAAGGATCGAGGTCATCCTTTTTTGAAAGAAGTTGAGCCTATTCAAATCGAGAAGGTTCTAGTAATTGGATCCTCAGGTCAGCTGGCAACGTCTCTAAGGAAAGTTTTGCCTCAAGCAACTTTTCTTTCAAGAGATGACTTCGACTTGGCAGAAGACTCATCAGCTCTACCTAGCAGTTTCGGCTCATATCAATGGGTAATTAATGCCGCGGCCTTTACCAACGTTGATAACGCTGAAAGTGACTCAGGACGCAGGCAAGCCTGGGCCACAAACGTTAATGGCTTAGCTCGATTAGTGGAGGCTTGCAAAAAAGAAGGGGTTGGCCTAGTTCACGTCTCAAGTGACTATGTTTTTGATGGCGAATCCGATTCAGCATACAAAGAGGAAGACGCGATGTGTCCTCTCGGTGTTTATGGGCAGACAAAAGCCGCGGGAGATGTCTTAGTCGCAACTTTGGATAGGCACCTAATTATCCGAACAAGTTGGGTGGTAGGCGAAGGAAAGAACTTTGTGTCGACCATGAAGCGTCTCGCTGCTGAATCTAAACCAGTGGCTGTAGTTCAAGATCAGGTAGGTCGGCTAACTTTCTCGGACGATCTGGCGATAGCGATTGAAAAATTAATTCACCAAGAAGTTTCGGGCACGTTCAATGTTTCGAACTCGGGACCAGAGGTATCTTGGTATCAAATCGCAAGAAAAATATATGAAGCTCAAGGCAGTGATTCTGCTCTTGTAAAGCCTGTAAGCTCTGCCGAATATTTTGCTGAAAACAGCTACGTGTCTCCAAGGCCAAAATTCAGCGTCTTAAGTTTGGATAAATTAGAGGCTCATGGAATCGTTATGCCAGACTGGGAAAATTCGCTAGTTAAATTTTTGAACCATTAGTGCTGGGTCGCTATAAACCGAGCAACTAACTAATCGGTCAGCCCATACAACCTATCCCCAGCATCGCCTAGACCAGGAACTATGTAGCCAACTTCGTTTAGTTTTTCATCTAGTGCGCCTAGTACTACTTTGACGTCTTTGTCGCCAACATGTGCTTCAACTGCAGCTAGGCCTTCAGGTGATCCAATTAGACAGATGCAGGTAACATCTGTGGCGCCTCTTTGGAATACATAATCTATAGAGTCCATCAGTGTGCCACCAGTAGCTAACATCGGGTCAATGATGTATACCTGACGGTTAGTTAGATCTTCTGGTAGTCGATTTGCATATGTATAAGGTTGGAGAGTTTGTTCATCTCTTTTGATTCCTAGGAAACCAACCTCTGCTGTTGGCAATAACTTGACAATGCCTTCCAGCATTCCCAATCCTGCACGCAGGATTGGGACAATGATTGGTCTTGGTTTTGAGAGCTTTAGCCC
>JACCDP010487561.1_pt1 | contig 11079 bp, 9 predicted proteins | sample 7445841 | NCBI WGS metagenome assembly JACCDP01 (sample SAMN15323441, study PRJNA562643) | freshwater metagenome | isolation source: river surface water | place: USA:Blue River Watershed | collected 2017-08-17
ATCTCATTGGAATCCTTCTTGTCAATCGCCATCTCCGACGCGCTGTCCCCCATGGTGACCGTCTGAGATGCGAACGGACCCTTGCAGCGGAAGGTTAGGGTGTTGCCCGTGTTCATGATATCCACCGCCTTGGCCGACAGCAGGGTCATGTCACGACAGATCTTCTGGAAGTCCAGCGAAGGCATGGTGATGCGAGTGGCAAACGCCGTCTCGGGCATCTTGATGTCCGACTCGTCACGGTCCAGCAGGTTCAGCTTGTACTGAATGCGGCGTTTCTTCTCGTTGTTCTCCAGCGTAATCGTCAGGTGGTTGGACTCCGCCTTGGACACGGAAAAGGTGATGGTGTCGTCGTTCGTCACCGTCTTGACGATGCGGTAGAAGTGATCCGTGGACAGACCCACATCCAGCTTCGGCGCCTTGTGGTTGTACTCGAAGTGCTCGAACTTATTGGCGTAGAGGCGCATGTGCGTCATCACCGTGCGGGTGTTGTCCATTGCGATCATGCGGACACCCTCGGCATCAAAGACCAGGGACATTTCCACCAGCATGGACTTCAGGCCCTCGGCGAGGGTGCGAATAGGGGCGGTCTGGACCGTCTTGGCAAGCACGAGATCGTCGGACATGTTTACTTACCCCCTCGGCGCTTCTTCAAAGTGCTTTTCCGCATTCCCTTCCGGCGGCGTCCTCCCTCGGTCTCTGGTGCGAGGTTTCTGCGAGTGCCCGGGGCTTTCCAGGGCTTCTTCTCGTACATGAGAGGCTTGCCGGGTTGAGGGCGGGCCTCGATTTTGTAATACGGTTTCAGGTCAGGATCCAGCTCACGGTTGTACATGGGCATCGAAATACGAGCAGGCGCCGCATCGTACTTCTTTTTCAGCTCCACATACTTCGCAAGAGGATTCGCAACCATTCCGCGCTTCAGAGCCTCTTCGTCAATCTCGGGTCCTTTTGCCTTCAATGCCAAACGCTCCGGCACTACGGGAGGCGCAAGGACATTCTTAGGCTTCATGGGTGCGCGAGCCGTGCGACGAGCAGTCACAGGACCGTTGAAGACAACCGGCGCAAGCTGAGCTTCGGCGGCTTCCGTCAGACCGGGGATGGTCACTCGAGGCGCAGCGGCTGAACCAGGCAGCGGGCCTCCAATGCGCAACGCAGGGTTCGGCGGAAGGGTAAATACAGGAGCAGGAACCGCTGCCACATTCTCAGGCGCAGGTGGCGGCTCTACTGACTGACGATACGCATCCGTAATAGCTTGGCGCACGGATGGCGGCGCAGGAACGGTTTGCGCAAGTCTCACGGCTTCGGCAGATTCAGCAAACGTCTGCGCAGGCGCTGCCGCAGGAGCAGGAATACCGCCATCTGTCGGCGCACGAGCCATCATCGCTTTCATCCGCATAAGCACTGTATTTGCGGCCTCAAATCGTTTAGTTATGCCGGCGGTTCTTGCCTTTGCGAGCTTCCACTTTGCTGTGCCTTGCTGCCCGGTAGCAAACAGTTCGGCTTCGTTTTCATGTGCCGCATCAAGCTCCTGAGAGATTGCGTTCACCTTCATTTGTTGCGCCTCGAGAAGCTCGGCGGGAGTCGAAGCCCGAGCAGGGACGGGTGGAGGCGCAACCGGAGCCGGAGCAGGCGCAGGGACGGGTGGAGGCGCAACCGGAGCCGGAGCAGGCTCTGGAGCAGGAGCAGGCGCAGGCGCTGGGGCAGGAGCCGGGGCAGGGACAGGTGGAGGCGCAACAGGAGCCGGAGGAGGGACAGGTGGAGGCGCAACAGGAGGCGCCCGAACATTGGCAACGAAGCGCTTGAATGCGCCTTGTCTTTTCAAGGGAGCCGGAGGCGCAACTGGAGCAGGAGCCGGAGCAGGAGAGGGTGGAAGTGCAGCACGTCTCCGAACTATTTCAAGGGCTCCTTTTGCATCGTTTAGGAGACCGGCAGTACTCTTCCGTTGCTGTTTCGTCAGCTGCGTGGACTTCAACTGCTCTTCGTAGATGGCAATCATGGTATTCAGCATTTGGGCGACCTGTTGGTCTTCTTTGGATTGGTCCACCGCTGGGGCGGGAGCCGGGACGGGCTCAGGAACAGCTGGAGCCGGGAGAGGCTCAGGAACAGCTGGAGCAGGAGCAGGGGCAGGCGCTGGCTCTTCCTCTGGCTCTGGGGGCATTGGTCGACCAGGCTGAAACCCAACACCTGCGGCGGGGTTCGGAGCCCGCGCAGCTAGGGCTGCCGCACGACGAGCTGCAGCCTCTGCATCCCTCTCGGCAAGCTCTTCGGGCGTCGCCTGTGGGGGAAGTGGCCCTTCACCCGCGAACGCCGGTACAATACGCGCAGCCTCAGCTTGCGAAATCTCGGGCGTGCCGATCGGAATACGCACTTCATCGAAATGTTTGTCGATGGAGGCAAGGAGCTCTTCACCCAGTTGTTTCAAGGCGTCCCACGTTGCCGCCGACGCGTTCCGTGATTGGTCAGCAAAGAGTTTCGCGGCCCGAACATCAGATTGGAGGTCAGGACTTGCGTCTAGAATCATAGGATTGATTGCGCGAACACGAGCCGTAATGCGAGACGCCAACTCTGCCGCAGCGACCTTGGCAATGGCATCAAGGGCCCGAGTATCGGGAACCGCCGGCGCAGGTGGCAGGACAGGTTCAGGAGCAGGCTCAGGGACAACTGGGGCGAGTTCAGGAGCAGGTACAGGTTCAGGAGCCGGGGCAGGCGCTGGGGCAGGAGCCGGAGCCGGGGCGGGCTCGGGAACCGCAGCCGCAGCTTCGGCAATGGCGGCGGCGTAGATGGTCGCAAACCGCTCATAGTCGGGAAAGGGTCCTGCAGGCTCGGATGCCGCAGCAAGAGCTTCAAGTTCAGCCCCCATTTCCGTCTGAGCAGGCCCTCCAATGACCGGAGCAGGTCCCGCTACCGGCAGCGCCACGGGAGGAACCTCCGGAGCAGGAACCTCCGGAGCCACCACGGCAGGAACCTCGGGCTCAGGAGCCGGTGGCTCTGGGACTTCCGCCTTCGCCGCAACTGGAGCAGGAAGCGCTTCCGCCGCATCGCTGAGTCCACCATCTGCCGACCCAACATCAGACGTGTCGGCAGTCTCGATAGGCGCGGACGGCGGCGGGGGAGGAGGTCCCATAGGCTCCTCAGCAGCGCTAGGAGGATTGATATCGCCGAGATCAATGGGGTTCTTGCGCGCTTCTGCGAGCACCTCTTGTCCTTCGGGGAACGTCCGAAGTTGCTTTCCTAGGGCTTCCATCTCGCTCAGCAACGTGGCATCGAGCCCGCCAGCCTTGATATTCATCCGCAGCTGATTGTACTCGTTAATGAGGGCTTGTTGCTCAGGCGTCGGGTCCCCACCCCGCATCTTCCGGCCCTTGCGTCCTTTGCGCACCTTCTTACGACCACGCCCCTTCTTGGGCTGAAGAGCTTTGAGCACGCGCTTCTCATAGAAGTTCCGCAGCGTCATGCGATTCATCGTATCCAGCAGTTCCTTTGGGTAATCCAGCGTCTTGGCCATGCGCGACTGGAGTTCGGGTGTGGTCAGCCACCGCGAGATCTTGGTCAACACAATCGCACCCGCGCGACGCAGTACATCGTCGGTTGCGTTCTTGAAGGCCATCTCCGGTCCCGACAAGGCGTTCAGCTTGGACTCAATGCCTTGGCACCGCGCCACTTCGGACTTCAGACGAGTGACCTCAGCTTCCAACTTCGCCTTGGCATCTGCCAATGTCTTCACCTGCGCATCCTTGGCTGCCAGTTCACGCCCGAGAGGGGTTTGCATTGCTGCTGCGCGCTCAGCACTTTGCCCGGCAAATGCGCCATATCCACCAACCCCTACCGCAAGCCCACTTGCGATGAATGCCGCTGTTGCGGGGTCCATTGTTGTATCCGAACAAAGGAATCTCAGCTACGACGCCGGACCATGGCGTACGGCGCAAACACGAGCGTTACCAACAACAGGAGCACCAAGATGTCCACCGTGCGCACTGCCTTCTTCCACTTGATAGGGATGGCTTCATAATCCTTCTGGTTCTTCTCGGGTTTGGCCCACTTAACAAAGAGAGCAAAGAACGACGGTCCAAACATGTCGGTGCAGTCGTAAATGTAGTCGTACCACGCCATCAGAACATACGCAAACATGGCAAGCACGAAGGCGAAAACGACTTCATGCTGCCAGTAGGCCTGATGGGGTAGGAAGTAGATGGCGAGCACAAAGCCCGCAAACGCGATACACTTTTCGTTCAGATACAACGGTGTTCCAAAAAGGCCTCCGCCCATTTGTGTTTTCGTAAGATGTTGTTTACATGCGCTTCGTGCCCATGCCCGTACCCGTACCACTGGAACCCGTGCCCGTGCCCGTGCCCGTGCCGCTCGTTCCGGTGCCCGTGCCCGTACCCGTTCCACTGGAACCCGTGCCCGTGCCCAGACCATCCGCACCACCACGGCGCGTCTTCTTCACCACGCCAAACTTGCCCTTGCGCGTCTTGAAGCCCAGCTTCACCAGACGATTCTCCTTCTTGGCCTTGGACGACTTGGCCTTGGACACGATGCGACCCCACTTGTTGTACTTCAGGTCGGTCTTGGTCAGACCGCCCGACGTGTGATGGGCCGTACCATGCATTACCTGCGCACGAGAACCAACGCGACGAGTAGCACCACCTTCCTGTTCCATTTACTTTCTGTGTAGAAACTTTACGATGGGCGGTAGAGAAGCGGGTTGAGTAATCAGAGGCGTAGGCGTAGGCGCAGGCGCAGGCGCAGGAGCCGGCGGAGCCGCGGGAGCCAGAACCGGCATAGCAATCCGAGCCCAAGTCGCCCCTGGACGCTGGGGAGGCTCTGGCATTTCCAGGTACTCCAGTTCTATGCGACCGCAATAAACATCGTTGATCCACTCAAACGGAAACTCCACTGCGGTCTCTCCAAGCTTGCGACGGTTGTTGCTGTAATGCACGAGCATGCGGTCCACAATCTTGGGGTAGATGACGTCGGACAAGAAGTTCTGGTCGTGACCATTGCGATGACCCTTTTCCGCATCCTCCTTGTAGGACGCATACTCGGCGTGCATGTTCAGACCCGAGGACTTGCGAAGACCCCAGAGTCCACCCATCATATCTGCAGTGTGCTCAATGTTGTCGCGAATGGTGTGCGCAACAAACTGCGGCTGCTGAGCAAACTGACGAATGGCCCAGCGGTCCTTCCAGTGAATGCGACTGTCAGCATCGCGCACCATCATGAGATCCACACCCTCTTCGTCAATCGCATAGAAGCGATGGATCATGTTGATGGCGCCTAGTTGGCCCGTTGCGCGAAGCACAACGCTCGTGCACGCTTCCAGGTGCCGGATCATGGACTCTTCTACGTCGGGTCCGTAGTAGACATATACCTTCCAAGTAGGAAAGTACGTACCGGCCAAGAAGATGTTCTCCAGGAGTCCCCGGTAATACTTGGGGTTCTCGGGACCGTAGAGACAGAAGGAAAACACGTTTACCATTACTGAATATCAGAGAGACAAATACTAAATGCGATTCTTTTGTATGGACCTTCACATCTCGGTCATTGCGGACTTCAAAACCGCATGTCCGGATGTGGAGGTGGTGGATTGGTGTCTGTCGGGCCATGCGTGGGTCATGAAGCGCAACCAAGACTTCCCCGAGCACATCAACCCAATGACATGGAGACAGCTGAATCCCGACATGATTCAAAAGTTTCGTGCCAAGTACGATCCATTTCTCAAGACCTTTGACGGGTTCATTGTAGGGTTTTGTAGCGCGTTTGCGATGATCTATGAGCCGTACAACAAGCCCATCATCATGATGAATGCGGTGCACTATGACATCCCCTTCTGCTGGAACAAGGACATGGCTATGGTGGTCAAGTGGCACGAGTGCCTGGACCGCCTAAACCGTCGTGGCCTTCTCACAATCGTGTCCAACAACCGCGCGCACGAGAAGTATACCTACATGGGATGTGGAGTCAAGCCGGTATATATTCCCAGTCTGTGCCTGTACACGAAGGCGTCCTATACCGCAACGAAACCCACATTTTTGCTGTTTAACGGCAGCGTCCCGGATCATCCGCTGATTTCACGAAAGAGCGATCTTCCGCCTAAACATGATTGGAGCGATGTGACCGCATATCGCGGCATCATCAATTTTCCATATGATGTTAGCCTCATGAGCATGTTTGAACACTTTACTGCCGGATGTCCTCTTTTCTTTCCATCCAAGGCGTACTGGAAGGCCAACCCCACCATCCAGAGTCTTACAGCCTACTGGGGGGATCAGATGCCAGTGTATCTGTCGCATTTCCGTTCACTCGACAACTGGATTGAGCTTGCGGATCCGTACACTGCGTTCGCGTCGCCCAACACGTACTATTTTGATTCGATCCCGCACTTGTTTGAGCTGCTAGAGACGTTCGAATACAAGGATGATCGCGAGTTCCGAGCTGCGCACATTGAACGGGTCAAGCATCAGTGGAAGGAAATTCTCCACACAATCACCTCGGGCAAGTTTTGGACGCAGGAGCCGCGTGTTCTCAATTACAACCGACTGCCGCTCCTTGCCAACATCGTCTACGATATGGAGTACGGTGGTCACGGACTTGTTGCGCAGCACGCGTACCCAATGAAGAACCCCGCAACCAAGGGTGACGTTGTCTTCATCAAGACGGATTTCCTGACATGGGTCCTCAACAACCGGTCCTTTGACCAGCCCATTACGTTGGTGACAGGTGTCTCTGATTTGTCTCCAAGTGATGAGGAGTGCAAACGCATCCTGGACAATCCAAACATTCTCACTTGGATCGGTTGTAACATCACTGTAAGCCATCCCAAGATTCGCAAGGTGCCTATCGCATTTGGCGAGCGGGAACGGCCATATGGAAACGTTGCGGTTCTCCGTGAGCTTCATGCGTCTCGAACGCCTTGGGACGACAAAATTAACGATGTGTGCATTCCTTGGCATAACGGTACCCATGAGTCGCGACTGCGCGATTCTACGCTTCCCAAGCTTGAGTTTCCCGAGTACATGCGCGCAATTTCCAACCACAAGTTTGTTGTATGTCAGCGCGGTCACGGACTGGATACGCATCGGGTGTGTGAAGTGCTGTTGATGGGGTCTGTGCCCATTCTGGAGCATTCAGGACTGGACGACATGTATGCGCAGTGGCCGTGTCTGCTGGTGGACTCGTTTGACAGTATTGACACATCGGGGTTTGTATGGGACGACGCCAAGTACGAAGCGTTTCTCGACACCATATGGCTTCGGGACGGGTTTAGACAGAGACTTCTGAGTTGAACAATGCCTACGTCAGTCGTCTTCGGAGCAGGTGGGTTCATCGGTTCACATTTGGTCCGCGAGTTGCGCGCCCAAGGTCATTTTGTGATTGGTGTGGACCGTAACCTTCCTCGGTTTCAGCAGACAGCGGCAAATGTGTTCCATGTGGGAAATATCCGCAACCCCGAGTGGCTGTTGTCGCGCATTCCCGATCCGGTGGACAATGTGTATCAGCTGTGCGCGTTTCTGGGCGGCGCAGGCATTTTGGATGTCAAAATCTACGACTCCAGCCTGTTCCAAAACAATCTTCAGGTGAACCTCTCAGTGCTTCGCTTCTGCGCCAACCGGTCCGTGTCTCGCATCTTCTTTGCGTCATCAGCGTGCGTCTACGAAGAAGGATCGGATCGCGTATCCCCGGTGAATGTGTACGGATGGGAGAAGCTTGCGACCGAGTTCATGCTCAAAGCATACGGGGAAGAGACGGGCACACACATTCGCATTGGACGACTGTACAATGTGTATGGTGCGTATCAAGAGTTCAGGGGAGGACGTGAGCGTGTCTTGTCGGCATTGTCTCGCAAGACGCTGGAGAATACGCAAATCCTGCCCATCTTTGGCAATGGCAAGCAGGTACGCACGTTCCTTCACGTCTCTGACTGTGTGCGGGCCATTTGTACGCTGATGGATTCGGATATTGCGGATCCTGTGAACATTGGGTCTGCGCGAGCAGTGACGCTGGATGAACTTGCCCAGATGATTCTGCGTCATGCGGGCAAGTCCTTGACGTTAGAGCACACCGACACCTCCACGACCGCAAACATTCGGGTCTGCGATGCGAGTCGGCTCCAATCACTTGGATGGAGAGAACAGGTGAGTTTGGAGCAGGGCATCCAAATCACTTACGACTGGATTGCCAAGTCGTTGGACACCATTTCCTGAATGAGAGACTCAAACGTATACGTCGGCGTCCAGCCGAGCAACGTCCGAGCCTTGGTGGAGTCTCCAATGAGCAAATCCACTTCCGTAGGACGATAGAATTCAGGCGAGACGCGAACCAGTACGCGGCCGTCTGTGTCTACACCCACTTCCTCCTCTCCCGTTCCCTTCCATGTGATGTGGATCCCCACAGCGCGGAAGGCAACATCCACCAGTTCCCGCACACTGTGTGTCTCGTTGCTGCTAATCACCCAATCGTCAGGGGTCGGGTGCTGGAGGATTCGCCACATGGCCTCCACGTAATCCGCAGCGTGACCCCAATCGCGCTGAGCATTCAGGTTGCCCAACACCAGAGGGGTCGGGTCTCCCCGCGCAATCCGTGCTGCGGCCGCCGTCACCTTGCGGGTCACAAACAGCTCGCTACGACGAGGGGACTCGTGATTAAACAGAATACCGTTGGACACGAACATCTCCGAACTCTCGCGGTAGTTCTTGCCCATCCAGTACGCATACACCTTGGTCACGCCGTACGGAGACCGAGGATAAAAAGGCGTGGTCTCGGTCTGTGGCACTTCGAGCACCTTTCCGTACATTTCACTGCTGGAAGCCTGGTAGATGCGCACCGTCGTCCGAAGCGAAGACATGCGGAAGGCTTCCAGGAGCTTGGTCACTCCAATACAATTGTGATACGTCGTCATCTCAGGCATGTCAAATGACAGCTTCACAAACGATTGCGCGGCCAAGTTGTAGACTTCAATAGGCTCATCGCAAGCGAGAGTCTCGAGATGCGCAACCAGCGACTGCATAGACGAGGAATCGGTGATGTCTCCTACACGCAACACCAGCCGAGGATTGGACAGCAAGTGCTCAATGCGCTTCTTTTCTTGAAGGTGACTGGTGTGTCGCACGATACCAATGACAGTATAGCCCTTTTGCAGAAGGAGCTCTGCCAGATACGACCCATCCTGACCCGTAATACCAGTAATTACGCCAACGCGCATATTGTCTAGTGGAGGGCCGTACATAAATCCTTTCGCTCCGCATCCGTGAGGTCTGGATGATTGGGCATGTAAAAAGCACAATTGTGGAGAAGATCCGCACCGGGCAGTGGGCGGCCGTCATGAATGCCCTGAAAGAAAGGTTGGCACGCCATGTTTCCAGCCACCAGAGGGCGAATTTCAATGCCAAGAGTCCGACATGCTTCAATGCACCGCGCACGGCGTTCAGGGCTCGAGCACACCACTGGAATCGCAAACGCTGGAGTGTCGTGCGGAGGCAACCCAATATCAGTCAACCCCTGTGTTGCTTCACGTAGGTACGCATACGTGGTTCGACGAATCTCATTGGCCGCATCAATGTGCTCGAGCTGATGCCGTCCAAGCACGCCCTGAATTTCCATGGGCCGAACATTGTAGCCGAGTGTGTAGAATGTGTATGGCGCATAAAAGTCCGTCACCGACCACTTGTCGCGCAATGCCGTTTGCGTGTCGGTGTCCACATTGCGGTCCCATCCGTGCGCGCGAACCATTCGAATCATGGTGTTTAGATTCGGGTCGTCGGTTACGACCATACCGCCTTCAATCGTCGACATGTGATGGCCAACAAATGTGGAAAAGGTTGCGGCCAAGCCAAAGTTGCCTAGACGAGTGTCCTTCCACTTGGCACCCAGCGACTCGCACGTATCTTCAAGCAACAGAATGCCCGACTCTTGGCAATAGGTCTGGATTGCGCCAACATCGCTTGAAAACCCGAGCAGATGAGTGAGAAACAAACACTGAAGCCCCGGAGCTTCACGCAGCGTATCCACGGAGACATTCAGTGTGGACGGGTCTACATCCACAAGCACGGGCACCATTCCCAGCTGAAGGATTGGCATGACGTTGGTGGCCCATGTGACGGCGGACACTCCAATGCGATCGCCCTTGGACAGTGCGCCTAGATTCAGCAAGGCCTGAAGAAGTACCAAATTGGCCGAACTTCCGCTATTGACCATGGTGCAGAATGAACGCCCCTGCCATGTCGCAAACTCGGACTCGAACGCCAACACTTCATCTCCCATACTCAGACGGGGCGCGGACTGAATGAATGCGCATAGGCGGTCCTTGGCATCGGACTCTTCCAGAAAAGTATGGCGCATTAACGGAATCGGCATGTCATTAGAACTTCTTTTGCATGAAAATCTGGGAGTCAGCCTGACCCAGTAGAATTGTACGCTTGCGGTAGGCGTGCGCAAACGCATCAATACCCTTCTTGGTCATATCTGGTCCACCCCAACCGTAGTCGTCAAAAATAAGCCGACCACCCACTTTGAGCTTGCGAAACGCGAGTACCGCATCCTCAAGTACATACTCAGGTTCATGATTTCCGTCAATGTAGATGACGTCAAACGAATCATCGTCTAGTGTCGGAATCATCTTGTGTGAGTAACCGCGGCACACTTGGACTCTGTCCTTCAAGCCACATGCCTCCATGTTTCGCACGAATGTAGCGTAGTTGGTTTCTTGCTCGCCCTTGTACTCGGGATACTCAGCATAATCAATCCACGGATCAATGGCAACCAAGACGGAATCCGGATGTTGGCCATAAAGTTCGGCAAAGCTCACAAGATTGGCACCATGAAACGCCCCGATCTCTGCGTAGCGAATGGGTTTGGTCGGATCGGGAGTTAAGTATGGAAGCCACGCATCGGCAAGGCGGTATCTTGAGCCAATATAGTTCGGGTTCAATATGTATTTGGACATTTATATTCCGAACGGAATGTTTTCGTTATATTCTACACCTGTGGAATCCATACGCGAGACGTGGCGATTGTGGCGGTACCCAAAATGTCCTTCATGATGAATCTTCATTCCACAAAAGAGAGTCAGGACAAACGCAATCA
>JACCDP010420818.1_pt1 | contig 11078 bp, 7 predicted proteins | sample 7445841 | NCBI WGS metagenome assembly JACCDP01 (sample SAMN15323441, study PRJNA562643) | freshwater metagenome | isolation source: river surface water | place: USA:Blue River Watershed | collected 2017-08-17
CACACAGAAAAACACCTTCATGAATCAGGTTCTTTGATGACGCTACCACTTATAGTTCTTGCCATTTTATCTGTAATTGGAGGCGCGCTAAATTTACCTTCTTTCCTTGCCGGTGATCATGCACATTGGATGAATCATTTCCTTGAAGAAACCACTCTAGGTCTTGCATTTGTGCATCCTCATCATCTTGAAGACGGAACAGCAATTGGCATAATGATAGGAACAACTGTGATAACATTATCTCTAATTTTTTGGGCCTATTCAGTTTATGCTAAAACTAATTATCCGATATCCAAGGAGCAACAATTTAAAGGTTGGGCTGAATGGTCAAGCAACAAACTTTATATAGATGATTTGTACAATGCCCTTTTTGTAAAACCAACAGAATTTATTTCTGCCCGCCTGTTAATGATTGTGGAGAAAAATTTACTTTACGATTCAATATTGAAATTAACTTCGGGAATACAAATTGGTGGGAATCAAGTTAGAAAAATTCAAACGGGTATGCTATCTAACTATTTGTACTTTATGATTCTCGGGGTTATTTTATTTGTTGGATATTCACTTTATTACTTTAAGTTTTGGAATTACTAATTATACCTTTTGCATTAGGATTAATTTCTTTTTTAGTCCCAAAAAATAATATTCGATTTTTCGGACTTATAGGAAGTATTGTTCCTGTTATTTTGACTTGTATTCATCTAATGGATTACATTCCAGGGACATGGATTGAGTTGTATCGATGTGACTCAGAAATTCCCTTCGGATTAACCTTTACTTTACATTATGATGGTATTGCTTTGTTAATGTTGCTTCTTACTGCATTTTCTTTTCCACTCATTTTCTTAAGTAATTACAACCGAGAATCAAGTCAATCAAATTTATTTCATGCCCTCGCATTCTTTATGCAAACAGGTCTATTTGGTGTTTTTCTAGCAGGTGACGGGGTTCTCTTCTATATCTTTTGGGAATTTACTTTAATTCCAATTTTCTTAATCTTATATTGGTTTGGAAACGGTAATTATACCACACTTGTAAAATTCTTTATCTATACAATGCTTGGTTCTTTGGCCATGTTGTTGTCGTTGATTTGGTTGAAACAACACGCACCTAGTTTTGCATATGGTGATTTAATCGCAGCGAACTTAACAGAAAAAGAAGGATTCTGGATAATGTCAGGATTCATGTTGGCATTCGCCATAAAGATCCCATTATTTCCATTCCACACGTGGCAACCTAACACTTACTCATCTGCTCCAATGGCAGGTACGATGTTGCTTTCTGCCCTAATGTTGAAAATGGCTTTATTTGGGATGATTAAATGGATGATTCCGTTGGCTCCTGAAGGTCTTGCATGCATGCAATGGATTGTTATTATTCTTGGAGTTTTGAGTATTATTTACGGAGGCGTTATTGCAATAAAACAAACGGATATAAAGAAGATTTTCGCATATGCTTCAATATCTCACCTCGGATTAATTGCCGCTGGTATCATGCTTTTCTCTCAGAACGCACTTACAGCTAGTATGATTCAACTAATCAATCACAGTATTTTATCAATAGGATTATTCTTAGTGGCAGAGATTTTAATAAGCAGAACAGGGACGCAGGACATAACACAAATGGGAGGAATTGCTGAAAAAGCTCCGAAGTTTGCATTTTGGTTCATGATTATTAGTTTCGCCTCCGTATCCATTCCTTTCAGTGCAGGATTTATTGGTGAATTTCTATTATTAAGAGAAATTTCCGAATTCAAACTATCGCTAGGTATTTTAGCAGCCTCCACCTTAGTATTTGGCGCTGTATACATGTTCAGAGCATACCAAATAACAATGTCTGGTCATAAGGAAAATACACAATTTACCGATTTAACCTGGAATGAATGGTTGGTTTTCTGCGTTCTGGGAATATTAGCACTCGTTTTCGGCTTAGCTCCTTATTTAATCGGGGATCTTATCAAGGAAAGCGCACAGCAACTGACACTAATTGTACAAAATAACAGCTAAAAAAGATGGAGGCGATTGTAATCATATTTATTTCTGCATTGATTTCATTATTTCTTGGAATCATGAAAAAACCTACATTGGTTCTTTTGGTTTCTATTGTTGGGTTGTTGGTGGGAGCATTGGTGCAAAACTACGAATGGTATTTTCTTAATGAAAAATATCATGTGCTTGACTTCAATGATGGCAACATTCAATTTTTAAATCTTGCCATTTCGCTTACAGGAGTAATAATCCTCAGTGGTTACAAACATTTTATGGAAGAATCTGCGACCATTGGTGACTTTTCTGCTTTAATGTTGTTCTCTCTAAGTGGAGGTTTATGTTTGATTGGCTTTAAAGACTTATTCATGTTTTTCTTAGGAATTGAAATTCTATCGATACCCTTATACGTTTTAGCCGGGTCAAAGAAAAAATCGGCATCCTCTTCAGAAGCAGCACTCAAATATTTTTATCTAGGTTCTTTTGCTACTGCTCTCTTACTTTTTGGGATTGCGTTGGTATATGGAACAGTTGGAACATTTGATGTAGAGAAAATTGGATTTGTTAGTGTGTTGTTTACTGACCAACTGCCTTCTATGTTCTTCGTGGGTGTTTTATTCATGCTAGCTGCTATGTTGTTCAAAGTAGGTGCATTTCCATTTCATTTTTGGGTAGCAGATGTTTATCAAGGTACACCTTCCGTATTTATGACATATATGTCTTCAGTCGTAAAACTTATAGGAATTTACGCTTTCTACCGCTTATTTGGAATGATGTTTCCTGGTGTTGAAACGTTCTGGTCTATGCTCATAGTAATCGCCATTTTTATTTCAATGTTCATTGGAAATTTATCAGCATTGAACCAAGATACATTTAAACGCCTTATGGCTTTTTCAAGTGTTACAAATGGTGCTTACGCGCTGATGGCAGTGCTCACATTTTCCAGTGACTCCGAAGCGCTATTAGTTTACATGATAGGTTATAGTTTTTCAGTGGTTGCCTTAATGACGATTAATTCATTAGCCAACAATGACGAAGATAAATTAGTTTCCTTATCTGGAATAGGGTATAAAAATCCCCTTATTGGAGTTGTAGGTATAGTTGCCCTTTTATCTGTTGCGGGAATTCCTCCTATGACCGGATTTTTTGGAAAAGCAATGGTTTTTTACCAGGCGTTTGAACAACATATGTGGTTGGTTTCTTTTGCATTGATTAATTCAGCAATTGGTGTATACATTTACCTTAAAATTGCCATGACACTACTTAAAAAAGAGGAAAATGCTCCAATCATTGCGTTAAATTGGAGTCAACAAATAGTTCTTTCCGTTTCTCTCTTGGCTTTATTGTTCGGTTGGACAATAATCTACGTTTAATTATTTAAAACAATAATTTTCAAGCGTATTAACGCTATCTTTGAATACGTTAGCATCTACTTTTGTTCGAATACCACTTACACGTTCACTCTCAGAATACTGATGAAAAACATGATCTATCATTGATAAATCTGTTCCTTCAGTATAGGCTGCAACCCAAATGGGATATCCTACGACTTTTCCGGTTAAACGCTCGTTATAGAAGTTTTTGTAGGTATAAAGAATTGGTTTTACACCAAAATGCTTTTCCGCTAATTGAAGCCACTTGTTTACTCCTTCTACGAGATGCTTGTCTCCTTTTCTACTCGGAGTTTCTACGTCTAAAACTGGAAATAAGTCGCCTTTTTCTAAAGCTACTGTTTCCACAAAATTTCTGAATTGAGCCTCAGCATCTTCATTTGGTCGATAAAAATGGTACGCTCCACGGATGAAACCCAATTGTTTCGTGTAACTCCAATTTCGTTCAAAAAACTTGTCTTTGCCATCTATTCCCATAGAAGAGCGCATTAAAACATACCTGACATCATGGTAGGAATCCTTCACTTCTACCCAATCAATTATTCCTTGGTATTCGCTAATGTCTATGCCAAATGGATACCTGTCGTTACCTTTAGGTTTCTTGGTTTGTTTATGTTCTTGAGAGGCCGAGTTCTCAGAATAAAAAAATGGTGCAACAAAAAATGCCATGAGGCCTGTTGCGATGCCAGAGATAAACAAAGAAGATCTCCGAACAACTTTATTCTTAACTAATTTTTTCACTTAACTCGTGGAGAAGATCGGGCTCGAACCGACGACCTCTTGACTGCCAGTCAAGCGCTCTAGCCAACTGAGCTACATCCCCTTAAACGGAAAAATTGGCTTATAAATTTCCCGTATGCAAGCAAATATACGAAAGCAACATAACATAATTGCATTAGTTTGTATTTTTACAAAGTGAAATTCAAACTTGAATCACCATTTAAACCAACAGGCGATCAACCCGATGCAATTCTTCAACTCGTTGCAGGTTTGAATGATGGAATCACGCATCAAACTTTATTGGGTGTAACGGGAAGTGGAAAAACGTTTACTGTTGCGAATGTCATTGAACAATTGAACAGGCCTACGCTCGTATTATCTCATAACAAAACACTGGCAGCTCAACTTTATGGAGAATTCAAGCAGTTCTTTCCAGAAAATGCCGTTGAATATTTCGTTTCGTATTACGATTATTACCAACCAGAAGCTTATCTTCCCGTTACCGGAACATACATAGAAAAGGACCTTCAAATCAATGACGAGATTGAAAAATTAAGGCTTCGAGCAACATCAGCATTGTTATCTGGAAGAAGAGACGTAATCGTAGTTGCATCTGTTTCGTGTATCTATGGAATTGGAAACCCAACGGAGTTTAAAAACAGTATTATTCATTTAGAAGTTGGTCAAACAATTCCGCGTAATAAATTCTTATTTAGGTTAGTCGAAAACCTATATACGCGCTCTGGTGATAATTTTGAACGGGGTAATTTTCGTGCAGTAGGAGATACAGTTGATATTTTTTTAGCTTATGCTGAATATGCACTTAGAGTAAATTTTTGGGGAGACGAAATCGAGGCGATTGAAGCAATTGACCCAAGCTCAAGTGAGCGAATTGAGAAATTTACTGAAACAGTACTTTACCCTGCGAATCTTTTTGTTTCGAGTCCAGAGAATACCCGGCGTGCCATGGAACAGATTCAAGATGATTTGGTAATTCAAGTGGCAAATTTTAAGTCCGAAGGAAAAAACGAGGAGGCTAAACGATTGGAAGAACGCGTAAATTATGACCTAGAAATGATTCGCGAATTAGGGTATTGCTCAGGAATTGAAAATTATTCGCGGTACTTCGATGGAAGAAACCCTGGAGAACGACCGTTTTGCTTACTTGACTATTTCCCGGAAGATTACATCATGATAATAGACGAAAGTCATGTTACCTTGCCCCAAGTAAGAGGAATGTATGGGGGAGATCGTTCAAGAAAAATAAATTTGGTCGATTATGGTTTTCGTCTTCAGGCAGCAATAGATAACCGACCCTTGAGGTTCGAGGAATTTGAAGGAATGATTAATCAAGTAGTCTATGTTTCAGCGACGCCCGCGGATTACGAAATGGAAAAATCTGAAGGTATCGTAGTGGAGCAAGTGATCCGGCCAACTGGTCTTTTAGATCCTATAATCGAGGTGAGACCTACAAAAAATCAAATTGATGATTTGTTGGAACTCATTCAAGATCGCGTGACAAAAGATGAACGAGTTCTTGTTACTACGCTGACAAAACGAATGGCAGAAGAACTTCAAAAGTATTTGGATAAAGTAGGCGTCTTGTGCCGTTACATTCACAGTGAAATTGACACCATTGAACGTGTAGAAATATTGCGTCAGTTACGCTTAGGGAATTTCGATGTGTTAATAGGAGTGAATTTATTAAGAGAGGGTATTGATCTTCCAGAGGTTTCTTTGGTTGCAATATTAGATGCAGACAAGGAAGGTTTTCTAAGAAACGTCAGAAGTTTAGTTCAAACAGTGGGTCGTGCAGCGAGAAATGTTAACGGTTTTGTAGTGATGTATGCGGATAAAATGACAGAATCCATGCGAAAAACTATTGAAGAAACCAATCGCAGAAGAGCAATTCAAGAGTCGTATAATCTCGAAAATGGGTTAACACCTACTCCATTAGTAAAATCCAAAGAAACCATATTAAATTCCACCAAAGTTGCTGATGGAGATTCGAAAAAATATGCAGAAATCGAAGTCGATGCTAACTTGCCACTTGTAGCAGAGGAATCTTCAAACTACGGAAATCCCGAAGAAATAACACAAAAAATAAAAGAAGCGCGAAAAGCTATGGAAAAGGCAGCCAAAGCTCTGGAGTTTATAGAAGCTGCAAAACTTCGAGATTATATTAGTAATTTAGAAAAACAATTAAAAAATGGAAAATACTAGACTTTTACATTATTTCAGAATCATTGCGCTTCTTGAGGGATGCTCCTATTTAAGTTTCGGAATTACAGTTCCTATGAGAGAATTTCTTGATATGCCTATGCCGAATAAAATCGTGGGTTGGATACATGGCGTTTTGTTCATCGCTTATTGTCTACTGTTGTTACAATTGTTTCTGAAAAAACACTGGAATTTTAAGGTAAGTTTTCTTCTTTTCATCCTTTCCTTTATACCATTCGGAACGTTTTGGGCTGATAAACGATATTTAAAAAGTTAGAAGAATTCTAAAAGTTTTTTAAAATCAAGATTTTAGGCTAACTTTACCACCCATGTTGAGAATTATCGCTTTATTATTTTACTTCGTAACTAAAATTTCTTTTAGTCAAGCCAATCTAATATCAGATTTTATTGAACAGAACGGAATAGTATTTTCTTCGTCAAGTTTTTCAAGCGATAAAAAAAATTTCATTGGTGTTTCAAATGACGCTCAAAGCATTATCATTTTCCAACTAAAAAATGGAAATCTAAATTTAACAAACGAGTTAGATTTAGGTATTGGCAATGGTTCCTTGCGACCTGACAATTTTCCAAGTTCGAAATTTATTGAATATTCAATTTTTTACATTGGCGAGCTTAGTAATTCCGGAAGAGGGATAATATCTAAAATGACATTTAACAATTATCAAAAATCTTCCAAATCTAAAGCTCCGATTATTTCAACTCGAAATTATGACTTCATTTTAGTTGACGGTAACATCAGCAAAGTCTTCGTAATTGATTACAATGGCGTTATACTTAATGAATCTAAAATAGCACTACCAAAAAATCATATTTCGGAGAACATTAAGGTAAAAACTATTGGTGATGAGGTATTCCTAAATCTAGATTCAGAAGTATCTTCCGAAACTTATGAATTGAACCCGACTACCGGACAATTATTCAAACGAAACCTTAGCGAAGAAGAAAACCTTCGTTAATTACTCCCCGAATCTTTCGATCACTTGTTGTGTAACCCCAGTATTTGAAAACCCTCCGTCGTGAAATAAATTCTGCATGGTGACGTATTTCGTTAGATCGGAAAACATCGAAATACAATAATCTGCACAAGCTAATGCTGAAGCATTTCCCAATGGAGACATTTGTTCTGAAAAATTAATAAATTCCTTGAAGCCTTTGATCCCTTGACCTGCAGTTGTAACTGTCGGCGATTGAGAGATAGTATTAACACGTACTTTTTTCTTGATTCCATAATGGTAACCAAAAGAACGAGCAATGGACTCAAGTAAAGATTTTGCATCGGCCATATCGTTATAATCAGGGAAGATACGTTGCGCAGCTATATAAGACAGTGCAACCACACTACCCCACTCATTCATCGCATCGTGTTTGTATAATGTAGCCAATGTTTTGTGCAATGACATAGCAGATACATCCATGGTTTGTTTATAGTAATCATAGTTGTTCTCTGTGTAGTGTTTTCCTTTTCTAACATTTGGTGACATGCCGATTGAATGCAAAACAAAGTCAATTTTACCACCTAATATTTCCTGTGCTTTAACCACTAAATTTTCAAGGTCTTCTGCGCTTGTCGCATCTGCAGGAATAACTTGGCTTCCCGTTTCTTCAGCCAACGCATTTATCTCACCCATTCGCATGGCTATAGGAGCATTCGTTAAAACAAAAGTAGCCCCTTCTTCATGTGCACGTTGTGCAACTTTCCAAGCGATAGATTGGTCATTTAATGCGCCAAAAATAATTCCTCTTTTTCCTTTTAATAAGTGATTTGCCATTTCTATTAATTTGTAACAAAAATAGTGATTAGTCCCTTTCTAAATTCACAATATCCCATCTTTCATCAACAATCAATTGTGAGGTATTTCGATGAAAAGCAGTATATTTCACATTCAATAAGAACATGAACAGGAAAATTATTTTTTTAATTATTGTTGCGGCACTTGGCTATTTTGTTGACATCTATGATCTTGTGCTTTTTGGTGTTGTAAAAAACGAGAGTTTAATTTCCATACTTCCTAATGCTAGCAAGCAAGAAATTTCGGATACCGGAAAATTTCTTTTTAATATGCAAATGCTCGGAATGCTTATAGGAGGTATACTTTGGGGGATTCTAGGAGACAAAAAAGGAAGAATAAAAGTTCTATTCGGTTCAATTTTGTTGTACTCCACCGCCAATTTAGCCAACGCCTTTGTGACGGATGTACCGAGTTATGCGGTGATTCGCGTCATTGCAGGAATTGGACTCGCGGGTGAATTAGGTGCCGGAATAACCTTAGTTTCGGAAATGATGTCCAAAGAAACGCGTGGCTACGGCACCATGATAATCGTAACGTTTGGTGCATTAGGTGCGGTCGTGGCCTCACTCGTGGGTGCAAAAGGCGAAGCTATTGGTGAATGTCTTTTGGAATTAACGGCTATAGATTTTGCCAATTGGCAAATAGCTTATATTATTGGAGGCAGCATGGGGTTGCTTTTGCTACTCATGAGAGTTGGAACTTTTGAATCTGGTTTTTTCACAGAAGCAAAGGATAATCACCAAATAAAGAAAGGTGACTTAAAGCTTATTTTTTTCAATCGAAACAACCTTGTAAAATATCTACATTGTATATCAATCGGAATTCCCATTTGGTTTGTAATTGGCTTATTGATAATGAATTCACAAAACGACTTTGGCCCATTGCTCGGACTTACCAATATAGAAAATGGAAAAGCGGTGATGTATGCCTACATAGGATTGTCATTCGGAGATTTACTATCCGGAATTTTAAGCCAAGTATTGAAAAGTAGAAAAAAAGTTGTCATTCTTTATTTAGTTTTCAGTGGAGTACTAACAGTTTACTTCCTGTTTTTTGCGAAAGAATACCAACAATTGAATGCTGATGCTTATTACTTCTTATGTTTCTTACTGGGTACAGGAACGGGATATTGGGCAATTTTTGTCACCATTGCTGCTGAACAATTTGGTACGAATATTCGATCGACGGCAGCCAACACAATACCAAACTTTGTTAGAGGATCTGTTAACTTAATCATGATGTTTTTTGGGCTTTTACTCGCGTTTGTTTCAACCGGAGTAGCAGCTTTAATTGTTGGGGTTTTCTTTATTTTATTAGCACTTTTCAGTATCAACCAATTGAAAGAAACATTCGGAAAGGATTTAAATTACACCGAAGAACTAATGTGAGTAGTCCTCATAATCTTCGGTCATTTCCTGATTCACTTTTTTCGTGACCGAAATCGGAATATAGTCAACGATAACATTTGTTTTGTCTAAACCAAAGTCTTCTGCGGGCTTTAATCCTGTAGCCTTTACAAATCGGTAAGCTTTGATACAAAGATTTTGAAATGAGGACAAATCGTTATCAGTTGAAACACGCGAGTTTAACACGACAAACTTAAAATCAACTTCGTCAATTTTGCCCTTTACAGAATCAAATACACTTTCTCCTGTCAATTCTCCCTTAATCACCATTTTATCGTGTATTTTCTTCATCATATACTCAATTCTGTGTTCTTCCTTGAAGCCTAATTGAAGCGTAACATAATAACAACATTTATCAATTATTTCATTTACAGAATAGTGAACGCCCCAAGGCTCATTTAAAATATCGATATGCAGAAACCAAATAACACCCGCTTTTCTCGGTCGTTTTTTGAAAAGAGAATGATATACTGTGAGGTCTAAACGGTTAGGAGAATTTGAACGTGTTGGAAAAACTAAATTGGTTGCTTCATATAAAATACCTGCATCATTTTTAACCGCCTTTATCAACGGAATCACCTTTTTCATCGGAACATATTCAGTTATACTTGTTCTAAGTTGTCTCGCCTTATAATACAAATAAAGAATGGTAAAAAATGTAGTTGCCAGGATTAAAGTAAACCAGCCTCCAGATACAATTTTGCCGAGATTTGAAAGAAGAAAAACTCCCTCAAGTGCAAGAAAAACTCCAAAAATCAGCACATAATAAGGCTTTATTCTGGGATACTTTAACATGAGTAAAAATCCGAGTAAAATGGAAGTCATCACCATATCTATTGTGATTGCCAAACCATAAGTGTGCTCCATTTCACTTGACTTACGAAAAATAAATATCACTAACAAACACCCTAACATTGTCACCCAATTGATGAACGGAATATAAATTTGACCTTGGTGATCGGTTGGATATTTAACTTTCAAGTTTGTCCAAAGCTTCAATTTTATGGCTTCATTCATTAAGGTAAATACACCTGTAATCAATGCTTGAGAAGCAATAATCGTTGCCGCCGTAGCGATGGCGATAGCAAAATACAATAATTCATCTGGAACCATTGAATAAAAAACCGTTTGGTTAGGACCTAAATGGAATCCGTCAGAAAGAATAAGAGCCGATTGACCAAGATAATTTATCACCAAAAGAACGGAGACGAAACTCCAACTGATGCGAATATTACCTTTACCACAATGTCCTAAATCGGAGTATAGAGCCTCTGCACCTGTAGTACAAAGAAACACGGCACCCAGCACAGCAAATCCGCCGTCAACATTAGCAATTAAGTTATATGCGTAATAGGGATTGAATGCTTCAAGAACAATCGGGTTTTTTGAAATGTTGATCAATCCAAGGTAACCAAGAAAGGAAAACCAAACCAACATCACAGGACCGAACAATTTTCCAATTGCTGCTGTACCAAATTGCTGAACAGAGAACAAGACCACAATTATTCCAACCACAATAGGAATAATCGGAATATCCGGATTGAC
>JACCDP010028268.1_pt1 | contig 11077 bp, 12 predicted proteins | sample 7445841 | NCBI WGS metagenome assembly JACCDP01 (sample SAMN15323441, study PRJNA562643) | freshwater metagenome | isolation source: river surface water | place: USA:Blue River Watershed | collected 2017-08-17
ATACCTTTATAAGAAGTTGGACAGTAAATCCTACTATGGATGATAACGGAGACCACATTGGAGGTATCGTTGGATTCTTAAAAGGAATTGGTTTTGCTATTAGAGAACAAAATGCAACTCGTTGTATTATTGTATTTGATGGTAAGGGCGGTTCTAAAAGTAGAAAAGATTTATATAGTGGTTACAAAGAGAATAGAGGTAACAATCGTTTTAGAGTGAATAGAGCATACTCAGATTTGATGAACAAAGAAGAGGAGGGTGTATCTATGAAACGACAAATGATTGGTTTAATCGAACTGCTAGAGTACCTACCGGTGGAAATAATGCTATACGATGGTATTGAGGCGGATGATGTTATGGGCTATATTGCATCACAACTTTTAAAAGAGGATGAATTGGCAGTTATAATGAGTGCCGATAAAGATTTCCTACAATTAGTAAATGAAAGAGTATCAGTTTATTCACCAACTAAAAAGAAAATTTACAATACCGAAATGGTTATCAATGAGTATGGGGTTCACCCTAATAATTTTATGGTATATCGTACTCTTGATGGCGATAAGTCTGACAATATTGATGGCATTTCCGGTTGCGGCCTTAAGACTATTATTAAAAGATTTCCAGAAGTGGTGGAAGAAAAAGAAATTACAATAGATAAAATGTTTGAACTTTGTGAAGAACGAAGAAGTGAAAACAAAATCTACGAAAAGATTTTAGATGGTAAAAAATTAGTAGAAAGAAATTTTAAACTAATGCAATTATCTGATCCAGATATACCCACTAATAAAAAAATAACAATTAACGAAAAATATTTGGATAATTCAGCAAAATTAGATAAATTAGGTTTCATTAAAAAGGCAATGGGAATGAGAACTATTAATTCATTTGGTGACGTTAATAGTTGGATTCAAAGTACATTTGCAAAATTACATAAATAAAATTAATATGGCAAAGAAAGAAAGATTAGCACAACCATTAGGAGATAGAGTTCTCTTATTTGAAGAAGAAAAGAAAGTAGAAACAACAGCAGGTGGTATTATTTTACCTGATTCTGTAAAATCTGAAGACGTTAGAATTGTAAAAGTAGTGGCAGTAGGTCCTGGTATCTACACACAAAGTGGAACATTAATTCCAATGAAAGTTAAAGAGGGTGATGAAGTTATTATTCCACCTTATCACAATGGAACTGAAATTAAATTAGAAGGAAAAAAATATATGCTAGTAAGAGAGTCAGAACTCTTAATGGTAATTAAATAACAAATAAAATACATGGAGGAAAACCTATGAAGTGTTTAAAAAGTACAAAGACCGGTAAAATTATTAGAGTAAGCGATAAAGAAGCTTATGCAGCAACAAGTGAGTGGAAGTTCATTCCAAAGAGTGAATGGAAAGAAGCAGTAAGACCATCTAAGAAAGAAGAAAAAGAGAGTAAATAATGCAAGCAGTAGATACATTAGAAAAATTTGGACAATCGTACCAATCTAAAGTCATCGCTGCATTATTATCCGATTTACCATTTCTTAATCAGGTTGCTGAAATTACCAACAAAGATTATTTTGAGAGTGAACAGGATAAGTGGATTGTAGAAAATATTTTGGATTACCAAAATAAACAATTTGCTGCACCTACATTAGATGTGTTTAAAGTTAAATTATCAGGTCTATCATCTGACTCACAAAAGAAACAAATTGTAGATAGAATAAAACAAATCTATGATGTGTTTGGGGCGGAAGATATGGATTTTGTAAAAACTGAATACATTAAATTTTCAAAATTTCAAAAGTTAAAAGCCGCAATTTTTCAATCAGTAGACCTAATCAAATCCGAAAAGAGTTGGGATGAGATAGGAGTTGTAGTTCAAAACGCATTAAAAGCGGGAATGGAAAACAATTTAGGGCACGATTATTACAAAGATATTGCAGCTCGTATGGAAGTTACAAAGAGAAGTTCAGTACCTACTGGATGGAAACCTATCAACGAACTAATGGATGGTGGTTTAGGACCGGGTGAATTGGGAGTTATCGTAGCACCGAGTGGTGTGGGTAAGACTTGGGTATTGTGTAAAATTGCAGCCGATGCAGTAAGAGCAGGTTACAATGTAATGCACTATACTTTAGAGTTATCCGAAATATATGCTGGAACAAGATACGATACTATTATGACTGGTATTCCATCTAACGAATTAAGAGATAGAAAGGATGAGGTTGTAGCAAAACTTAAGAACCACAAAGCAAATCTAATGGTGAAGTATTATCCACCTAGAGGAGCAAGTACGAAAACAATCAAAGCACATTTAGATAAGTACAAAGGATTTGGTTTTAAACCGGATTTAATTATAATCGATTATGCAGATTTATTGAAACCTGTAAACAAAAGAGATAGTACATATGCAGAGTTAGGTGGAGTATATGAAGAAATTAGAGGTTTGAGTGGCGAGTTGGGTGTTCCTATTTGGACAGCATCACAAACAAATCGTTCAGCTATTGATTTCGAAGTTATCCAAGCTGACTCAATTGCAGATTCTTATGCAAAAGTAATGACAGCAGATTTCATTATGAGTGTAAGTAGAAAGGCAAAAGATAAATTATCTAACACAGCAAGGTTTCATGTTATGAAAAATCGTTTTGGGGCGGATGGTTTAACATTCCCAGCTAAAATGGATACTATGGTTGGATTGATAGATGTGTTTGAACCACAATCTTCCGATGGTGTTTTGGCACAAAAAGAATCTAACAATGGAAATAATTTAGAAAAGAAGCTTTTGCATAAAAAATATATTGAAAATATGGGGTAATAAGTATAAAACTATGTGGAAAAAAAGATGAAAAAAAGTCGATTTTTTTTATAAAAAAATGGTATCTATATATGAATATACTCATAATTATAAGTCTATTTTACACTTTTCCGGAAAAAAGTTTTATTTATTAACCTTACAAAATTAAAAAACAAAAATGGACATTTCACAAAGAATCCTCTCTGACATTACGGTGTATATGAAATACGCAAAGTTTCAGCCAGAGTTACAAAGAAGAGAAACATGGGAAGAATTGGTTACAAGAAATATGAATATGCATATTAAGACGTACCCAAAATTAGAAAATGAAATTAGAGAGAATTATAAATTCGTTTTTGATAAAAAAGTATTACCTTCAATGCGTTCAATGCAGTTTGCGGGTAAACCAATTGAGATTTCACCAAATAGAATTTACAACTGCGCATTCGCACCAATAGATGACTGGAGAGTATTTGCAGAAATTATGTTCCTTTTATTAGGTGGAACAGGTGTAGGTTATTCAGTACAACAACACCATGTTGAACAATTACCTGAAATTAGAAAACCAAATGCAGATAAGACAAGAAGATTTTTAATCGGTGATTCTATTGAAGGATGGGCAGATTCAATTTCAGTATTAGTTAAATCTTATTTCTTTGGTGGTTCAAAACCAGTATTTGATTTTAGAGATATTAGAGCTAAAGGTGCTCGTTTAATTACAAGTGGTGGTAAAGCACCAGGTCCTCAACCATTAAAAGAATGTTTGATTAAAATTGAAGGTATTTTTGAATCTAAAAAAGATGGTGAAAAATTAAAACCAATTGAAGTTCATGATATTGTGTGCCATATTGCAGATGCGGTATTGGCTGGCGGTATCCGTAGAGCAGCATTGATTTCTTTGTTCTCTGCAACTGATGAACAAATGATTAGTTGTAAGAGTGGTGCATGGTGGGAAACAAACCCACAAAGAGGTAGAGCAAATAATTCAGCAGTATTAATGAGACACAAAATCACTAAGGAATATTTTATGGATTTGTGGAAAAGAATTGAAGCAAGTGGAGCAGGTGAACCTGGTATCTACTTATCAAACGACAAAGATTGGGGAACTAATCCATGTTGTGAGATTGCTTTAAGACCTTTCCAATTCTGTAACTTATGTGAGGTGAATGTAAGTGATGTAGTTGACCAAAACGATTTAAACGAAAGAGTTAAAGCAGCATCATTCATCGGAACATTACAAGCTGGTTATACCGATTTCCATTACTTAAGACCAATTTGGCAAAGAACAACCGAAAAGGATGCCTTAATCGGTGTATCTATGACCGGTATTGGTAGTGGTGCAGTTTTGAAAATGGATATGAAAGAAGCAGCTAAAGTTGTAAAAGAAGAAAACAAAAGGGTAGCAGATATTTTAGGTATCAATCATTCAGCAAGAACAACGACTGTAAAACCTGCTGGAACTACATCATTAACTTTAGGAACATCTTCTGGTATTCACGCTTGGCATAATGATTATTATATCCGTAGAGTAAGAGTTGGTAAGAATGAATCAATCTACAATTATTTAGTATTGAATCATCCTGAACTTATCGAAGATGAATATTTTAGACCACATGATACTGCAGTAATTGGTATTCCACAAAAGGCACCAGCAGATGCAATCTTTAGAACCGAATCTCCAATTCAATTATTAGAGAGAGTTAAGAAAGTACATGGTGAGTGGATTAAACCTGGACATAGAAGTGGTAATAATTCACATAATGTATCAGCAACGGTTTCTATTAGAGAACATGAGTGGAAAGCAGTTGGTGAGTGGATGTGGGAGAACAAAGATTTCTATAACGGTCTTTCAGTATTACCTTATGATGGTGGAACATATATTCAAGCACCATTTGAAGATTGTACAAAAGAGAAGTACGAAGAATTAATGAAAGTTCTGCATGACGTAGATTTATCACAAGTTGTTGAGTTAGAAGATAACACAGATTTAAGTGGTGAGTTAGCTTGTGCAGGAGGTGCTTGTGAAGTTAAATAAAGATGATAAAGAATTATATTATTTGGAAAATGGTAAAGTGGTGTTCACTCCTAAGTATCACCTTCAACGAGGTGATTGCTGTGGGAGTGGGTGCCGCCATTGTCCATATATTCCAGTTGGTATAAAAGGAAATAAAAATACAAAAGATGTTAAAGACAATAAAACTGAATTATCCGTTTGATTTATTTTTAAATGCAGATTATTCAGTTCATTCTGGAAGTTGTCTTTTACATCAGAAAAAAGAACTCACCGATATTCATGAACAATATGGATTTGGTGAAACATATACGATGGGTAATACTACTATAAGACAATTATGGTGGGATGAAACTCAGGTAGATTTTAAAAAATTGGGTGAACAATTGGATATGGAAGTAGTAAGTGTTAGTACAATTCTACAACCACCAGGAAATGTTATTCCTTTACATAGAGATACTTTTTTTAAAATAAAACAAAAGTATCCTGATGATAAAAGATTAAAAGTAAGGGCAAACATTTATTTAGAAGATTGGAAAGTAGGTCATATGATACAATACCAAGATGGACAGGATTGGAAAAATTCTACCCATTGGCAAGCAGGTGATGGTTTTATGTGGTCTTCGGATGTATTACATCTTTCTATGAATGGTGGTATGAAAAATAAATACTCACTACAAATATCCGGATTATATAATAAATAAAAACAAAAAAAGATGAGTGTAGTAGTTAAAAAATTCGGTGCAACATGGTGTGGTCCATGTAGAGCATTAGCACCAGTGTTAGTGCAAATTAAAGAAAGTTTCAGTAGTAATTCTAATGTAAAGTTTGAAGAATACGATGTAGATGAATACAACGAAGAAACACAAAAATACGGAGTAACATCAGTTCCTACCGTGATTATTGAAAAGGATGGTGAAATAGTAGAACGCTTTACTGGATTGAGTTCTAAGATAGCATATGTAAATGCTATAAATGAAGCTATAAAATAATAGGTTTTATCAAATAAGTTTCTTAATTTTGTTATATGTGTGGAATAATAGGTGGTAATTGGTTTACATCTAAAGAGCAAACATTTACCCAATTAAATAAAATAATTCATAGAGGTAGAGATGCTTCTCAAGTAGATGTTGTAGATGATTTTTATATCGGACACAACCGACTTTCAATTCAGGACTTATCTTCATCTGCGAATCAACCTATGTGGAATGAAGATAAGACAGTTTGTATTGTGTATAATGGTGAGTTATGGGATAGTAATTACACAAAAAAATTAGAGGAAAAAATTTCACTTCCACGAAAAACAAAATCAGATACGGAAATAATACTTAATGCTTATTTACAATTTGGAACAGATTCATTTATTGAATTGGATGGTATGTTTTCATTTTGTATAGTTGATAGTAGAATTAATAGTGCGTTTGTGGTTAGAGATTATATTGGTGAGCTGCCATTATGGTATGCAATTGATAATAATGGTAAATTAGTTTTTTCATCAGAAAAGAAAGCATTACCAATATCAGATTTATATGAGAAGCAAGTTAAAGCGGTATATCCAGGAACTTATATACAATACAATTATAAAACATTAGAACATTCAACACAAACTTATTATAAACTTCCAAATGAAATAATAAATGATGATAGAGAAACTATTGTTAAGAATATTAGAATAATGCTGGAAGAAGCAGTAAGAGTAAAAATGATATCAGATGTTCCTATTTGCACTATTCTTAGTGGTGGAATTGATAGTGTAATAACTACTTATTTACTTTCTAAAATAAAACCTGATATTGAAGCATTTGTTGTATCTATGGGTGATGGAAACACAAAGGATGATGATATAAAATACGCCAGAATTGCAGCTAAAGAATTTGGAGTAAAATTACATGAAATTATTTTAACCGAAGATGATGTTATAAATGCGATAGATGAAACACTTTATGTTATTGAACAATCTCGTTGGCAAAATTTAGGTAGTGCAATTGCTCAAGTTGCATTGGGAAAAAAGATAAATGAGTTAGGATTTAAGGTCGTATTTAGTGGAGACCTATCCGATGAGATATGGGGTAGTTATGGACATATTCAAGCATTCCATTACAAACCTGAAGATTATGATAAGGCTAGAAGAAAGTTGGTAGAAGATGTTCACAAAACAAATTTCTTAACTACTAATCAATCTATTATGTGGGGAGGGACAGTTGAGGTTAGAACTCCATATAGTTGGAGACCTTTTGTAGAATATAGTTTAAACATTCCTCCATTATATCAAAAGGAAAATGGACATATGAAACCATTATTAAGAGCTGCATTTAAAGGTGAAATATCAGATGAACTTCTTTTTAGACCTAAAGTGTTTTTTGCTAAAGGAGCAAGAACAGGCGAACTAATAGAAAGCCGTAAGGATATTTTGAAATCCAAATTAAAAGAATTATATTTGTATAAAGATACTTTAAATTTAAATAAGTTTTTTCAATATGCTTAATGTGGTTAGGATAAAAGAAGATGGTCCAGAGATGGATGCTGCAATTGCAGAAGCTATGCAAGTTATAGATTTATATCCAAAATTTTTCCCACATTTAGTAGGACAAGGATTTAAATTAAAAAAATATTTTAATAAACCACATGGGGGTGTTGTAATACAAGATGGTGTAGTTATTACATTCGAAAAAAGTAAAAACAATACTAAAGTAGCAAGAAAAACAATTGCAAGAAAAAAGAAAGGTGATATGATATTACATCAGATTGCTTCAGATAGAAAAATTCCAGGTGCAACACAAAAAGTATTCAATGAATTTGTAAAGTATTGTAAGGAACAACATTGTGAAAATATAATTTTATCAGTAAGAACTGAAAATATTAACGCTAAAAAGTTCTATGAAAAAAATGGATTTGAATTAGTTGATTGTAATCCTCAAATGTGGCATGGTAAAAAAGAAGGATATATTTCCGGCTCAGTATATAAATTAAAATTAATAGCAGATAAAAATATAGAAACAATATGTATTTAGATCATTTTGACCAATTTAAAGATATGAAACCATATCTCTATATCAATAGAGACCAATGGAATTATATCAAAGCCACATTTAAGAAAGAAGATGTGCAGGAATCCTTAGCTAAAATTGCTATGGATTACCCACTTCCTTATCAGGAAATTAGTATTGCAGATGCTAGAAAAGAATACTTAGCATTGAAAGGAATTAGACCATTAGATTTATTGAAAGATGATGAGTGGTTTATTCGTAAAGCAGGTGATAGCCGTTTTGGTTTGGGATTTGAGGGTAAACAATTATACTTTAGAAGAATCAATACTGGAAACCAGGCTTCAAATTATTTCCAACAAGCTAATAGATGGGGTGTAGATGGGACAGTATCTCCTGGACCAGATAGAACTTGGAGAACATATGAATTTATGTATACTCTAATGGGTGCAATGTACACATTAAAGTTTGATGAAATTGATAGAGGTAGTTTAAGAGTAGCATTATCTTTGAGAAAATATATTTGTTCTCAGTTTAAACCAAATGTTGCAAAGGTGTTGTATGATATGTTTAAAGCAGAGACAGTATTAGATTTTGCAGCAGGTTGGGGTGATAGATTGTGTGGTTTCTATGCAAGTGAATATGGTAAACACTATGTTGGTATAGACCCTCGCAAAGAAAATCATCCTATTTATAGAGAACAGGCGGAGTTCTATGCAAAACATAATGGATTCTTTGAGGTGGAAAAGCAAGCTACTTTTGTGGAAAGTCCAGCTGAAGATTTTGACTATGCTGGATACGATAACTATTTCGATATCGCTTTTACTAGTCCTCCTTATTTTAGTGTTGAAAGGTATTCTTATGATGATACACAAAGTTGGGTTAGATATAAAACAATTGATGAATGGAATGAGTTATTTCTTCACAAAGCGTTAGGTAAGATTTGGAAAACACTTAAGAAAGGTGGAACACTAATTGTAAATATTGCAGATGTATATGCTGCATCAAAAGGAACGGATAAAGGGTATAGAGCAATCACTACTCCTATGAACGAATTTTTGGAGAAACAAGAGGGGGCAGAATACTTAGGGTGTATTGGTATGGAAATGGCAAAAAGACCTGGTTCTGCAGGTGCAGGTGCAATTATAGAGGGTGATGAGGGAAGATATACCGAAGAAGCATTAGAAAAAGCCAGAGAAGCAGCGGATAAAACTTTCTGTGAACCAATGTGGGTATGGAGAAAAAACTAAAAGTATTATATACAAATGGAGATTCGGTTAGTTGGGGTTCGGAATTAAAGGACAGAACTAACCGATTTTCTACATTGTTAGCCAAAGAAAAAGGTTTGGTGGATTTCAATGTAGCTAGCAGTGGTATATCCAATGATAGAATTTATAGAAATACTTTAAGAGATTTATGTAAATTTATTAATGGTGAGCCAATTTATAACGAAGAATTGGGATATGTTAAAGTAGATGAGATGTTTGTTCTAATATCATTTACAGCACCTACAAGATTTGATTATTTTGATGGTGATGTGTTTGTAAACGAAAGATTATGGACACATAAAGATAAATGGGGTATTGTAGATGAACATAGATTAACTGATAGTAAGTATGTAATTCATCAAACTGCTCTAACTCCCTCATTTATAAGGCTTTTTCAACAAATAATTTCTCTTAAAACATTTTGTGAGGTACATAAAATACCTTATCTTTATATAAATGCATTCTTTGAATATGATGAGGATGAATTAAAAGTTTTAAATAGAGATATTAATACCGAAAAAGTAGCAAAACAATTTGATGATACAGAAGATTACTTTGGATTAATAGATTTATACAAACAAATTCCACAAACTTTTAAAGATATAAACTTAACAAAATATCTAAAAGGATTTAAGGATGATAGTATGTTTGAGGAAAGAGGACATCCATCACCAAAAGGACACAAAGAAATAGCAAAATTATTAATAGATAAAATCTAAATATGTTACCCAAAGAAAGTTACAGACTATATAGTCCAGCACATGGTGGAGAATTTCCAGTTGAAAAATACCTATCAGAAAAGACAGGTAATTCAGTTAATTGTGTTTACTATGGTAGTGGTGTTGTATTTGATAAGAAAGTAATTCAGTATTTAAAAGATAATGGAGCAAAAACTCTTTATGAAAAAAGACATTACTATGAACCAGATACATTCTCTACTACTGAAATGTTTGAACTGCAAATTGGAGAACATATAGCAGTAATTGGATTTTCAAATAGAGCAGATGATGGATATCCAGGTGAAGAGCCAGATGAAGAAAAAATATCAAAATTAAAATCAGCTCCATTAAAAGGATGGATTACAACTACATCTCCTATTGATGATGTATTTAAAATATTACCTGAATTATCATCATTTACACATAAAGATATGAAAGGACAAATCCATTTATTGAAATCAACATCATATGGATTTGAAACTGAAGCATTTGATTTATCTAAACCAACAATTGATTTGGATTTGAATTATGGAACCGACTTTAGTAAGATGCATAAGAACATTGTTGAAACTATTCAAGGTAAAAATGATAATAATGCTAAATTAGTTTTGCTGCACGGATTACCTGGAACTGGAAAGACAACTTATTTGAAATATTTGGCACATGAATTAGGAAAGAAAGTTTTATTCTTACCACCAATTATGGCAGAGAGTATTGTTAATCCAGATTTTGTTCCTTTCTTAATGGAGAATAAAGATTGTGTTTTGATTATTGAAGATGCTGAGAAAGTAATTGGGGATAGAAATAATAGTGGTAGTTCAGTTGGTGTATCTAACTTATTAAATTTAAGTGATGGTATATTGGGTGATATCTTAAACATACATGTAATTGCTACTTTCAATATGGATAAAGAAAAGATTGATAGTGCATTATTACGAAAGGGTAGATTAATCGCAGAACATAAGTTTGGTAAGTTATCATTAGAAGATACTCGAACATTGTTAAAGAAGTTGAATAAACAAACTGAAACAAACGAAGGATTAACATTAGCTGAGATTTACAATATAGATAATCAGCAAGACAAATCAGAGGAAGATAGACCTACAATTGGGTTTAAAAGATATTAATATTTATAATACATTGATAATCAACAAGTTATAAAAAACTTTATAAAAAGTTGGCAGATTAAAATAAATGTTGTATCTTTGTTAAAGAGAGTTCATTGAAATATTGGGGATGCTATGGAATTGATTGCAATGTAAATGGTAGTACCACACGTGGAGAGAAGTGCTAGTTCTCCTTAAATCTGCACAAAACAATAA
>JACCDP010997629.1_pt1 | contig 11076 bp, 6 predicted proteins | sample 7445841 | NCBI WGS metagenome assembly JACCDP01 (sample SAMN15323441, study PRJNA562643) | freshwater metagenome | isolation source: river surface water | place: USA:Blue River Watershed | collected 2017-08-17
CTGGTTCGGTAGTTCAGTTGGTTAGAATACATGCCTGTCACGCATGGGGTCGCGGGTTCGAGTCCCGTCCGGACCGCTCAAGCCCCGCCTCTCTGAGGCGGGGTTTTTGCTTTTAGGGCTTGGAGACCGGTGTCTCTGGGGCTGTCTTGAGGGTACCCATCCATCGATCCCATATCAAAAAATACAGCCCATAATTTCCCTGAAATCGGGCATGATGCAGGTTGTGGTGCCGTGAAGTGTTCACCCAGGAGCCCCATTTGGATTTCACAAAGGAGGCTGGATACAATTCGTAACCCAAATGACCGTAGACATTGTAGACGATCATAAACAAAAAAAACAGGACCACATGGGACTTATGCAGCGGCAAACCCATTACAAACAAGGGGAGGATGCCAACCTCCACCAGGGCCTCCCAAGGGTGAAAAGAATACGCCGCCCAAGGCGAGGGATTGGTGGACTGGTGGTGAACGCGATGCACCCTTTTGTAGAGCCAAGGAAGGTGCATCAACCGGTGCGCCCAATAAAAATAGGCATCATGCAAAAACAAAAGGACCGGAAAAATCAAGAAGTAATAAAGCCAACCCCTTTGGTTGGGTAGGTCCATCAACCGGGTCCATGGACGGACCTTTGGATGAAACATGACGACCGTCACCACCGCTGCAAAAATTAAAATCGTGAGCGAGGAATAAATAACCTCTCGTCGAAGATCATTCTTGCCTGGAAAACGTGGCTGAATCTTGTGAGATGACCAAGCTGAACGTTTCCAAACATAAAAAAGCAGAAAGGCAAGCCCCGCAAACAACGCATAGCGCCCACCTATTCTCCAAAGAACCGTTGGAAACGCTTCCCACCACGCAGAATTCGATGCCACCCTTGTTCCGATTTTGATTCGATGTTCCGATTTGGACTAAATCTTCCGAAATAGTCTAGACAGGTTGAAGGCTCAGAGGATCAATCCAAACGTATTCGAAGCCCTTGGGGGGACCCTGCGCCCGCATAACCCTGAAGCTCCACCGTGTAAAGACCTCCGCGAAGGGAACCCGGATCCAATTCGTATCCATTGGGTCTACGTTGGCTGGAATCCCAAGGCAAACAAAGCACAACCCTGCCGGTTAGGTCTCGAAGGACCCAATGCAAACTTTGTTCAGCCGCAGCGGCCTGCCAAGATAGTAGGACCTCGTCCGATGCAACAATAAGGAAGGGGCCATGAGCAGGATTCGGCCAAACTTCGCAGGACTTGGAAGGACCCTGTGTAACCTTGCGAAGCGAGGCAGGCAAACGCAAACCAGCCCTGACCAAAGGCTGACCAAGAGGGTCCGCCCACTCCGTGCCAGGACCAAGCTCCCAAGACCATGGGGAGGGATGACCTACCGGGGTATGCTCAATTTCAAAGACGGGGTCATGGTCCTCAAGTTCCCATCCCTCTACATCGTTCCAAGCCAGGCGGAGTCGGCCATCCATCCATGAAACCACCGGCTTCTGCTCGCCCAAGAGGAATCGAACCCGCGGTTCACCCAAAAAGGCCGGCCATGAAAGATCCAAAGACAAGGCCCCTACCTTCCCTGAATAATTGGAACGGATCGTCGTAACCATGGGCAAGGCGGTTTGACCCCAAGAGCGATCCCACGTCCAGGATGCATCCTCAAGTAAGTCAAAAGACGTTGAGCCCCAGCGAGCAGTACCTGGAAAAAAAGAACCATTGACATCTCCGTAACACAGACCTTGTAGATTTCTGGAAACGGCCGCACCGTTGAGATTCAATACAGCGGTATCAAAAACCCATTCTCCCGAAGGAAAGGAGTTAATCACATTGGCGTACCGGCGACTGATCACCAAAGCGTCCGAAGCATTCACCGTGCCCGATGCATTGACATCCCCCGCCTTGAGTCGCAAACCACTCAAAGGTTGGGCATTTGAAAAATGAAGGTTGGCCAAAAGTGCATCGGTGGCGTTCACCCCGCCCCAAGTTCGACTCGTTTGAAGTTGAAGGGTTTTGTTACCGTTGGTATAACCGCTCAAGCTATAGGATCCCTGGGCATTGGTGACAACGGTGGCTTCTTGAACCAGGCTTGGGTAACTCAACAAACGAACGGTCACCGAGGACAATGGGGTCCATGATAGGTTGTTATAGGTAACAATACCTGTTAACGGCTGGGCCGCCGTGTTGTTAATCTGTACCAGGTAATCCTGGGTTTCTCCCCATTGGTAAGCACCGCAGGCCTGGGTTGTGGTTGCATTTCCTCCCTCGTTGAGAACCACCCGCATCAGACAGAGACCAGCCGAGGCTTGAGGGGCCACCATGGGAAGAGACGATGCGTTTAAGGTAGCCGAGGCTGTATTGGCCAGAGAACCACCCATGATCATTTCGCTCACCTCAAATTGGTAATTGCGGTTGAAATCAATGAATACTTTGGCGTAGGCTGCGTAATTACCTCCACAGGTCCCTTTGACCAGACTGGCAGCATAGGACTGCCCCAACGTCACCTGAAATGGCGGCAGGTTGGTACGGTCCGTGTAGGTTGCACAATTCCCGGCACCGGTGGGCGATGCGTAGGTGGTCCCGGCAAAGGTCCACGACGCGATACGGCTATCGGCCGAATCAGTGGCCCCCGATGCACAGGCGGCAGCCCTTGCCCGAATGACGGCGTTTCGGGTGAGAGAATCCGAACCAAAAGAATTGGTCACCCTCAACTTCACATTGTACAGGCCCGCCGATGAAAAAGTAAGGCGAGGCTGTGCATCGGTTGCAGAAGAACCGGGAGCATAGGCCCATCCAGTCGAAGGCGTTATCGTCCACTGACGAGATGTGGGCACACCGACCGATTGATCACTTAACTGCACGGTATCCACCGTTCCCCCAAAATCAGCCACCGAATCGCTCACGGAAAAGGCAACCGTGAGAGGACCCGGGGTTGCATTGACAGGTTGACAAGAATTTGCGGTTAACAAAGATGCTCTTCGAGGGCTGTTGGCCAAAACCGTCCACATGCGTTGAACCTGATTCAGGGTGAACAGGTTCATGCACAGGTCATCCGAATAGTCCATGTAGTTTTGGACCATATCGGGCCCCGTGCAGGATGAATGGGTGGTGGCGCAACCGTAATTCGCCGCATCCGAAGGCGGGGTATCGGCGCAATAATCCGTGGCGGTGCAGGACGAACCATCCCCCCAAATATGCCGCAAACCCAACCAATGACCCACTTCGTGGGTGGCCGTCCGACCCCGGTTGTAAACTCCGGTGAATGGATTGGCCGGAGGACGTCCCACCGAACTGTAAAGAAGCACGACCCCGTCGGTATTGGAGGCGCCGCTGTTGGTCAAACCCGCCAAACCCGATGAAACCGGAAACTGGGCATAACCCAAAACACCACCGGAGATATTGACAACCCATATATTAAAGTACCGAGTCGGATCCCAAACCGTGGCCGGCTTGATCGTCGCATCAATGGCCGACGTGGACCAAGACGCGCTTTGGCTAAAGGCCCAGCGAACAATGCCGGTACTAGTGTTCCCCTGAGGATCCCGCTGCGCAAGGCAAAAATTGATATTGGAACCGGAGGCCACCGCTCGAAACGCCGCCGGTGCGTTAAGTGTGTCAGAATTCAAACGCTTGAAATCTTCGTTCAGAATTTGTAGCTGGGACTGTACCTGCGCTGCCGAAATATTCCAAGCATCGGAGGGGTTTTGGTAGATGATATGAAAAACAACGGGGATATTGTATTCGTTTTCGGTCGAACCCGCCCAAGCACTTTCCCTGATTTGTCGGTCCATCCACGATTCGAATTGGGCTTCGGTCTCGGAATGCTGACCTAGAGCCTGGCGGTTCAAGTGATGCTCGTGGGTCCAACAGCGCACCTGCGATTGGGCCGTGCCATTCATCAAAAGGAGGAAAACGCCGATCAATGAGGAAAGAATGGATGGAATGGGTCTCATCAAAACAAAAGTTTATGAAGCAAAACTAAAACCCCTGGAGCGAACCCTGCGATTTAAGGCATTAAAAAGCCCCTAATTTTAGGATCATTGGCTTTGGACCCTCCATGGCTGGGTGCAGGCTAACCAGGAACGTCCCCAACGGGACTTGTCGTTCCATAGACTCCGTCCCATTATTCCCTTCCAAGGGCTCGATGCTCAGCATTCGGCCTGTTGCATCCCAACATCGAAGGACGGCAGGAGTCGACGTTTGAATCCGCACGGTGTTTAGAACGCCGGCGACCCTGCTCAGCAAGAAGGGGCTTGGGTCCGATTTTTGGGTTTTGGCTACCAAACGAAGCCCTTCCAAAGACTGGCCTTGGGGATCGGTCCACTCCGATTCTGGCATGAGAACAATGGAGCCCCTGTTACCACCCTGGGGTCTCAAACGCAACGTCAAAAGTACGGCGCCTTTGCGCCCTTCCCATCCATAGGTATCAAACCAGGCCAGTCGAAGTCGGTTCCCATTCCATCGATAGTCCGGGAGCATTCCTGACAAATAGGATTCGACCCCTGCACCCTCCCAACCGTCCGGTATTTGTAGATCGAGGCTCAAGGAACCCAAACGTGCAGATTCTGCGAGAGCGATGGGAACCAAGACATCCGCGTTGCCCCAAGAACCTGGGACCTCGCCGTCCAAGGCATAGGGAATAAACCGCTGCACAGCAGGCAAGAAACTCCCATTCACATCTCCGTAACATATTCCACGAACATTTTGCGTAACCGAAGTGGAGCTAATGGTCAATGGAATGGACTCAAATCGCCAATCCCCTGCCCCAAAGGAAGTTATATTGCCGGAATATCGGCGGGTGGCCAAGAGAGCATCCCCTGTATTGATGGAATTGGTTGCATTTACATCGGCCGCACCCAGGCGAAGCCCGGTGAGATTGATTAAATTACTGAAATGACGGCTGATTTGGAGGGCATCCGAGGCGCTCACCCCGCCCCAAGGACGACTGCTCTGAGCAGTTAAGGTATATGAACCCGGCGCTACATTGTTCAAGACATATTGACCGGAAGCATTGGTCGTAGCTGTTGCCACCTGTACTCCACCAGACCCCAACAAACGAACCTGGCTGTTAACGATCGGAGTCATCGCCATATTATCGTAATGTAGAACTCCGCTCACCGAAAATGCAGGGCTTTGTTCGGTCAAAGTCAGGCTGTTGGTATAGATCTCATCACCGCTGGTTCCGCCGTTGTTGTTCGCGGCATTGGAGCAATAGTAAAAAGTCACATCGCCGGTACCTGCAGCCGGAGCGGTCCATTGAAAATTCCAAGTGATGGTGCCTGGCGTGGTGGCGGTGTTTCCGTTCCAGGTTTGACCTAGGTACCCCGATGCCAAATCGGTACGGTTGGTGGTTGAAATCAAGGTACCGGCATCGCTGCCATTGCCATCTTCGACCTTGAGTTGAAATCCAAACTTGACACGGGTTGCTCGGTTCACCGTCAAACTCACATTGTAGGTCTGGCCCGGAACATAGGCGGTAGGGACCGAGCCGTTCAGCAGGAGACTACGCGTGGCGGGCCCTGAATTAAGAGCCGTCCCTCCGTGACACGAAGTACAATTGGATTCTCCGGGTGAACCCGTATAGCCCAAAGGAGGGTTGGAACTGGAGGTTAGGGCCGTGTACACCCCTCCCAAGATCAAGAAGGAAGGCAAAAGCAAAGTTTTGTAGGATATTCGCATCTTTGATGAAATTAAGAAGAAATAACAACAAGGATAATCATTTGTTTAGTCCCTGTTAACCAAACTGTTGAATATTTACCATGTCAATCCCATCCCCAAAAGAGTTATTAGCTCGCGTTTTGTTCCTCCTTGGGTTGTCCCTTCCCCATCTCTGGCTGGCAGCCCCTCTCAAGGCCCAAAACGCCCTGAGTCTTTCCCAAAGTGTCCTGGCCTTTGGGAATCGAACCGAAACAAGCAATGATACCTTGGGTTTTACAGTCACCAATACCGATACAGCTAACATCCTTTGCAGGGCACGATGCCTTCCCTATTACGGTCACCTTCCCTTTCGGACCAACGATACCCTTTTTGGCTTGGCCCCTGGACAATCCAAGCGGATCGTCGTATCGTTCAAACCCCGACACAATACATGGAATAATACCGAGTTATTGCTTTCGCATAACGGCAAAGGAGGAACCCTGCGGGTTGATTTAACAGGCCAAGGCGTCTTCAGCCAGGCTTACTATACCTCCACCCAAAACCTCGAAGGCGAAAGTCTGCGAGCTGCCTTGGCCCAGCGGGTCAGTTCACCGTATACCTCCTTGGGCTATTCGGGAACCAACAATGGGCGACTCCGTATGTTTGGTGTTATTGACAATTGGAAAGTGAATGGCCGGGAACCCGCCCATGCCAATCCTTACAAAAATGAATGTGTTTATTCGGGCCGGACCATATCCTACACGGCGACCGATTTTAATACCGGAACCCTCAACAATGCTCCTTACAGCATGAACACCGAACACACTTGGCCACAGAGCTTTATGGGATCTGCCGAGCCGATGCAAAGCGACCTTCACCATTTGTTTATCACCGACGGAGGGATCAACTCAGCCCGGGGTAACAAGCCCTTTGGCTGGGTACCCAACCCCACCCTTACTTATACCGGAGGTTCCAAAGCCAATTCAATTTGGTTCGAACCCAGGGACGCCCACAAAGGACCGGTGGCCCGGGCCGTCTTGTACTTTGCTCTACGACACGCCGCCAACAGCCAAGTGAACCTGTCCTTCTTGGATACAGCGCAACAACGAATGTTACGGGAATGGGTCAACTTGTACCCCTCGGATTCCATCGCCATTCGTCGTAACAACGATGTCCAAGCGGCCCAATCCAATCGCAACCCCTTGGTGGACTACCCTCAATTCTTGGAGCGCATGACCACCGTGCTACCCCCATCCCAAAGCCCCACCTGGCGATCGGTGACCATCAGCGATAGCGCACTCAACTGGGGCTTGGTCCCCGTGGGCACGGCCCTGCCCCGATCTTGCTGGGTTTGCAACAGTGGAAACGTGGTTTTGCAGGTCCAGTCCATCCAAATTAGCGGGGGTGGGTTTGGGTTTAGCGGAGGAGGGGCCACTACTTCGCCATTTAGTGTGAACGCGGGGGAATGTGCTGAACTCAGCCTCTACAATTCCTCCACACAAGCCGCGGGTACGACGGCCACGGGCACCCTCAGTTTGGCCACCCAGTACAGCGGACAAAATAGCACGGTTCACCAAATAGCCCTGAGTTCCACCACCTCCAATCCCCCGGTGGTTGGCGGGCAAATGGCGGGGACCCTCCGATACGACAACGGCACATCATCCCCTTTGGTCGGTGTCACCGTCCGTGCCATCGACAGCTTGGGCCAAAACGCCGGCCAAAGCCTGTGCGGTAGCCAAGGCGATTGGTCCATCCAAGGCCTCGTACCGGGCAACTATACCTTGGAAATTTTGAATCCGCCGACCTGGCAGGGTATTAACGGGACTGATGCCTTGTTGATCAACCGACATTTTGCCGCCTTGCAGCCTCTCTCGGGCCTCAAAGTTGATGCCGGAGATCCCAACCGGTCTGGCTCCATCAATTCCACGGATGCCCTGCAAGTCACTCGACGTTTTGCCAACCTGATTTCTTCCTTCGGTCGAGGAGATTGGGTTTACTCGGCCCTGACGGCCACAGCCAGCATTGGAGTAGGCCAACCCCTGAATATCAAGGCCCTATGCACCGGGGATGTTAACGCATCCCGCGCCTTTTAGGCCTTTTCGGTCCGAAGTCGGATTCCGTAACAACAAACACCTGCAGCCACCGCCGCATTCAGAGACTCGGCATTCCCATAGGATGGGATCGCCCAGTAATACCGGCACAGCGCTTTGGCCTGGTCGCTAAGACCCTTGGATTCGTTGCCAACCAATAGCAGGCCGCCCTCCTTGGGAAAAGCCACGTTATCCATTGAAACACCGCGGGTGTCGGCCCCGACAACCCACGGCCCCGACGAAACGCCAAGTTCATGATTTCCTGATGTTGGGGGACCAAAAATATGTTCCGAAAAACCGGTGATACGGGATAAATTTTCTTGGGTCAAGGGGGTGTAATGCACCGGCATCCGAAAAACCGAACCCATGGAAGCCTGCATAACCTTGCTATTGTAGCAATCCACCGTGTCGGGACTGCAGATCAAGCCGCAAAACCCAAACCAATCGGCGTTCCGTAGCAGAGTCCCCAGGTTTCCTGGATCTTGAATCCGATCCAGTACCAGCCACCAAGGCGGAAGGTCCGATTTTCTTTCCTTTACAGGGGGTTGTCGAAAGAAACCCAAAACAGCCGGGGGGCTGTTGAGCTTGGATATTCTCCCCATTTCGGTCGTGGAGGCCCATCCCATGCAGTCCATAGAGGCCTGCAATGAATCAATCAACGCCTGAATATCACCATGGTTGCTTTCCAAGTGCTTGGAATCAAGAACCAAAGCGGTGGGAACCCAACCGCTATGGAGGGCTTCCAAAATCATTTTGGGGCCCTCGACCAGGACTTCGGGCTGCAACTTGCCCAAAGGCCGTTGAGCGAGGGCCGCCATGGCTTTAACTTCGGCTTTGCTCCAATGTCTGTTTTCCACCTTCCAAAGATACTCCGCCAGCTAAGCCTGCTCGTGCTGCCCGTGATGCTGTTGCATAGTTCTTGCACGGTCCAAAAAAGACTGAGCGACGGCAGTGTTTGGCTCCAAGGTTATCGCTTGGAAGGGGTTCCCAGAGCCCAGGCCCGGACTTTGGAAAAATCCCTCAAGCCACCCTTGAACCGCCGTGCAGTGGGCCTCTTCCCCTGGCGGACCCATGCTTTTCTGGGATTGCGCCAAGGTCAAACCACCCGATTTCGAAATGCTATTCTTACTCGATTTTCCGAAGCACCGGTTTTGAGTACCTCCGAGGGCCTGGATTCCAAAGCCGAATTCTTGCGCAAGTCCCTCATGGACCAAGGCCACCTACGGGCATCGGTTCGGTCGGAGCGAAAGCTAGGTCGACGGGGCGCCGTCGAGGTCTTTACGATGGACCCAGGGCCGGTTTATTTACTGGGTCCGATTGAAACTCGTTGCCCTTCCCCAGAATTAGTTCCGGTTTTGGAAAGCCTCCAGGCCCTCAACCCCGACCGGTTTCCACGCAGTGGTCAGCCCTACCAAGCCACTTCGCTTAATCAAACCAGGAACTGGTTGGCGCAGCAGTTGCGAGATCAGGGTTTCTTTCGTTTTAGCACCGATTTTATTGAATTTATCGCGGATAGCAGCCGTCAAACAGGTGTCATTGAACTGGTACTGCAAATTCGCAAACCTGCCCAATCGTATTACCACCAAGCTTACCGTCTCAACCGCTGGACCTTGGACATCGGCCGGGAACGAACCCTGGTGGACAGCATGTTTTCGACTGATTTCAAAGACTTTCCCAAGAATTGGCTCCAATACCATAACACCTACGAGCCCTTGGATACTTTTTTGGCCCTGAGCCCTATCGACTTTAACAAAGACCTCACCTATTCCGAATCCAAACTACGAATCACCCTTAACCGCTACGCCCAGCTGGGGCTTTTCGCCCCTGGAAATTTTGAATTGCAAGTGGATGATCAAACCCGGTTCATTGGGGTCCGACTCCATTTGCAACCTCTGCCAAAGTGGCTTTTTGGAGCCGAAACTGAATTTTCAACCAACAGCATCGCTTTGTTTGGCTTGAACGGGAATGTTTCATTTACCCGACGAAATGCTTTGAGGCTGGGGGACCAATTGGAAATCAGGGCCTCCGTTGGTGCAGAATCCCAACAATTGACGGGAAGCAGCAGTTCGGGTTCCGGTTTGAATACCCTGGACCTGGGGTTAAGAACCCAACTGAGCGTCCCCGGCATCTTGAGGCCTGGGCGTTTTCAATCGCTCGGTCTTAACGGGAGTGAGCGGACCCTTTGGGGCTTGCAATACCAAAGGCAGCAGCGACTTGACTTTGATCGTAACATCCTCAAAGCCAGCCTGAGTTTTACCGGCCAAGTTCACCGGTACACCCGTTACGAACTGGTTCCTTTGGAATTTACCTATGCCAATACCGGCTCCCTCAGCGCAGACCTGCAGAAATTGCTGGATCAATTGAACGATCCCTTGCTACGTGCCAATTTCGTTTCCTATTTCAGCTCTGGATTGCGGGGTAGCTGGTTGCAAGACCGTATCCGTGAACCCCAAAGGGATTATTGGCGCCTGGTTTTGGAGGGTTCTGGTAATTTGTATAGCCTCCTCAATGGCCTCGGTGCGATCGAACGCGGGGGGGATACGCTTTTTGGTCTCCCCTATTTTCGATACCTCAAGGCCGACGCGGAATGGAGGCGGCATTACCTACTTCGAGGCTCTTCGGTGCTGGCCTCCAGAGCCCTCGCCTCGGTGGGCCTGCCGTTTGGGGATCAAAGCACCCTTCCCTTGGAAAAGCGAACCTTCGGGGGCGGAACCAACTCCCTACGAGCGTGGCCCGTACGGGGTTTGGGACCGGGATCGCTCAGCAATTACGCAAGCGGTCGACTCATTCAATTTGGTGAAATTCGCCTCGAAAGCAACCTTGAATGGCGATTCAAACTAGTGGGTAGCCTACAAGGAGCTCTTTTTGTGGATGCCGGCAATATTTGGACGCTCAACGACACCAGCTACGGAGGCTTGGGGAATTTTAGCCTTGAAAGAGTTGCTAGCCAGTTGGCGATCAATCAAGGGACCGGCCTTCGCTACGATTTTGGCTTTTTTGTTTTGCGGGTTGATTTTGCCCTCAAAGTCCGGGATCCGGCCCTTGTCCCCGAGGAACGCTGGGTTCTACGGCGTTGGACCGACCGAGAGTGGAAGGATAACGAATGGAGAAACCAGGTCCTTCAGGGCCCCATCAGCAAAGGGGCCTATCCCCTCTTTTCAACCGTTTTCGGGATTAATTACCCATTTTAGCGCATTTTACATCATCAAATTAGCCCAAGTAAACGAGTCATCCGTATCTTTGCACCTCCAAAATCCAGCCATTCCATGATTGCGATTGTGAATATCCAGGGCCAACAATTCAAGATTAGCCCCCAACAGAAGGTGTATGTGCACCGCCTGCAAGCCAACGAAGGCGATGTACTCGAGC
>JACCDP010981302.1_pt1 | contig 11075 bp, 15 predicted proteins | sample 7445841 | NCBI WGS metagenome assembly JACCDP01 (sample SAMN15323441, study PRJNA562643) | freshwater metagenome | isolation source: river surface water | place: USA:Blue River Watershed | collected 2017-08-17
CTTCTGGTGTTGAGATTTATCTCTCTACTCCACTACCTAAGGCTAAGAAGGCCTCACGTTTGACCCTACGTACTGGCAAGACCCGCGTTGATCTTGATGGTCGTCAGATCAAGGCTCTACGTGAAGTACTGAATGCTGGTTTTAACAGCAAAGCTTGATTTTTGATGATGGAGTCTATATAAAAAATATATATTTATATGGACTCTTTATCACATAATCACACAATACTATGGCTGCTAGTAGTGCTAGCAGCCATTTTTTCGTTTATAGGATTGTTTATATCTTATAAAATATTAAAAAAATTCGATGAATTTCAAATTGCGACGTATGAAGCATTGGAATTATTAAATGTTGACCGAATTAAATTATTAAAAGAAATTGAAAATTTACACAGGCGTAGTAGAATACTAAGTAATGAAACAAAAGAAAACAAAAGAAACCGAGAATAAAGTTCGTGGGTTGTTTGATCACGTGAATCATATTCGGGAAGTTAAAAATCCAGAATACTATCAAACATTATCAGATGCCGAACGAAATTCATTTAACAAATACATGTTGTTGCGTGTATTGAGTATGGATTCTGATATCATCGAAGAGATGGCATTTGTATCTAAATATTTTCAGAATATTCCCAATGAACAATTTTATAAACTATTGATTGAAGTTGTACCAAAAGGAAGAAGATTTTCTAAATATATTAAAAAAACAGCCGGTAATGTAAATGAAACTATTCTTACCTGCATATGTGATAAATTTAAAATCGGTCAAAAAGACGCAGTAGATTACTACAATGTTTTTATGACGGATGAAAAAGGAATTAAAGATTTGGTAACTTTAATTGAAAGCTTTGGTTATTCAGAAAAAGAAGTAGAAAAAATGTTTTCATAATATGACTATAATTGGAATATCAGGATACGCTCGTAGTGGCAAAGATCTTTTTACATCGGTAGCACAAAAGATTCTAAAAGAACACAAGATTAAATCGGAAAAGTTTGCTCTTGCTTATGAACTTAAAAATGATTTAAAGTATCTTATTAAGAATAAAGTAGGTATTGACGTATTCACAGATAATACCCAAGAGAAGTCTATAATCAGACCACTCTTGGTTGCTTATGGAGATGTAATGCGCAAGACCAGTGAGGGTAGATATTGGACAGGTAAATTGGAACAAAGAATTGCTAATTCTAAAGCAGATGTAGTTTTTATAACTGATATTCGATATGATGTATATCCAGAGGATGAATGTACTTGGTTACGAAACAAACAATGTGGAAAACTAATTCATATAACTAAATTTAAACAAGGGCCTGTGCCACAATCTAAAAGATTTAGTAAGAATAAGATTGTTAAAATATATGATGCGGCTCCAAACGATCATGAACTATTCAATAATCCTAAAGTAAAAGCAAAAGCAGATTATGCGTTTGAATGGGAAGATTGTAGTGATAAACTAAATGAATCTTCGTTGGAAGATCATCCCTATATTAGAGAAAAAGTAATTGAAGCTTTAAAAGCAATCAACGTAATTTAATTGTTTTTATTATATGATTACTACCATATGAGAATATAATTTCATTATCGGTAGTTTTTGTTCTAAAGTAATCGACTAAATTAGAAGCATTTGAAGATACAAAGTTAATATACAGTGTATTACATTCTTCTTGTTTTTTATTTTTTCTGTCTTTTTGACAATTGCAAATTTTACTCATGCCATGTAAACAATCTTTCAATCTCTCTATGGCAGAGATATTATCATTTTGCATTAATTGAATAAGAGCTTGATGACTTCCTATATTCATAGTAATTTTCTTATAATTAAATATATAGTCAGTGAGCAGACATAGTTCACTGGCAACATTAATAAAGCAAACCATTGTTGATATCCAAAACTATAGGTTAGTAAATTTACTCCGAGTAAAGTTGTCCAAAAACATAAACATATAGGACAACTTAATAGTTTAGTTATATATCCTGGGTATTTTTCATATAAAAAATTTGGATAACTACACATAATATCTACTTCTAATTTATATTTTTCAAAGTCATTAATCTTAAGAGTCGTTCTTAAATTAAATAATTTAGCAATAGTTTGAACAATATCGCTTTCAAACCAAATCACCATTATAAATGTGGTATAAAATATAAGAGGTATGTTAAAATCTGTTAAGTTCATTTTTTTATTATAAATGCTATTTCAGATGGTTCCGACATTGAATTGGGCCATCTATTTCTTTCTGATTTGACTATCACGATTTCTGAAATTGTTGTTTTTAAAGACTCTAAATTTGACAAATAACTATTTTGTGTGTATTTATTTTCTTTAAATTCTTTCAAAAGATCTAACATAGAATAGTTACATCCTTTTCTATTATTTAGATAATTTCTGTCATATGGTTCAGTACAATGTAAATCTTCGACCACATACATTCCTCTTGACTTCAACGCGTCAAATAATATATTAAATGATATCAGTTGTTCCGGAGTTGTGTGTGGTCCGTCATCGATGATAATATCGAAATTTTTTCCATATTTCTCCACAAAAGATGTCCACTGTGATACGTTTCCCTGATCTATATTTTCATAAACGAATCGATCCGAGCCGTATTTTGGATTGATAATATCAATGCCATATAATGTGCAGTTTGGAAAATAATTCAACCAAAGATCTATACTTCCTTTTCTAGTACCAATCTCCACTACATTTTGTGTGTTCATGCGATTTGACAATAAAAAACGATCATATGCCAAATTGTATCCATGTCCAGACATATTTTTATCGGTATTGTAAACACCCCAATTAAATTCCATAATCTTAGATTAATTTATTTTTGTACCAGTCGTCTGTAATATTTACTAAATTTGTATTATAATTATTCAATTTATTAATTTTAAGTTTAAATATATCGAATTCTAGTTCTCCAACAATTCCACTGTCTTCTAACATTAATTGTAACATATTGAAGAATTCAAAACTTTGATTGTTCAACTTTACAGCGTCAAACTCAACAATAATGTCGTTTGTTTTTTGATCCTCGTATCTTTTTAATTTTTTCTTTAAATCAAACTTTGTATTTTTTTGTTCAGCTGACAGATAACGTTCATAAGGAACATCTGTATAGATAGAATCACACCATGGTTCTAATAACATCAATTTGTATTCATCACAATTACGCACTACAAATCCAACGTTATATCTATTTGGAACAATTGGTTTCATTGTATCATTATGTTTAACAAAATGTCCCCATTTACGAATAAAGTTTCTCGCGCTACGGTTGTTTTGTTCTAACCATTCATTGCTTTCTTTTCCAACTGTAGTTAGTGTTGGATTGTATCTACTTCCTCTACAAGTCATGTGATAAACACAACCTTCCCATGTTTGTACAAACTTGTATCCTTTTAATAGAAAACGATTAAAGATATCGCTGTCTTCTTTGCTCTGAGGAGCATATAGATCATCATGACCACCAATTGATTGGAAATCACTCTTATAGAGGGCCCAAGGCGCAAAGATTCCTTCTGTGGTTTTATCTTTTCTGGTCAATCGGGTATCATTGAACCATTTCAATAAACCAGCTTCATTAAACTCTTCTGGCTCTGTTCCAAATGCTTGTACGATCTTTTCTGGACCTGGCGGATGTAGAGGTGGTTCGATACGGGTAAGACTAACGATTGTGCCTGGTTGAATATACTTCTCTACATATTTATCGAAGTTAGGACAAGCGTACATATCTGCGTGGTAGATCATCACTACATCATTAGTAGCAACTTCGTTTATAAGACGATCATATAGAATTGTGTGACCCAATCTGGTTGGACCGTCATTGCGGATGAATTTGAAGTGTGGATCTTTTTGTGCAGTTTCTTTACACCAGTCGAGTGTACCGTCATTACTAAAGTCGTCTGCAACGCATATTTCATGTTCTTTGTGACTTAAATTTTTACGAATGGCTTCGTAACTCCACTTAAGATATTTTAAGTTATTTCTGCTGGGTTGGATAAAACTAATTTTCATAATAAAAACTTCTTAATTCTATTAACTGATCGTATAAACGTTTAACATAATAATCTGTGTACAAACATTTATTTACAGTGTCTACATTAATAGGTATTATATTTTTATTGGTTTCAAATATTTTATTTATCATTGACAATAAATCATACTTACTAATTTTATCGGTGCCAATCTGGATTATATTTGGATAATTATCCCAGTTATTAATAATAGAATAACATTGTTTAGCCCATTCTAATGTAGTTATTCCATTCCAGTAATGATTTACATATCCATTTGCACTCGATGGTTGTTTCAAGAACCATTCCATTAGGGATACTTTAGTTTTTAACTCCGGTCCTATTATGGAAGTGCGTATTTGTTTTACGTTACTCTTTGATCTTAATACTATGGATGCATATGCTTTTGACATGCCGTAATCATCTAAAGCGTTTGCTGTGTCTTTTTTGGAGTAAAACTTGTTTTCTGAAATAAGACCATCGAATTCACAATCGGTAGTAGGATTAATTACTCTGGCAGATTTGTGACTTGACAAAAATACAGGAAGCATTATATTTACGGATTTATATGTTTCCCAAGAATGTTTCTTTTGGGGTATGCTACCAATACAATTTATTATATAATCACAGTCTAAATTTTTAACAAATTCTTTAAACTCATTGGTTTCCCATTTATAATCTGTGATTATGACGTTTACATTCTGGGAGTTAAAATACTTAACTACCATATGTCCCAACATTCCGTTATGACCCAATACTAATATTTTCATTCTTTAAAGTAGTTAAATTTTTGCAAAATTGAATTTAGTTCTTCTTTTGTGACACATACATTTTTGCTAGAATATTCATCGTTTGGAAATTTAACTTCGTTAAATGTATTTTTATAATGCATGTAATAATAATTGTCTATTTGTTTTACTCTGGTCTGTTCTTCATTTGATATCATTATTTCATGAATTTTTTCTGAAATTCTAGGAACGTCAATTGTATATTTTAATCCAAACAAATCTTTATAAAGTTCAAATAAATCTAATATTCTGAAACTTTTTACGTTTGGTATTACATTATACCCATTTACTTTTAGTCCTTCTTCTATTAAATCGATAGCTTGATCTACTGTAATCATAAACCGAGTCATTTCAGTCGAATATAGTTTTAAACTATACCCATTATGTATAGCGTTCCATATTAATGGAATAATGCTGCCGGTAGAATTTAAAACATTTCCATATATCGCTGTGCTTAATTTAATTGGACTTTTATCCGCATTGACTATAAAACTTTCTCCCGCTGCAAATTTCATTGATCCGTATAAAGTTGTAGCTGATCTACTTTTATCAGATGAGATAAAACAAGAAGCTTCAAAATTGTTTTCTTCTGATATTCTCCGACTATTAATCGCGCCACGAACAATTACTTCAAATCCTTCTTCCACATTTTGATCAACCGCTTCAATTTGCTTTAAACTTGCTGCAAATATTCCTATATCATGTCCTTTACTGGCTCTTTTTAATAAATCATAATTACGAACATCTCCAATTACACAGTTTATATTTGGAAACTGTTTTTTTAAATAATAGTGTTTTGCTTCGTCTCTGCTGTATATAGTGATACTATTATTTTTATAATAGCGCTTGACTATGTGTTTTCCTAAAAAACCTGCTCCTCCTGTTATAAATATTTTTTTATCGTTCATTAAAATACCTTTTGTATTGTTTCAAATAGATCTGTATAATTTCTATATCCACGCTTTTGAATTTCTTTCTCAGGATCTCTTATAGGGTATACATCACAATTTGATAGTTTTCTATAGTATGAATTTTCGTTAAAGTAGTTGTCTCTTAATTCTTTGCTAGTAGTGATATACGAAATCACTGGAACTTCAAAATAACAGCTTAAAATAGTATTTCCTCCTCCCATAGATATAAAGCCTGAAGACTTTGAAAATAATTTTAATTGAAATTCATTATAACTTAGGTGTGGATATTTTGAGTGTAGATCTTCAAATAAATGTACGTCGTCATATAACTCACACAGTTGTTTATCGTCTATAATGTTTCCATTGTTATCAACCGCTTTTATTCCACATTTTTTAATTATATCTTGATCAATTCCCATTTGTTCGTTTAAATCTAGTGGGAATTCTTTATTATCGGGGCGTTTATAGACTACAACGTATCCTTTTGATTTTAAGTACGAAAATATGTCTTGTAAGAGAGGTATGTCAAAATATCCTAATGGAAATTTACCATGTTCCATGTTAAATCTGTTACAAATGACAATGAATTTTTTATTTAATTCTACCTCGTTATTTATAGAATAGTGAGATTTTATTGGGGGAGCTATCCATTCTCTATAATCCAATACTCCATTTACTTTTAATTGTTCTTCGTGCGTTAACTCGCTATAGTCTTTTCCTGTTATAGCTAACGCATTATGATGAATCCATTTATTAGGAACGTCTTTTAGAGACATCAAATTGTCTACTGACCTATTTTTATATATTTCTTTGACATTATTTGTAAAAAAATAAAATGGTGACATTCCCGAAACAGTACTAACTCTGCCTAATCTATTTTGTTTATGAAGATAATATGCATATGGAAGTGTGCAGGCTAACTCACATCCAAATTCTGGATTTCCATCTATATTTTTTATATCACCGATCATATAAATATTTAAAAGTCTTTTCCATCCAGTAAATTGTTTGACTGTTATCTTTATTATTTGGTATTGCGTTAAAATGATAAATGTGACCTAAATTTATATATGGCATATCAGGAGTTAAGCCTTCTCTCCTATGAAGATCTTGCATATTAAATTCATATGGAAGATATTTCATATCAATATTTTCAATCTGACACATAAAATTTAATACGGGCTGATCTGTACCAGTAAAGAATGTTTCTTGCATTTTTACTAAACTTTCTTTGTTGGAGAAGTAAAAATGTTTGATTTTTTCAAGAAATTCTTTGTGACTCTTATTCAGAATCATGAATCCTGAGTTAAAGTATTTAGTGACATCAAAGTTATAATCGTTGAATATATACTTACGATAATTTTCGATACTTCTAAAGATCCAATCATAAGAACCTATATTGGGTACCACACAAAATTTATTATCATCTAATTCAAAGAAGTTAGGTGCATTAGGATTTACGATGGTATCAGCGTCCACTATTATAATTTTATTAACATCAATATTAGATTGTTCTAATAAATCAAATATGAATACTTTATGCCAATTTGGTCTGAGATCATCATATGGTAGAATTGGTTGATCCAAAACTACCAATTTAGCATTATTTTTTTGACACCATATACGCCAAGACTCTATTCCATATTTATATGGAGTTGTTCTACCAGGCTTTCTGTCAGTTTCGATGTTGATTATGTATACTACATTATCCATATAAATGTTTAGTTTGTTGCCATATACTCGTCATAAGATTGGTTCGTTCTTCAATAGAACATCCCGTAAAGTGCCATATATACGAATATTTAATGAAAAATGGAGTTTTATCTCCGTCTATTTGCCAATTGTGATGTAACCAATCGTTTTTGGTTAATCTCATGGTATTGAATCTAAAATCTAGATACTTCTTTGTTATATTTTCTTTCTTCAAATAAAGATTCAATATTGTTTGTTCTTTTCCTGTATTTGGTACATTCCAATTATCGAATGTGGGTTTATTTCGTATGTAAAACGCTTTTAATTTTTCAAAGAAGTTTTTATGTGATTTATGAAAAAACAAAACTCCTCCATTAATATATTCCGACAAAGTTATTTCAACGTTTCTTAATTCTGCAAAGTTGTCTCGAAAAGCATTGAGACTATTTTGAATCCAAAATAAACTTTCGTTTTCTAAGACTCCACAGAATTCATCGTTATATAAATCGAAAAAATTAGGAGCATCCCAATGAACTAATGTGTCAAAGTCTACTAATGCTATTTTTTCATATTTATCTCCTATAAAGTCAAAAACAAATTCTTTGTGCCATACACAGAATTTTACGTTGGGTAGTTTTTTGTCTACCACTATAAAGTCTATATTATGTTTCTTGCAGTAAGATTGCCAACATTCTTTAGAAGCTTCAAAGTATTTTTGATGGTCGTATTTTGAAGCTTCATCTTGAATAGCAACCATTACTATACAATTTTTATTCATTTTTCTTTAACATCTTTTCGTTGCTATCCAATACTGTCTTTAAGATAGAAAGATCCACTCCCACTTTATCTCCTAATTTAACCATTGCTTTGGTATCTTTTGGAAAACACTTTCCACCAAAACCACGTTCTCCGGTAAATACAGCTGTATGAGATTTTGTTGTTCTAGGATCTAATAACCACAAATCACGAACTTCATAGTAACTAGTTCCTAGTTTTTCACACAAATCGTAAATCTCATTACAATAAGCTACTTTCATAGCTAATTGGGTATTAGTGACATACTTTGTGATTTCGGCATTAATTGGTTCTGTAAATCTGTAAGTTTTACTTGGACCAGTTATAGGCGTATAAATTTCGATTAACTTATAACAAAGTTCTTTTTTACCACCAAATATGAAAAATGGAGTTTGTTTAACATCGGTAGTAAATCCATCAGGAGTCCAATATTTTGATTCTCCTGCAAATTCAGGGCTAAATACAATATTTTTATTGTAAGTTTTGATCAATCTATCGGTTGTGCCAATTTCAACTGTACTTTTCAAAAGTATCAATGGAGTAGATAACCATGAAATTGTGTCTTCCACGATACTTGTGTTGCAACTTCCATCTTCATTTTCAGGTGTTGGTACACATACAACCGCCAAATCACATTTATTTATTTCCTCTTTGGTTACACTCATGATGTATGCTGGATCATGAATTACCGTTTCGTAGTGATCCTTAAAAAAGCTATAGAATGCTTTACCAACATAACCATAACCAACGATACCAATTTTAGTCTTTAATTTGCTCATAAATTATATTCCAATTTTTTAACCAAACATTCTCTGTGTAGAATATCTTATAATTATCTTTAGCAGTTTGTGAACAATAATTATAAAATTTTTTGTCGTCACGTAGTCTAATTGATAGACTATTTGCTAGTTCTATATCTCCGATTTCAACTGTTAATTGCGGATGTAATATTTCTTGTGTATCTAGTCCTTTATATCCAATACATGGTATACCTAGATAAGCACAATTGAGAGCGAATGTACCAGCCGCATGTGTACGCATCAAGTGTATACCTACATTAAAATTGGCGAGGGCTTTAATCCAGTCTTGCCATACCATATATGGCAAATGGTGTAAACTTGGAAACTGATTTTCATTTTCTATTTTACGACCCATACTTGGAATGAAGATGGGTTTATTGAAGTTCTGTGCAACGAAGTAACTATCTATACCACCATACCAACTACAAAAGTTTCCTCCTATAATAGGCATTTGATTGTTTTCACGTGATATATTTTGAATTCCGTCTTCAATCATTAAAGATTGCATATTATATGTTGGACGTTTAAATATTCCTTTGTGATATGGTATATCTGTTTTATTATGAACGAGTAGAAAATCCATTTCACTCAATAAGTTTACATAATTAACTTGATTCGTATAATCATAATCTTGAAAATACCAACATGGACCTTCTTGCATCACTGTTAATTTTTTGCACAGTTTTCTCGCCATGGATAATAACATTTCTGTATTAATCGTTTCTAATTTTTTTGGAAGTATTATGATACCCAGATCATATGAACATGTAACATTTGTCTGTTTTAATAAATCTATTATAGGAATGTGAAAAGCATCAAGTGCTATTTGCCAAGCAAATTCGGTTCGACAGTTTTCAAAATTTCTAGGCAGTTTACCTCTATGTGCATTTTGACTTATAAAACATATATTCATAGGCTTTTTTTAAAATCTTCGTATGTGTAGAATCTTCCTGTGTTATTAAATAGTGTGTTTAAATTGTGTTGTGACATTTCTTTAAATATCTTCCACCATTTTCCTTTTTGGTCTCCGCAAAATCCCCTCGGATTATCTTCATTAAGAACATAATTTCTTTTGTTTGGATGTCTGCGAGCGTGTACTTTTAAAATATTTTTGAATATAATCTGAATATATTTATCTCCCAATATTCTTTGTGCCATTAAAGATAGACTTTCGTCATCGTTGTGTATAAAACAAGGTGGTATATTTACTCCACTTTTAATCAAATCCGATGTTAAAACCAAACACGATCCGTCTAATTTTGGATAATTAATTGTTTGAATATCAAGTTCTTTTATTTCTGAATTAATATCGTTCATTTGATCAATAGACATACAAGACTTGGCTTGATTGATATTATCAACATCTTTATCATTATAAACATGGTTTAAATATTTTGGATGTACTGTAACGTCCCAACTATTGTCCCACATTTTTCTATCAGCAAAACATGCTATAAATCGATACAATCCTTGATTTCTTACTACAGGAGTTAATTGTTCCAGCGATACGATGGCTTCTTTTGGAAATAAACTATCAGTTTCACCCCAAATTACATAATCAACATTTTCACAATATTTTGTATTAAACTCTCTGCGATAATTTGTTTGGGTATAAAATTGATTATCATTATCTACAATGGTACAAAGTTTATTTACAGAATCAGGTAATCTATTATATTCCAAAAAAAATCTTGATATCAAATTATCTTTAGATGTTGTAGATGTATCTATCTTTTCAAAAAATTGAGATATATTAAAAGAGAAATCTAAATATACGTTCTCTTTATTATCTACCGTAGACAATAGATTTAATAATCCGTCAATATAAGATTTAAACATTTCAATTTCATAAAACATTACGTGGATGCCGATTGCATATTTATAATTTATTTTCATGTCGCTGCTTTTCTCCAACTGGCTTCTTTTTTATGATATATAAAACAATTATTTAATACTTTGATACAAACTTTTTTTGTTTGTGACCATTTAGTCATTATTTCTTCTTGTCCACCCCAAGGATATTCTTTTTCATTTGAAAATAATAGTCCATTTTCTTGATATTTATGATAAAATTC
>JACCDP010372901.1_pt1 | contig 11072 bp, 10 predicted proteins | sample 7445841 | NCBI WGS metagenome assembly JACCDP01 (sample SAMN15323441, study PRJNA562643) | freshwater metagenome | isolation source: river surface water | place: USA:Blue River Watershed | collected 2017-08-17
ATGATCAATGGCCATAAAGTCGGCACCGCCGCACAGGGCATTCGATCCTCGTTGTGGTGGATTGGAATTCCGCTCGCCCTGGCCGTGGTCGGATTCTGGGCGCTTCAGTTCGGCGTGATCTCTGGCTTAATCCTGGCGTGATCAATCCCGTACTTCCTGCGCAGCAAGTCCTGCAGCGCTATACGGGTCACCGGCCAGTGGTTCAAGCTTCGAAATTCCATATGCACGGTGAGCGCGATATGGCCGGGGTCCAAGATCACCACAGCGATCACAACTACTACCGGATCGACAATGGCGAGAAGGTCAAACTGCCCAACCCTCATAGCCCTGATCTGACTTACCGCGAGTTCCACAACATCATCGGTAAGGCAGGAATGACGAGCCTGCAGTTCTACAAGCGGCGTGCGCGAACATCGGTTTGGCGACAGGAGGTCCCGCGCAGCCCAGTGCTTTCAGCACGTTTTGGGTCGAAGGGCAACACGGGTTAGCAACGGGCCTAATCAGAGATGCGATTCGGGCGGCCACGAAGTAGACTCTGTGGAATCATCGGGTCATATAATCCTCCCCTAATCTGCGCGCACCGATAGCGAAATACTAGCGTTACTTTAAGTTACGCTCCCTACCCCCCCCCAGAGCGCCCAACCCGCCGTTACACGTTTTATTACACGGTGGGGTTTGGCTGATGTAACCCATTGATTTTATTATTGATTTTTGGAGCGATTTTCATCATAATCAAGGGGGTGCGGCGCAGTTTTACTCGGGTGGTCCTCCTCGGGACAGCCTAGAGCGATGGGCTCGGGGCGGTCGTTAGTTCGAATCCCCGACACCACCAAAATTAGATTTATTTTGACCCCAGCAAGTTAGCGTAGCGACCCCTGCTGGGCCGCCAGTGACCTGAAGATGGTGAAGTGGGTCAATACAAGAGAAGCGACTGCGAAGATCTTTAAGCTGACATTTCGGTTGCAATACTGCAAACAACATCCTCAGGAAACGCAAAACCCACCCTCTAATAAGGCTTGGGGTAGTGTCCAGGCGCGGTAGAGGCCATGGATACCTGAGCCCATGAGTAAGGCAATCGCTACATAGCGCGCCCAAGCGTAATGGCTGAATTGAACTAAGCTTGCAGAAAAGCGTGAAATCAACAATAAGTTCGGTAAAGTCCCCAGGCCAAAGGCCAACATGAGGCTAGCCCCCGAAAGTGGACTGCCGGATAAAAATGCCAAAGGTAAAACACTGTAGACCAAGCCACATGGAACAAGACCCCAGAGCATGCCACTAAACCAACGCGCTGGCCCGCTAGCAAGACTACCAAGGTACTTTGACCAAACTTCTGCCGCCTTAAGTCCCAACCAAGTCGAAGATGGTTTGGGTTGTTGCTGGCGCCACGAGCGAATGGCCATCGCAATCAAAATCAATGCGCTCAAAGCGAATAAGGGTCGCTGAATTGGTACTACATTTTGTTGCCATACGATCACGCCAATTTGCCCAGCCGCAGCCCCTAACAGGACATAGATCGTTAATCGGCCAAGGTGCATGATCAGTTGCTGATAAAACAGCACCGATTTGGAGACTAAAGCTATTTCAGAGCCATGTGGGCGCTCAATTGCTGCGGCAATGCCACCACACATCAAAGCGCAATGCCAGCCACTAACGAGGGTACTCAAAAAAAGAGTGGCAAATAAACTGGTTGTAACCATGATTCCATTCAAAATGCATCAAAAACAGTGTACATCGATATAGAATAAGTCTTAAAGTCCGAATGTAAAACATGCGCCCCATTCCAAAAACAAGCCCACTCAACAAGTGTTCCACTTGCGTATTGGGTCAATTTTGCTTACCGGTGGGTTTAAGTCACGCGGATCTCGATAAGGTTGATGCGCTGGTAAAAGAACGAATCGCCTTAAAAAAAGGGGATAGCCTCTACCGTCATGGCAACCCAATGGCCTCGGTATACAGCATCCGCTTTGGCACCCTTAAAACAGAACACGGCCTTTCCGATGGGCGCTCACAAATTATCGGATTTCATCTGCCTGGAGAAATTCTGGGGCTCGATGCCATCGGCGATGGCATCCATCAATCCGATGCCATTGCTCTCGAAGACAGCGAAGCCTGTATTATTCGCTTTGCAGAATTTGAATCCCTTGCCAGTCAAATACCCACCTTACAAAATCACTTCCACCGCATTCTGAGCCGAGAGCTAACCCAAGATCAACGCCACTTACTTTCTCTTGGAAGCATGAGAGCAGAGGAGCGCTTAGCTGGTTTTTTACTCAATCTATCAGAGCGCCTTGCCGCCCGCGGCTATACTAATCACGAATTTGACTTGCGCATGAGTCGCGAAGAAATTGGGAGTTACTTAGGCATTCAAATTGAAACCGTTAGTCGAATGCTCTCGCGTTTTGCTGAGGCGGGGTTAATCCAAGTGAAACAGCGCCACGTGAAATTAATTGATATGGATGGGCTCTATGAATTAGCTGGGCTATCTAACCCAGAAAACAGGACCCCCTTTCAATCCTGTAGCTAAATCAGGTCAGACTCATCAGAGCCTAGCTTAGGTCTCTCCCCCGACTTTGGCAAAATAAATACCGTGAGTGCGCTGGATGCCGCACAAAGTCCCCAGATAGCAAAAAATCCCAGGGTATAAATTCCCTCATTTGAAATTGATAAAGGCGCACCAAAGAGCAGAATTTCTTCAGGGTGAATGGCGGCAAATAAGACCGCTTCGGCAATCGCAGCGATCAAGAACGAAGGCCAGAGCACCCAAATGAATAGGCGTAATTTCATTTAGAAACAGACTCGATTTTTAGGCCTCGCTTGGTAACTCCATCCCGAATTGGCTGATCGGCATGGTGCGTAAACGCAAGCCAAATGGTGACTGCACACCCGGCTGCTGCGAAAGCCGGCCCGCTAATGAGTAGCCATGGCCATAATTGCTTCCACCAGGGTTTCACTTCCGATTCAGTTAGCATCATCTCCCTTTCCTTATTTGCACTCAACGCGGCACGATAAACGTCGATTTTTCGTCTCGAACTCGAACAACAGTAGTGGTGCCAGAATGAATTTCAACGCCTTCGACGCCAAAATGAATCGGGTAATTGCCAGGTGCTACCTCATCCAATACTGAACTAACGCGAATTGGAATCAGTTGATTACTAGAAGGCTCGACCAATATATCGTTCAAAGGCTTACCTTGCGAAGTCAGAATTTGTAAATCAGGTAATCCCGTCACCTTAAAATTGACGCGCATTGCATTCTCTGAAGAATTCATCACCTGAATACGATATACATTCTCGATGCGAGTGCCATTCACTTCTCGTGCCAAGGCGCCTCGATCCCGCATCACATCCGCACGCAAGGGATTACGCGTGGCAAGAGCGATTAAGAATGCGGTTGCTAAAACAAGGATTGCCGAGGTATAAAAAATAATCCGTGGACGAAAAATTTGACGTATTGCCTTTTCTGTAGACGCGCGCTCGAGCACAGCTCGTTCCGTTGTATACCGTATTAGACCTTTGGGATAGTGCATCTTATCCATCACCTGATCACAGGCATCAATGCACGCACCACAGCCAATACACATGTACTGCAAGCCATCCCGAATATCAATACCCGTCGGGCACACTTGGACACAAATACTGCAATCAACGCAATCGCCCAAGCCTCGTGCGGCGTGGTTTTCTGATTTGCTGCGGCTGCCACGCGGCTCGCCACGATGGGTATCGTAGGTTACCAAAAAGGTATCTTTGTCAACCATCACGCTCTGAAAGCGTGCATAGGGACACATATATTTACAGACCTGCTCGCGCATAAAGCCTGCATTACCCCAAGTGGCAAAGCTATAGAAAAATAACCAAAACGCCTGCCATGGGCCTAATGTGGCACTAAGCAATTCTCCAGCCAAAATATGAATAGGCGTGAAATACCCGACAAAGGTAAATCCGGTTAAAAAAGCAACCATCAACCACAGCCCATGCTTCGTAATTTTGATACGCCATTTAGCAAACTTCCAAGGCCACTCCTGCCCGTCTAAACGAATACGCGCGAAGCGATCGCCCTCGACTTTACGCTCGATCCACATAAATAATTCGGTATACACCGTTTGAGGGCAGGTATAACCGCAAAAGAGTCGGCCTGCAACGGCAGTAAATAAAAATAAACTTAGTGCGGAGAGTATTAATAGCAGCGTGAGGTAAATCACATCTTGAGGCCACAACACTAAGCCGAAGATATAAAACTTCCGCTGCACTAAATCAAATAGCACTGCTTGGCGACCATTCCAGTTCAGCCACGGCAAACCATAAAATACGATTTGGGTAAGAAATACAAATGCAATGCGCCAGCGTGCAAAAATACCAGATACCGATCTAGGGTAAATCTTACGGCGTACCTCGTACAGCGATTCCTCAACAGATTGAATCGGAATCACTTTTGAATTAGGCAATGCTTCAAACACTATTTTTTGGCCTGATCGACGCGAATATTCGTTAGACTCCAAACGTAGGCGGAGATCAACTGCACTTTTTCAGGGGTTAAGATGGCGTCATGGGCTGGCATTTGGCCATTGCGGCCCTTTGCAATCGACTCCGTTACAGCAGCATCCGTACTGCCGTATAGCCAGATCTTATCGGTTAAATTCGGTGCTCCCATTGCCGTATTGCCTTTGCCATCGACGGCATGGCACGCAACGCAACTCGTAGAAAATAATGCGCTACCCCGTTCTGCCTTTATCTGATCCACAGACAGTCCTGATAAGCTGCGCACATGGCTAGTTAAGTCGGCAACATCTGCTTTACTGAGATGCGCAAATGCGGGCATCACCCCACTTCGGCCTTGCAAAATCGCCGTCTTAATCATCTCGGGGCTGCCGCCATATAGCCAATCATTATCGGTAAGATTAGGAAAGCCCTTTGAGCCTCCAGCATCAGATCCGTGGCACTGAGCGCAGTAGTTTAAATAGAGTCGCTGCCCTATTTCACGGGCCTTGGGGTCCGTAGCCACTTGCTGCACATCCAGGCCCACATACTTTTCGTAAATGGGTTTCAGTTCTTCATTGGCCTTTACAACCGACGTGGTGTGTGCAGTCTCGGAGGTGTAACCCAGTAGACCTGGATAAGATCCAAGACCGGGATAGAGCAAGAGGTAAACCAGTCCGAAGACACACGAAAAAAGGAACATCCAGGCCCACCAGCGCGGCAATGGATTATTAAGTTCACGCAAATCACCGTCCCAGACGTGCCCAGTATCGGCAACACTGCCATCTGCTTTTTGCTCTACCGTTACTTTGCGCTGAGATGCCAATAACCAGGTACACCACACAATACCAATTAGGGTAATAGCAGCAATGAATATGCTCCAGTAGGAATCGATAAAGTCACTCATTTCTTTTCCTTAGTAAATTCATCGGGAAGATCAAACGGTAATTCTGCTGACTCTTGATTGGCTGGCTGTCGCTTAGCTGACCACGCCCACCAAACAATGAGAAGAAAGGCAGTTAAACCCAATACTGTTGAGATGGCAGACAAATAAGGAGCGATGATTTCGATCATGTCTTCTCCCTTTATTTGCCAATGCTCGCAGCAGAAGTAGTGGTGGCTGCTGCGTTGGTTGATCTGCGGTGAATGCCCAATCCTTGCATATAGGCAATTAATGCATCCTCTTCGGTTTTACCCTCCAGCTTCTTGGGTGCATTGATAATTTCCTCTTCGGTATAGGGGACTCCGAGTCGACGCAAAGCGCGCATATGCGCCTGAATGCTGCCTGCATTGGCTGCTGCATGTTGAAGATAGGGATAGGCAGGCATATTCGATTCTGGAACGACATCCCGCGGATTGCGAAAATGAATGCGATGCCACTCATCCGAGTAACGCCCTCCCACGCGGGCTAGATCCGGTCCAGTACGCTTGCTGCCCCACAAGAAGGGGTGATCGTAGACCGACTCGCCTGCCAATGAATATGGACCATAGCGCTCGGTCTCGGAGCGCAGCGTACGAATTTGTTGCGAGTGACAGCCCACACAGCCTTCACGTTGATAGATATCGCGACCTGCAAGACTGAGGGCCGGAAATGGGACGATGCCTGGAGATGGCTGTGTGGTGGAGTGCTGAAAGAACAGGGGGACAATTTGCACCAAACCGGCAATCGATACAACAACAATAGTCGCGATGATTAACCAACCGACATTGCGTTCAAGGGTTTCATGGGAAAAGAATTTATAGGGCTTGGGCATGGCTGTTCCTCTCCTTAATGGGCCATCACTAACGGAGCTGGAATTGGCGCGTCAATGAACGATTTTTTTTGTAAGGTTTTATAGACGTTATAGGCCATCAGTAGCATGCCGCCGAGATAACATATGCCCCCAATTAAACGAATAACGTAGAAGGGATAAGTTGCTTTCACTGACTCAACAAAGCTATAAGTCAGGGTCCCGTCTGATTCAAATGCGCGCCACATCAGTCCTTGCATCACGCCCGCGATCCACATGGCTGCAATGTAGATAACCACACCGAGGGTTGAAATCCAGAAATGCAGCTCAATCATCCGAGTGCTATACATCTCCTTTTGGCCTACTAAACGGGGAATTAAATAATAGAGTGAGCCAATCGTAATCATTGCCACCCAGCCTAGTGCTCCCGAGTGCACGTGCCCAATAGTCCAATCGGTGTAATGGGACAAGCTATTCACTGTCTTAATTGACATCATCGAGCCTTCAAAAGTCGACATGCCGTAGAAGGACAATGCAACTACAAGAAACTTGAGGATGGGGTCTGTGCGCAATTTATGCCAAGCCCCTGAAAGCGTCATAATGCCGTTAATCATGCCGCCCCAGGATGGCGCAAGCAGAATAATTGAAAAGACCATACCTAAAGACTGCGTCCAGTCGGGCAATGCAGTGTGCTGCAAGTGGTGTGGGCCAGCCCACATATAGGTAAAGTTCAAGGCCCAAAAGTGAACAATCGATAAACGATAAGAATAGATTGGGCGCTCAGCTTGCTTTGGAATAAAGTAATACATCATTCCCAAAAAGCTGGTAGTCAAGAAAAAACCGACCGCATTATGACCATACCACCATTGAATCATGGCATCTTGCGTACCTGAATAAGCGGAATAAGACTTAAATAGGCTTGCCGGCATTTCAATGTTATTGACAATGTGCAAGAGCGCAATCGTTAGGATATATGCGCCAAAGAACCAATTCGACACATAAATGTGTTTCGTCTTGCGCTGCATGATGGTGCCAAAGAAGACCACCGCATAGGCAACCCACACTACCGTAATGAGAATATCAATTGGCCACTCAAGCTCGGCGTATTCTTTCGAAGTACTAATACCTAAAGGTAAGGTAATTGCAGCAGCAACAATCACTGCCTGCCAACCCCAGAAGGTGAAAGCCGCTAATTTATCGGAAAACAAGCGCACCTGACAGGTCCGCTGGACAATGTAATAGGAGGTCGCAAACAGCGCACTACCTCCGAATGCAAAGATAACCGCATTGGTATGCAGTGGGCGCAAACGTCCGTAACTCAGCCATGCGATGTTAAAGGTAATTTCTGGCCAAACCAATTGCGCCGCCAGTATAACCCCAACGAGCATACCCACAATGCCCCAGACGATCGTCGCAATCGCGAATTGACTAACCACCTTGTAATTGAAGTGATCCTGATAACTACCCACGGTGCCGCCCATGGCTTCTCCCTTATGCAAATCGTGGCAATAAGCTGCCCTAAAACTTGCTCAACAGTGCAATCGATTATCGATTTAAGGGTGTACTGCTGATTTGATCTATATCAAACGAGGCGAGCCTAATTGCTCTGGCGGGCTAACTTATTGGCTGCAACTAGGAATCGCTAGCGGGATTTAGACTTTGACTTGAGATCAGGAAGCGGACTTAATTTTTCTGCTTTAGGCGAGTCGTCGTCCATCAGAATGGCTTCGCCTGGCCCATTTAAATCATCAAACTGCCCGGTTCTTACAGCCCAATAGAAAAGATAGGCCAAAAAGGCAATCAAGAATAATGACAGCGGTATTAATACGAGCAGGCTTTCCATTACCGCAGTCTAGCGCAACCCGCCTGCTGTACGGAAAATACGCCAGCAACCTACACTTTGCGCAGCCGCCACGCATTTAGGGTAACGGCTAGTGAGGATAAAGCCATGCCAATACCCGCAACCCAAGGATTAATCCAGCCCATCATCGCTACTGGTATTGCTACGACGTTGTAAATGAAGGCCCACAGTAAGCTTTGCTGAATCACGGCTTTGGTACGATCTGCCATAAAGAATGCTTTGGCTAGCGGCGCCAAGGAGGCGGCAGTGAGGATGGCATCGGCACTGGCAGAGGCTAGCGGTGAGCCTGAGCCAATTGCTACCGAAATATTGGCCTTCGCTAATAGGGGTGTGTCATTAATACCATCGCCAATTGCTAGGCAAATTCGACCGTTGACTTGAAGGGCTTCAATAAATGCATACTTACCTTCAGGTGAGACGGCACTATGGAACTGTGTCATTCCAAAATGGCTTGCCCACCAACTTACTGTCGCGGCGTCATCACCGGATACCATATGCACGGTAATGCCGCGGCGCTTAGCCATAGCAAGTAATTCACGGACACCAGCCCTTGGGGTATCTAAAAAAACGAAGCGGGCAATTAAGCCTTTTTCATCGGCCAAAAAAACAGCGCCGTATTCGCCAGAATACGGATGCATAGCTACCTTCATGTGACCAAGCGACTGCATCCACATTTGGCTGCCTAAAACAAAGTTACCAGCGCGCACTCCAGAGCCCAGCTGATTATTGACTAGGATTCCGGGTGAATTGGGGGCAAGCTCTGCTTGCTGCGCAGCACGAATAAATACCAGTGCCAAGGGGTGGGATTGCCCTTCCTCCAGTCCTGCCGCAATCGCAAGTGCCATCGAACGATCGATATCGGCACGAAACAATTCGACTTCTGTTAACTCAGGCTCTCCCATGGTCAAGGTACCGGTCTTATCTAAAACAATGTCCGTAACCTTAACTAAACTTTCCATCACATGACCCCGCACGATCAGTAGACCCAGTTTAGTGACGGCCCCTTGGGATGCTGCCATAGCAGTGGGCACCGCGAGGGAGAGTGCGCATGGGCAGCTTGCTACTAATACGGCAACTAGAACTGTCCAGGCTTTAGTGGGATCAATCGCAAGCCAAACAGCCGTCGATAAAACGGCACTACCAATTAAAAAGAGAACAAAATGACCTGCCCATTTTTCAGCCAAGCCAAGCAGAGCAGGCTTGGCCTGCAAGGCGTTATCCAGCAAAGAGGCAATGCCGGCAATGCGAGTTGATTGCCCTACCGCCGTAATTACCATCACTAATGGATTTTGAATATTATGCGTCCCTGCATACAAAGTCTCGCCAATCTTCTTTTGAATGGGCTTGGATTCACCCGTCAGCAGTGATTCATCTAGGCTACATTCACCCGCAACGAGACTGCCGTCAGCCGGAATCACCGCGCCTGCCGGCACGCGCAAATAGTCCCCTATTTGGCATTTAACGACAGGCACCGATTTCAACTCGTTCGATTCGGGGTAATGCGTAAAACGCTCACAAGTCGCGGGCAATTGCTTAGCAAGCGCCTCTGCCCCACCCTGCGCATCCTGACGTGCTAGTAATTCGATATAACGTGCACCCAGAATAAATGCAACAAACATGGTGATCGAATCAAAATAACCTTCACCAAAACCATTGACTAAATTAATAGTACCCGTAATGAATGCCAGTGCCAGCGCTAACGCAATTGGCACATCCATACCCAACATCTTGCTCGTTCTAAAGAGTCGAACACTATGCCATGCAGATTGAAAGATAGAACCTGCCGAATAGATCATTACAGGTATGGTTAATGCCCAACTTGCCCAATTGAGCAGCAGCTCGGATTCCGCACTTATATCGCTCTCGCCCAGATAAGTAGGCCACGCATACATCATGACCTGCATCATGCCCAATAGGGCGACTCCCAAACGGGTGAGTAACTGCCGACGCTCTTTCTTGGCTTTTTCAATCGCAAGCGAAGGTTCAAATGGCCAAGCGCCATAACCAATACGCTCTATCGCGTGCAATAAGCCAGCCAAACTGGCTTGCCTGGGGTCAAACTGAATGCGGACCTTTTGCGTTGTATAATTAATTTGGACATCGTGCACGCCTGGTATACGCCTCACAAAATGTTCACATAACCATACACAAGCAGCGCAGCGAATTTTTTCTAGTTTTAAGGTAGTTTCTAGCTGAGTATCGCTGATGGATTTAGTAAAACGCGCGAGCAAGAGCGGGTCATCATAGGGTAGAAGTCGCTCCGGTATTGCCTCACTAATGCCATCCGCATCCGGCTTATCGCCCGGTACTCGCCGAGCATAAAAGATTTCTAGTCCCTCGCCATGAATGGTTTGAGCAATCGCCATACAGCCGGAGCAACAGAAGGAACGGTAGGTGCCGCCAAGCTCTACCTTCAGATGTGTATTTGCTGGAACATCACTGCTACAGTGATAGCACGCCAGAGCCATATTCTCCTCAGCTCGAAGATGGACTGGGTTTTCGCTTAGACCACTTCACTAAACACTGCATTTGCTACATTAACAAGATCATGTTCAATTTTCATTACTATCCCATAAGAGATTTTTCAAATATACTTATATATGGTTAATATAAGGTCTCATTAATTTAAGAAGCTAGAGCAATTTATCTCAACCACAATTTCTTCCAGAGTTGACACCTAGCAATGTGTGCGCTGGGCAGAATTTAAATACACCGGATGCGAGCGGCACAATACGGTAATCTTCCTCTCTTCTGTACGCACAGAGCGAAATACTAGCGTTACTTTAAGTAACGGTTCGACGCCCAAGCAGAGCACCAAACCCTCATTACACGTTTTGTTACACGGTGGGGTTCAACTGATGTAACTCATTGATTTTATTGACGAAAATTGGAGCGATTTTCATCATAATCCGCAGGTCCGGGGTTCGAATCCCTGAATCGCCACCATCAAATTCCAAACAGTTTTTTCTCTCAGCTTGGATCACTACAAAGATCTCTAAGTTCGCTATG
>JACCDP010709288.1_pt1 | contig 11068 bp, 13 predicted proteins | sample 7445841 | NCBI WGS metagenome assembly JACCDP01 (sample SAMN15323441, study PRJNA562643) | freshwater metagenome | isolation source: river surface water | place: USA:Blue River Watershed | collected 2017-08-17
TAAAAATAGTACATAATTAAAATAAAAATACAAATTACAAAAACTTTTTGAAAATCTGAAAAAAACTAAATTATGTACTCTTTTTTATGTTTATGCTGTACTTTTCATTACCCCTTCTATACATACCCTTAGCATTCTGTCATACCCCTATTTAGGTCTTTTGAGACTGTAAATGTATCTATGCTAATAGTTCTATGTAATATTTTTAAGTATGTGGTAATGTATGCATTATTTCTTCAAAACATTCTCTTGTCATTGTACGCTCTAAATGGAACAGAAATTATATTTGAGAGATACAGAAATAGATTATGTTTTTATTTTGTCTAGCCCTTTATTTACTGGATGTAAAATAATAATATTCTTAGCATATAATAGATTTCTGGATATGAATAAAATATACTTTAATGATATTTACATACATTTTGCAACTATGACTTTGTTGCTTGGGTACTGTTTGATAAGTGCTGTATATGTGCTGCTAAACGATGACTATAGTACTGTTTTGAGAATTTTCGTTATATTTGTCATTGGGGCTGTCATATATATGTTATTTAAGAAGGATACTTTCTTACCATTTTTAGGCATTTCATTTGTCCCTAATAATTTAATTCTAGAAGACAAGTCTCCTCAAGGAGCTAATATTGACTATGTTTTGGATATGAAGGGATATGAAAATGGTACTCGTGTCATCTATTGGGCCGCTAACAAGACTGATAAGATTATTGAAGACCCTTTTGAAGCTTACAAGGATTACCATAATGTCGGCGTGACTAAGGTAGTAAATGGCAAGGCTGTTGTGAAAATATATTGTCCTGACAAATACAAAGTAAATCACTTTGGCGTTCACACCAGTCTTATGGATAAACATTTCCACTATCGTATTGTGTTTAAGGACACAGGCATGATGAGTCCTGTCATGACAGCCAAAGTCAATTGCTAAGTAATCTCATAATACTTAAGGAGTTTCTTATATTCGTCTGCTATGAGTAGTTCAACGCTGCTACTGTATTTATCATAGAATATATTGAATGTCTTGTGGTATTCTAGCATATTTTTCTTGATAATGCCTTTGATTTTATCATCATTTATTACAGCTATCATAAGCTGATATAATAGTTTGTCATAATATGGTTGCATAAAACTTGTATCAGAATATAGTTTGTTTATTATGATTTCATATATCATTGTATCATAATGTCTTATCTTTTTTTTTCGCAACTTCAGCATGAGATGTAAATACCATGACTTACATACAAGAGCATTCTTTGGTATTGAATGTATCTTTATGTGTGTAAAATACAAATCTGATAACATTATATGATATATGGTTATATTTCTATATATGATAAAAATGATAAAAACGATGTAATGAATGTAATGAATATCTAGATAATATGTGTTATTTTCTTATGATAAATGGTGCTATTGTTGTGATAGGGGTACCAGTCTTTCGGTGCAATAATAATTTGGCTATCATTTTCATATGAACTAATGAAGGAAGTCCAAAGACTAAATGTAGAGTTTGCGATGATATGATGTTGGAACATGCTAATTGTGATGAAGTCGACAGATGGCGAGTTTGTATCTGCAAAATAAATATTATCATATTGGAACAGATTTTTCGCAACATTCTTTTTGCACCATTTTATATCGTCTGAGAAAATAACTACGTATCTTTTATTAGCCATCTGGAGGGCTTTTTTGTAGTAATCTAAATATAATATGTGTTTATCAGATGTGGTATTGCGTTTAATATGTACGCATATCATGTCATTATCAGTGGTGTGTTCTCCGAAGTACCTTTTAATTTCGTTGTATTTGTCATAAGCCTTATACATTAAATCCTGATTGCTATATACCAGTTCAATCATCTTCTTCCGGATGTTTTCTGTTATATTTTGGAATGTCTGAAAGGAACCTTTTAGCATTAAATTATGTTTGCTATGTTGGACGTGTTCTATACCTGTATTTGTGTCTGTATCATATATAAATTGCGTGAATGATATCTGTTTATAATCATATTCTGGTAATACATAGAACTGGTCTTGGTACAGTTGGGTTATATTATCGTTATATTGTAAGACTATGACGCGGTCATTTTGCAGTCGAAGGAGCGCAGCAAATTGAAATAATTGTTTTCCTAAACCTTCTGCGAGTTCGACGCTTATATACATATTTATTATTTATGTCTTGTGAAAGCTTTATGTGTAATCAGATAATATGTGTTATATATTTGTGATAGAGTTCATCCCATTCTTTTGGCCCTGCAGGACCATTCCAGATAGATGGTGCTACGATTATTTTATCTTGGTGCTGGCTAATGAAAGAAGCCCATAGACTAAATGTAGAGTTTGCTATGATATTATGTTTAAACAACGACATTAAAAGAAAATCCATTTCCACATTATTTGTATCTACAAAATATATAGCTGTGTAAGGAAATAATGTGCGCGAAATATTCTGCCTACACCATTCAATATCGTCTGAAAATACAACAATATTGGATTTAGCTGCTAGGTTCAAAGCCTTGTTATAATATCTTAAATCCAAATTATGATGATAGTTTGAAGAATATACATAATCAGTACGCCTTATATGCATTGATACCATATCATCATCTGTCGCTGACAGGACCTGTTTGATTTCATTATATTTATTCTTGGCTTCTTCAACGATGTGTTGATTACTGTATATATGGTCTATCATTTGTTGCCTGATTTCATCATCTATGAACTTAAAAGACTGAAAATAACCCTTGAATAATATGTTATTAGTCGTGACATAAGGCAATTCCTGGTATTTATGATGGTCTTTTTGTTTGCATATTTCAAAGCTAGGTTCTATTTCTTTGAATTCTTCAGGTTGTAATACATTGAACTGGTCTTTGAAGAGAGTATGCCAAAATGTTTTGCGGGGTAAATTGAATGTGTTCTCTAGGTTCTCCTCGTATTTAAAAACAAGGTATCTATTGTTCCCTTTTTGTAGAGACTGTTTGATGAAATAGAGTATCATTGCAATCTGGAACAACTGATTACCTAAGCCCCCTACTATTTCAATGCTTGTATAGTTCATTTGCTTGTTTACACTCTGATATTCCTTAAGTGTATCAAATAATATATGTTATATATTTGTGGTATACTTCTTGCCATTCTGTAGGCCCCGTGGGACCATACCAGTTTTTGGGTGCTATGATTATTTTATCTTCATGCTGACTGATGAAAGAAGCCCACGTGCTGAACGTAGAGTTGGCAATAACATTATGCTTAATCATTGACATAAGTAGAAACTCTTTCTCAACGTTGTTGATATCTACAAAATATATGGCTTCGTATGGATATAATGCTGGTGTTATATTCTCCTTACACCATTCAATATCATCTGAGAATATGACTAGCTTCTTTTTATTGATGATATTAAGAGCCTGTGTATAGTAATCAAACTGTAGGATGTAATTGAAGGTTTGTAAATAGATAAAATCAGTGCGTCTAATATGCACTGATACCATTTCATCGTCTGTTGCTCCTAGGGTTTGTTTAATTTCTTCATATTTAGTTTTCACTGTGTCAATAAGTTCTTTATTAGAATTTAATAGTGCGATCATCTGCTGTCTGATATCATCTGTTGAATAATTGAAAGACTGATAGTAGCCACATAATTTGAAACTATGAGGGCAATAGTCAAATGGTTGTGTATAGATATGTGCATGTCTTTCGCCTATATTCAGTTCAAATAATTTATCATATTCATCTGGCTCTATTATAGTGAATTGGTCTTTAAATAATGTGTCCCAAAATGTCTTGCGATGCAGATTATGTATGTTTGGAAGATTTTCTGCTTTCTTGAATACAATTTGTTTCTTTTCCTGAAGGTGTTTCTGAAATGCAAGCACTGCTGCAATTTGAAAAAGATGGTTTCCTAGACCACCCATAATCTCTGCACTCATATACTTGACTGCATTTTCTGTTTTGTTTACCATTTGTGTATTTATTCTATACTATTATCCTTAAGCATTCGTATAATAATAAATGCCAAAAAACCGCTTTGGCTTGATGATACTCTTTTTTTGTTTTTTTAGGTAGGTAAGACGGTCTTTAGACGGTCTTGTATTGTTCCTGCTCTTGTTTTGTCAGGGACTTCCAATTCTGAGCTGCCTTTCGCATCAGGTCGACATTGGTAAGACCCTTGTTGGCTTCATCTTGCTTCAGGCTCGCAATAGTAGCCTTGATGTAGTTGTTGTAGGCTGATGGCGCCTTCTTAGGCTTGTCTGCGGGCTTAGCAGCCTTGGCTGGTTTGGCAGGCTTAGCCTCCTTGGCAGGCTTAGCGGCCTTCTTCGCGTTAAACGCAGCCGTAAGCATATCCTTGAGTTCCTTGAGAGAATACTCCTTATCCTTGTCAACAGTGTTGATGAACTCGTCGATGACAGCAGTAGTATTGGTCGTCATTGTCTTTTGTTCGGTAGGTTGTTTGTTCGTTCGTATTGGGTTTCTTGTTTGTCTGGGAATCATTTTTTTTCATTTATTAGATCATTTTTTCTCTTTTTTGTTATTTATTAGGACAAATGTAGGTATACAATATCTTTTAGCATTACTGAAAGCCAATTATCTATATTCACATCAAAATCAAATAGGTCCCTTTCACAGATTTTATCATCGTGTAAATATACGTGCAGGTCTATAAGACGCTTGAAACCATATTCTGTTATGATTTGTTTTTTGTCTTGCATGTCTGATAACTGTGTGGATACGTATTCATCAATGAACTTCTCAGACAAATTATATACATATGTCATAAACTCATTATCCTTATTGTATATACATACAAATGTGGTATAATGTGGTAAGCAATTATCTTTGAGAAATGCCTCGTATGCTGCTATGAAATTATCTATCATATACATAATTGAATCTGAGTATTTTTATATAATTTATATAGAGGTAATGACTAAAACTGTCAAGAATAGTAAGCCAAGAGCAAAAAAAGGAGGTACATCTACAGATACACGTAGGCTTTCTCCTATACCTGAAGAAAGATCAAGTAGATCAAGTAGAACAATACAAGGAACTCGAAAAAGAAAAATTGAAACAATACAAGGGTCTCCTAGGTCTCCATCTGGTTCACCAAAACCTAAAAGACAAAGAACACTTCTTACGATGACTCCTGGGTCTCCTAGGTCTCCTAGGTCTCCATCTGGTTCACCAAAACCTAAAAGGCGAAGAATGACAATATAGTATTTTCACATTTGTTCGGATTTTATGTCAAATGATAAAAAAAATGATTATGGGTGGTAAGCTAATACATAATATAACACAGCAGAAATGTTTGCTAAAAATATAGATAGTGGCTGATAATGTTACTGAGAAGGATCTTCTGGGTACCGCAAGGTGTCTAGCATGCCAAGAACTCGCCATGAGGGAATCGCTGAGTAATAATATCATATCTGTTTAGCAAATATTTTTTGCATTTTTTTGGGCTTTATCATGAGATATTCAATATCTGGCATGTATCGTGCATTCAATTTGCGCGGCAAGTCCTTATCTAGTTGTTCTATATCTATATAGCCACGCTTTTTGTAAAAGGTGTAGAGATGATTGGTATCAGGCTCGTTTTTATCAATATACAGTATAAGTGTAGATTGTTGCGTTGCTTCTGTGTATTTAAGGAGGTCCGTTGCTACACCCTTGCATCTATAATTTTCATCGACGCATAGCTGATTGAGGATAGTTATATGACCGAATGATCTATCATAATATTGATTTGTATGATACCCCATAAATCCTATGATGTGCTCGTCTTCCTGATACCATATGACAGTATCATATGTAGATAGTCTCGATTGTTGAAAACAAGATAGTATTAGGGTAGTCATAAGGGTCCTTTCGTTGTTTGTTAAGAGGTTGGATTGTTTAATGAAGTACATTGGCGTTTGTTTAGATTTAGATATAGGGAAATTTTTATATACAATAAACAGAAATCTATGATGATTTTCGAGCAGTATCAATGGTTTGTCGTAGTAGGCGGCATCCTGTCTTTTTTCATGTCTTGGGGTATCGGCGCAAATGATGTTGCCAACTCTTTTGCTACCTCTATTGGAGCGAAAACGCTGACACTATTTCAGGCTTGCTGTATCGCAGCATGCCTAGAGTTTCTCGGCGCTATTACGCTAGGTGGCGAAGTCTCCAAAACCATATCAAGCTCTATTGCAAAGCCTGGTGTATTCGTTGGTGCCTCTGAGATATATGCATATGGTATGTTATGCTCGCTGTTGTCTGCTTCCACGTGGGTTAGCCTAGCATCTCGTTATGGTTATGCTGTATCTACTACACATTCCATCATAGGTTCTGTTATAGGTTTCACACTTGTATGGGGAGGAAATAATGCTATCATTTGGGTTGAAAAGACCGATGAGTTTCCTTATGTAAAAGGGTTGGTCCCTATTGTTATTTCGTGGTTCACATCGCCTCTTATGTCCTCTATGATAGCCGCTGTTATCTTCTTAGGTAATAGGCATCTTGTGCTTCGAAGACACAATAGTAGTCAGGCTGCATATTTTGCATTACCACCTTTAGTGTTTTTAACCATATTTATAAACTTATTTTTTGTACTATATAAGGGTGCTAAAGCTGAACTCGCATGGGATGCTTCAAAAGCTGCTTGGGTATCTGTTGTAATTGCTTGTGGTTGTAGCTTGATTTCCGGAGTTATAGGTATTCCTTTTTTGCGCTGGAAGATAAGACATAAGGAGGTTCAAACGCATAATAATGAGAGTGATATTGTTTTACATAATGATAATCTCATGAATATTATCAGTATAGGGAATACGAATGTTCCAGATCCTGTTATGGTTGTTGATGCAAAAAAAGTGTTTATGAAGATATTTTCAGACAAGGATGGTAATGACATTGAAATGCATGCCGGTAGCAGCGCTAGCGCTGAGGTATTTGCCGAAGATACAGAGTATGTTTATAAGTATTTGCAGGTGTTTTCGTCGTGTTGCGTAGCATTCGCGCACGGTGCGAACGATGTTGCAAATAGCATTGGTCCCTATGCGGCCATTTGGTATGTATATAATAATGCTATGGTATCTAATAACGTCAGTGTTCCGAAATGGATGCTCGCTTTAGGCGGTGCAGGTATCGTCATCGGCTTATGGACCTATGGCTGGAATGTCATCAAGTCCCTTGGAGGTCAATTGTGTGCTTTGACGCCGTCGCGCGGCTATAGTGCAGAATTGGCGACCGCGTTGACTGTGTCTTTCGCGTCTGTCTATGGTATTCCTATATCTACAACACACTGCATTGTTGGCGCTGAAGTAGGCATCGGACTTGTAGAGAATGTAAAGACAGGTGTCAACTGGAGACTATTCGGAAAGACATTTATGGCTTGGATAGGAACTCTAATAATATCCGGACTTCTGTCTGCTGTTTTATTCGCACAAGGTGTATATTCACCATCTGTTCCAATGTTGACCGATTTGAACTCTTATGAGAACAGCGTAAAAAATATGGTATATGAATGTAATGCATCTATGGTGAATGATAGCGGGTTTATATCCATTTTCAGCAGTGATAATATCAAGCCTGAGGCTTTGCTTAGAGTGGCAAATGAGACATGTGCGAAATAATATCTGCGTTTGTAAAGAGGTATGTTGAAAAAGGTATCCATTATCTTTTCGTGTATGTTTGACGGTGGCATATCATATCAGGGCAATATTATGTGGGACCATCATGGGCTTGTCGAAAAGTTTCATAATATAACATCGGAATGTCATGCACGAGGTAAGATGAATGCAATCATCATGGGACGGAAGACTTGGGATAGTATGTGTGTACCTATTGCTGATAGGATAAATGTTATTGTTACGACAAATTACAGCTATGAGGATTTGTGCTACAAATATGGCAATGTAGTTGTATGTAGCAGTATAATTGGTGCTTTGGCCTACTGCAATAACAGTGCAGTTGTGAATGATATATTTGTCATTGGAGGAGCCGGAATCATAGATACGTTTTTACAGACGAAAATGTACTTTAAGCTGATTGACAAAGTGTATCTAACAGTCCTATTTTATGACAATGAGTATGATGCAGACACTTTCGTTGATATTGGTGCATTGTTTAAGAGATTTTATTGGATAAAAGATGAGAGATATCGGAAGTATGTTGACGCGAAGGCTTTTGCATCATATGTGTGTATTCCTAGTGCAAATGCTAATTTCGAGTTGCAATTGCGATAGATGCGGGTGTGAAGAGTTTTTTTATATGGTTTTGTCATTAGAGATAGAATGAATAGACAAGCTGACGCAAACATATTAGGGTACATTGTGAGAATTAAAGATACTGTGAGTGTAAGTACAGCACAGGATGTATACGGGCGCGCGACGACAATTATGAGGCGCTGCAGGCCTTTTGGCACTAGTATTCCACCAGTCTATAATATATGTGTTAAATGTGTTAAGGCTTTCGCAGTACCTATGATAAATGATATATATATTAGTAATTTGATAGCAGATGTGGATGTTATGAGCGTTGAGCCTGACATTGAGATGGTAGCATACGGACAGAATGTAGGGTGGGGTGTCGCGCGTGTTGGTGGGACCGCTGTCAATAGTGCTTCAAGCATTGACGGAAGCGGGCAGATGGAAGGTATGAATATATTTGTATTGGATACTGGTGTCGCTGTTTCTCATCCCGATATTCGGTTGGAACAATCTAGAAGCTTTGTTCCTTATGAAGCGAATGTAGACGACTTTCACGGGCACGGGACAGCCGTTGCTGGTGTCATAGGCGCGCGAGATAATACAGAGGGCATTGTTGGCGTATGCCCTGGAGCAAAAATATATTCCTATAAATGTCTGGATAGAAACGGACGAGGCCAAATGTCATGGGCGTTGAGTGCAATTGAAGCTATTTATGTGTGGAAGCTAGAAGATTTGGGCCACGGGAGATTGGGTGTCTGTAATATATCGTTTGGTGCCTATGTTGGAACATATGCATATAATGTATTGGATAATGCTATAAGCAATCTTGTAGGATTAGGTATTGTTGTGGTAGTTGCAGCAGGCAATGACGGTGGCGTGAGCGGGCTTTACACGCCGGCGCATGTTAGCGGGTGTATGACTGTAGGGGCCTATGACTACGAGAACAAATTGAGCGTATGGTCCAATTATGGCGCTGTGGTTGATATATTAGCACCTGGTGCAAATATTTTGACGACTTGCGTTAACTTGAAGAATAGGAAGCCTATTTATGGAACTTATTCGGGGACATCGTTTGCGGCAGCACATGCTAGCGGCGCAGCTGCTTTGTATCTAGGTATGAACTATATGAAAACACCTGCAGAGGTCATTAGCGACCTGAAATTGCTTGGGGCTGCTGCAAATACTGCAGGGAACAATGCGCTCATTACTTGCAATGTTCCAGATACTACTCGTGTCGGAGTTTATGTTCCTGCTAAACAATAAGGGCATCAATATTTGGACTCATTTCAGTCATAACAAAGTTCTTCATTGTTGTTGAAGTTATTTTTGTCTTGTCGCAAATCTTATATAATTTATCATTATGACAGTAATAGACGTCGTGCAGCTCTTTATCTAGCATAAACATAATGCTCTTGGTGTCGCGCTTACAGAAGAAGGAGTTTACTTTGTGGATATTGACATACATTGTACTGACTTGGATTTCTGTTTGATTTGTTGGTGGTGCTGTGAAGATTAGGTTATTGATATCATCACTATTGATGTGGAGCGAAAGTTTGTTATTTTGGTTTGCAATATTTGTTAGGTAATTTTCGCTCATAGACATTTGCGTTCTGGTGTGTCTTAGTGCGGGGTTTGTAGGGAATGAAGGAATAAATGCAAATGCTTGCGAGATTGCTAGGATTAGAAGAGATAGGGAGATTTTTGTTGGCATCGTTTTGATATATTATACGACTGTAGGGTTTATATGGGTTTATTCTAGATTGTCTTTCTTTTGATGCCGGTTAGTCTTTGTGGAGAAGAATTGTTTACTTCTGTATTCATTGTTTGTGCTTTTACAGGTCTCTGTAAAAATGATGGTCGTTTGTAACTTTCTGATAAGGGTAATTGTTTAATATAGTTTAGAGCAGGTAGTTTTGTTGATACGATTAACCTATTATGTCTTCTTTGTAAAGGTAGTAATTTTATTTTATTAAACAATATTTTGTCATATAATGTAGATAGTTTTTGCATATGAACATAATTTATATTTTCAATATTTAGATTATCTTTTAAAAAAAGATATAAATAATTGACTGTTTCCGTTGCTGTAGGGATATAAGTATCATATATTTTCAAATTATTTCCTTTTGTTTTAGTTAAATATATAGTATCAAAGATAAAAACAATTATGTATATCATAAGCAAATATAAGACTATATTTTTGTAATTTTCTAATGAGTTCTCATTAATATTATCTTTATGCTGTTCTATAAGTTTTTTTAAATCACTATTGAAGTTAGTAATTATATTCATAACTGTATTAATTTTATCATTTGTGTATATCGGGTTATTGAATATACTCAAATTATTGCTTAAGTCATGTTTATAAAGAAAATGTTTTACATAGTAATTAGGATGTTTTATTTTATTTAGTGTAATAGTCGAACCTATAGTTATACTTATAGTGTTATGTATACAAAGGTTTTTAAATCCTTCTAAAAATTTATTATACAAAATATTATTCAATTTTACCATTTCGCTCATAATAGTTTTTATAATAATATCTATATTTACGTTTTCAGCATATTTGATATAATAATTATTTAATATTTTGGCAAAAAAATTGCTTTTACTTAAAAAATAATCTCTAATTGTTCTTTCAGATTTTTCTGCATCTATTGTTCTTATTTTATCTCCTAATTTTTTATAATCTATCATATATTCATAATATTTTGTAACTATTTCGGGTAAGAATGGTGATAGATTACGGTATTTAACTATATTTCTGTTATTATATACTTGTTTGTTTAAATTATTAGTAACTTTAGTTGCAAAGTGTTTTGGACTTTCATTACCTTTGTTGATTATTGAAACCAATTTGACTATATCATA
>JACCDP010946229.1_pt1 | contig 11068 bp, 8 predicted proteins | sample 7445841 | NCBI WGS metagenome assembly JACCDP01 (sample SAMN15323441, study PRJNA562643) | freshwater metagenome | isolation source: river surface water | place: USA:Blue River Watershed | collected 2017-08-17
AGTCATTCTGGGAGCAGTTGCGGGTCTCCTTGCCGCCGTGGTGTGGTGGGCAATTGCTGTCCCTGTGGAAAATATGTTCGTGCAATCGGCTGTGGCTGGCCTGTGTTTCGGCGCTGCCTATGCCTGGTCTGATCAACGAATGACTTGAATTTTCTCCCTCCAGTGCTGCGCACTCTCGCTTCTGCACGACTGTCGGTCATTCGGGTACAATTGAATGACGTTTCCCATGCGTATCGACCATGGCATAGCGGTGGGGACCCTGCTCGCTGACATCAAATCCGGTCTCGTCGTCTTCTTTGTGGCGTTACCCCTGTGCCTAGGAATTGCACTGGCTTCCGGTGCGCCACTGATGTCGGGATTAGTGGCGGGGATTGTCGGCGGTATCCTCGTGGGCCTTTTCAGTGGGTCGCACACCAGCGTGAGCGGCCCGGCAGCGGGATTATCAGCAGTTGTCGCGGCGGAAATTCTCTCACTTGGATCTTTTTCGGCGTTTCTGACGGCAGTTATTCTTGCAGGGTTGATTCAAATTGGTCTTGGTCTCGCGAAAGGAGGGTTTATCGCAGCCTTCTTTCCGTCGAGTGTCATTAAGGGATTGCTCGCCGCCATCGGTGTTATTCTCATCGTAAAACAAATCCCACATCTGGTTGGGCATGACCCGGATCCGGAAGGAGAGATGTCCTTCTTCCAACCGGACCTCGAAACGACATTTTCCGAACTGTTCCGTGTCGTCGATAATTTTCACCTTGGCGCTTCGACAATAGGTCTGGCATCGCTTGTTCTCCTCGTCCTATGGAGCACTTGGAAACCTTTGAAACACTCGGTCGTGCCGGCTCCGCTGGCTGTGGTACTCTTCGGTGTCGGAACAAGTTCGTGGTTTGCCCAACTCGGCGATCCCTGGCTGATCGGCCCAAGCCATCTGGTCCAGGTACCGATAGCCGAGAATCTGGGCGAATTCCTCGGTTTACTGGAATTTCACGACCCTACCCAGTGGGCCAACCCAGCCGTGTATGTCGCTGGATTGACCATTGCTATAGTCGCGTCCTTGGAAACGCTCCTCAATCTGCAAGCGGTTGATCGGCTTGATCCACAGCAACGGACTTCGCCACCAAACCAAGAGTTAGTCGCGCAAGGAATTGGAAACCTGACCTGTGGATTGATCGGTGGTCTTCCGGTCACATCGGTGATCATCCGCAGTTCCGTCAACGTCACTACCGGCGGAAAAACAAAAATGGCGACTCTTGTACATGGTCTGTTGATTGTGATCAGTGTCCCGCTTATCCCAACCTACCTGAATATGATTCCGCTCTCCTGTCTTGCAGCGATTTTGCTCATGACGGGGGTAAAGCTGGCCAGTCCCGCGTTGCTCAAACGGATGTGGGCTGAAGGCCGTTATCAATTCATACCGTTTGCAATAACCGTGACGGCAATCGTCTTCACTGATCTCCTCATCGGTATCGTGATCGGCCTCGTGGTGGCCATTGGTTTTATTCTCAACAGCAACATGCGCCGTCCGGTACAGCGATTCGTGGAACAGCATCTCGGTGGCGATGTTGTTCACATAGTATTGGCCAACCAAGTAAGCTTCTTGAATCGTGCGGCCCTTTCCACAGCGTTGAATGAGGTGCCACGCAGTGGCCGCGTGCTCCTTGATGCACAGAGCACAGATTATATCGATCCTGATGTGCTCGACCTGATTCGAGATTATAAAGAACAGACAGGACCGGCCCATGGTGTCGAGGTGAGTCTTGTCGGATTTCGGAAGGAGTACGACTTCAACGATCAGATCCAATATATCGATTATTCGACCCGTGAGCTGCAAGACACTATGACCCCACAGCAAGTCTTGCAAATTCTGAAGGACGGCCACGAACGCGCTCGCACCGGACGGCGCCTGACGAGAGACTTTAACCGCCAAGTTCTTGCGACAGCCGAGAGCCAACATCCTCTAGCCGTGGCACTGAGCTGCATTGATTCACGCACGCCGGTTGAATTGATCTTCGACCTTGGCATGGGGGACATTTTTAGTATCCGTATTGCCGGGAACGTGACCAGTCTAAACGTACTGGCCAGCGCAGAATATGGGTGTGCCGTAGCGGGAGCGAAGCTCTTGATCGTGATCGGGCATACCAGATGCGGTGCAGTATCTGCCGCGGTCAAACTCCTGGGCTCACCCGTGACAGCTGCTGAAGCGACAGGGTGCGAGCATCTTGATTCTATTGTGAACGAAATTCAACGATCGGCTGAGAGGATCACTAGACAGGAGACCGATGAGCCAGGCTTGCCTGAAGCGGCATCATTGGTTGATATCGTGGCTCGACGCAACGTCATACGGGTTGTCAAAGAACTACGCGAGCAGAGTAAGACGCTTGATGGCCTCGTCCGAGAACAACGTATCGCGATGGTGGGGGCCATGTACGACGTCGTCACTGGTGGGATCGAGTTTTTGGTGGACGATGGGTTAGGTGAAACGTAATCACAGAATATTGCTTGATCGTGATGTACCGCTCATCGAATCACCTGAATCTGCTGCCAGCGTTCAGATTGGTAACGCCATAACAACAGCCCCATCCGGACCATCCAGTCTGCAACCATGGCCGTCCACACGTAGTAAACTCCAAGCTCCAGCCAAATGCCAAAGACAAAGGCCAACGGCACTCGCACTCCCCACATGCCGGCGGTCGTCGCCCACATAATAAATCGTGTATCACCGGCTCCCCGAAGCGAGCCGGCCAAGACCATGGTGAGAGCCAGGGGAATCTGGAGCAGTGCGACGATCTTGAGAAACACAGTGCCCAGTTCGATGACGGCCTCGTCTGTGGTGAAGGTACGAAGCAGAGCGTACGGAAAAAAGAAGAAGATGATGCCCATGCAGGTCATGATTACCATGGCCAGGCGATTCGCTTCCCAGTTCTCCAGTTTCGCACGGGTATATTTCCCCGCGCCGATACTCTGTCCCACCATGGTGGCGGCGGCAATGGCAAGCCCATAGCCAGGCAGGAACGAAAATGATTCAATCGACAAGCCGACCTGGTGGGCGGCATAGGCCACGGTGCCGTAGAGTAGAACAAGTTTGGTATAGATAAAGATTCCAGCCTGCTGGACGACTCGTTCGCCGGAGACCGACGCACCCACATCCCAGATTGAGCGAATGAAATCGAGGCGTAGTCGTACCGACGTCTTTAAGATGGGGCGACAACGCAGCAAAAGATACAGAACGCCTGTTGCTTCAGCGAAGCCAACGGCAATGGCTGCACCCTTGATCCCTAAATTGGGCGCGCCCCATCGTCCGTAGATCAAAGGATACGCGAGGAGCCCATGAAGGAGATTGACACCGATCATGCCAAACATGGGTGTCTTGGTATCGCCAACACCCTGAAGAACAGACGACAGGACTTGGATCAGGACGGTACATGGGATGACAAGGAAAATAAGTGTTGAATAGGGGAGGGCCAGCTCAATGACGGCTGGCTCCGCACCCAACTGTTGCATCACCAACTGATTACCCGCTATTCCAAGGCCGGCCAACACGAACGACAGGCCAAAGGAAAGCCAGAGGAAATGCTGTGCAGCTTCTCCTGCATCCTGCCGACGTCGAGCGCCCCAGAGCTGGGCGACGATGACGTTGGTACCGACCGAAAGCCCCGAGACTAAGGTCGTGGCGACAAACGCCAGGAGTTGTCCGAGACCAACTGCCGCGATAGAAGTTGCACCCAGTCCACCGACCAAGAATACTGCTACAATGCCTTCTGCCCTCTGAAGGAGACTGCTGACCGTGATGGGAAGGGCGAGAGTCAGGACGGAGCGTCTGATCGATGCAACACCATTGGCCATTGGGCGCTATCCTAACAGAGTTCCTCAGCACACCTGATAAGAAATCAGTGATCGCATAAGAGGCAGGATGACAATAGCTAATTCGCACAACGGAGCATTGGGTAGTTTCACGCCACCCCGCTTATCAAAATCCAAGTTCCTTTCCGGGGTGCAATGTCTTAAACGGCTGTATCTCGAGATTCACCACCCTGGATTAGCGACGCCGCCCGATGCGTCGACGCAGGCCATTCTCGATATGGGAACTGAGATTGGCAAGCTCGCGCAACAGTACTTTTCTGGTGGGGTCTTGGTAAAGGCGGGATTTCGCCAGCGGGAGGCTGCGGTCGCAGAGACGGCTGCCCTGGTTCACAATCCGAGTATTCCTTCCATCTTCGAAGGAGCGTTTGAATATGACGGAGTGCTGGTGCGTGTGGATATTTTGGAACGAGTGAGAAGTAGGGAAGGCGCACCCTCGTCGTGGCGATTGATCGAAGTGAAGTCATCAACAAGAGTGAAAGAGGTACACCTCGACGATCTGTCCGTTCAAAGCCATGTCGTTCAAGGGGTCGGAGTGAACCTCGAGGCGACATGTCTGATGCACATCGATACGGGATATCTCTATCATGGTGGAGAGGTCGACCTACGAGCTCTCTTCGCAATTAAAAACATGTCGGAACCCGTGATGCTTCGACGGGAACAGGTGAATGACCGGCTATCCATGATGAAATCCACACTCCTCAAATCGGATCCTCCCGAGATTGAACCAGATCAGCATTGTCATGCACCGTACGAATGCCCCTTTTGGGCCCATTGCACGAAGCAGAAGCCGTCGCGCTGGATCTATCACCTGCCGGGGAAAAAGGAGGTCGTGAATCAACTCGTGCAACAGGGCATTACGACGATCGACGCGATCCCCGATGGCACACGACTATCGGACGCGCAGCGAAGGGTCAAAGACAATGTTGAGTGGATCTCCCCCCAATTGGGACATGTGCTTCGCTCCGTGACCTATCCCGTGCATCACCTGGACATTGAAACCGTCATGTTGGCATTGCCGCGGTTTCCCTTGACCAGGCCCTACCAGCCCATTCCCGTCCAATGGTCCAATCACATCGAATTGGAATCTGGTGAACTCTCCCACCAGGAATTTCTCCACAGCGAGGCATCGGAGCCGCGTCAACAGTGGGCGCAGGCATTGATCGAATCACTCGGGGAAAACGGCAGCATCGTGGTGTACTCCGCGTACGAAGAGGCGATCATCCGGCAACTTGCAGAGACCTTTCCTGAGTTTAAAACGGCCTTCAAAGCAATTTTAAAACGGTTGTGGGATCTGCTTCCGGTCATTCAAGAGCACTACTACCATCCTGATTTCAACGGATCCTACTCGATAAAATCCGTATTGCCGGCGGTGGTGCCATCGCTTGGATATGATGATCTTGCAATTCAGGCGGGTGGGCAAGCCGCCGCCGAATACTACCGCATGGTCTTCGTCGAAACCGATTGGGTGGAACAGGCTACGCTACGGGAATCGTTGTTGCGCTATTGCGCAAGAGATACGTTGGCGATGGTGGAATTGCGGAGGATGCTTGAACAGAAGGCGCGATCACAGAAGTCGTGATCAGCCTTCAAGGGAGCCAGCCCCCTCGTAGGCTCCCCACGCGGGGGAACTTTTCCCCCGCGGTCCCCCTTGTTCGAATCCCACGCTCTCTTTCCACTCAAAGAGCGTTGGCTATCAATCTTGATCTGGAAGTTGGGTAAACAAGGCTGTCGCAATGGCGGAGAGGGTGGGATTCGAACCCACGGTCGAGTTACCCCGACAGCAGTTTTCGAGACTGCCCGATTCGGCCGCTCTCGCACCTCTCCGTTTTATCGATGCCCGGCTGGTTGGCCGATCGCAAGCGCGATAGCGAGTGCGGTCAAGGAACGTACCGAGCTTACCTTGGCCATTGATGTTTTGCAATGACTTCGTACAGCTCTCTTGATCTTTATGTACCGCATGAAACGGAATAACGAATTACCTGGTTGCTAAAGGGAACGACAACTCGATCAGCTCAACACTCTCCAGCCCTCGCTTGACCAATGTAGGGATATCCAGCATGCGTTCAATCTTCCTCACATCCTCTATGCGGGTTTTGGTGCTCGGGTGGGGTGGGACAAAGAGTTTGCAGCAATCTTGGTCCGGTTCGATGGAAATATCGTAGGTGCCGATACGTTTCGCCTCATCAATAATCTCTCGTTTATCCATTCCGATCAGGGGGCGGAGGATCGGAAATTCTGCTGCGTCTTCAATGGCGCACAAATTGTGGGGAGTTTGTGAAGCGACCTGACCGAGACTATCGCCGGTCACGAGCGCCCAACAGTGCTCCATCCTGGCTAATTCTTCAGCGATTCGCACCATCATCCGCCGATACAACACCACCCGGAAGGGAGCGGGCGCACCGAGGACAATCTCGCGCTGGATTTCTCCGAACGGAATGACAGAGAGCCGAGAATCGTATTGATAGGCGGTCAGGGTTCGAACGAGGTCACGGACTTTTTCCTCTGAAGCTCGGCCGACCAACGGGCGACCAGAAAAGTGTATGAAACTCGCTACACACCCCCGTTTGATCATCCGATAGGCGGCGACGGGAGAGTCGATTCCACCGGAGGTCAAGCAGGCCACCTTGCCGCTGACACCGACCGGCATGCCGCCAGGTCCCTCGATTTTCTCTGCAGAGCAAAATACCTCTCTTGACAGTAACTCGACGTAAATTGTGACATCTGGGTACTTTAAGCTGACTTTCTTTCCAGTTCTGTCACAGACTGCCGCACCGATCGCTCGTTCAATATCCATTGACGTCAAGGTGAGGCGCTTGTCGGCTCGTCTGGCTGTCACTCTGAAGGTAGAAAATGGATGCGGCGCGATCTCATCGATGACAGCGGTTATGAGCCTGTCGAGATCAGGATCAGAAAGCTGAAGTGGAAGTACTCGGCCTAATGAAAAGTTCGCGATACCGCAGACACGCCGTAACCGGTCACGGACAACTTCAGGACATACCTCCAGCGGAAGTCGAATGCGGATACGACTGTGGAGGTTCTCGACCTGTCGGACTCCGACATCTTTGAGAGCGGTTCGAATGTTTCGGATGAGGCAGTGTTCGAAGTATTCGCGATTTCGCCCTTTCAAGGCGAGCTCATGATAATGAACGATGGCGCAACGCATGTGTTACCGGTGAAGGGTAAGGGGTGAAGCGCGAAAAGCATGCGGCTTATCCATAGAGCACTCCTTACTCCTAACTTCTCACCCCTCACCGCGCTCAAGAAACCGCTCCGCGTCGATGGCAGCCATGCAGCCGGTCCCGGCTGCGGTGATGGCTTGTCGGTATGTCGAGTCCTGAACATCCCCGGCTGCAAAAACACCGTCGACGCTTGTGGCTGTTCCAGCGTGAGTGAGGATGTAGCCCTTTTTATTCATCTCGAGTTGGCCTGCAAAGAGGGCGGTGTTCGGCCGATGGCCGATGGCGACAAAGACGCCGGCGCAAGCCAGCTCTGAGGCTTTGCCAGTCACCGTATTCTTAAGCCTCACACCAGTTACCACATCGGCACCGAGGATGTCTTCAACCATCGAGTTCCAGAGAAACGTGATTTTCTCATTCTTCATCGCTCGATCTTGCATGATCTTCGATGCGCGAAGCTTGTCGCGCCGGTGGACGATCGAGACTTTTGTCGCAAACTTGGTAAGGAAGGTCGCTTCTTCCATCGCACTGTCACCGCCACCAACCACAATGAGTTCTTTCCCTCTGAAGAAAAATCCATCGCAGGTGGCGCAAGCGGAGACACCATGGCCGGTCAGTCGCTTCTCATTGGGAAGTCCAATTTGAATCGCCGACGCACCGGTGGCAATGATGATGGTCCTAGACTCCACGGTTTTATCCCCGTCGATGGTCAGCGAAAACGGCTTGTGAGTACATTTGACGGCAGAGACATCGCCCGTGAGGAACTCCGTCCCAAATCGGTCTGCTTGAGATCGCATTTCCTTCATCAACTCCGGTCCCATGATGCCTTTGGCGAAGCCCGGATAATTTTCAACTTCCGTGGTCGTCGTGAGTTGCCCGCCGGATTGCCACCCTTCAATGAGCAGCGGTGACAAGTTGGCCCGAGCCGCATAGATAGCGGCAGTCAATCCAGCAGGACCGGAACCGATAATGACAACGTTTCGCATAGTCGCTGACTCTATCATAGGGGATGAAGCAGAAGGTAGCAGGATGACCTCGTGTCCCCAGACCAGCGCATACCACAAGAGATTAAAAAGACTTGAACAATTGGGAAACATCTCTGACAAGTCTTCGAGGCTGCTTTGTGCCGTCCAATACATAATCGGCGCGACGCCGTTTCAGCACGAGAGGCATTTGGCTGCGAATTCGCCGGAACGCTTCAGCTCGCGTCAGTCCATTACGCTTTTTGAGCCGTGCGATTTGAGTCTCACGATCAGCCGTCACAACCACGGTCTTATCCACACGCGTATCGATGCCGGCTTCAAAGAGGAGAGGAACGTCATAGATCACGATTGCCTTGGGATCTTTGCGTGCGGCCTGCCTCGTCAGTCTGGCCTGCTCGCGCGCGACACGAGGATGGATGATTCGCTCGAGTTGTCGACGCTTCGCCCGATTCTGAAAGATAATCTGACCGAGCGTTTGTCGGTTGATCGTCTGATCACTGTGTAGGACGGTCTTCCCGAATCGACGAACAATCTCGCGCCAGGCCGGTTTGCCTGGCTGGACCACTTCTCGCGCCAATTTATCGGCGTCAATCACCGTGGCACCACATTTCTGGAACATCCTTGCCACCGTGCTTTTCCCGGTCGCAACGCCCCCGGTGAGTCCGATCAGAATCATGGTGGAAGAGCTTATCATGTGGCAGGCCTTCCACGAAACCGTGATTGACTTCCTCAGTTTCTGGCCTGTATGAATTTCTCCATGCGAAACGCACTCTTGATGGTACTCAGCTTCTGGTTTGTCGGGACTGGGTTCAGTCTTGCCGGAACCGAACACGCCACGCCTGGTTCCCGGACGATCACCGTCGCGCTCGACGGTTCGGGGGACTTCACGTCGATTCAAGAGGCGGTCGATAGTACTGGGAAAGGCGACACGGTAGTAATCACAGCGGGTGCCTATGCGCAGGACCTGACCATCCATAGCAAAGAGAAGATTAAAATTGTCGGGGCCGGAGTCGATAAGGTGATCTTGCTTGGTCGGGGAGAGATGGTTGGTGTGCTGCATGTCGGGAAGTGGCCCTATGGGGCAACGGACATTGAGATCAGCGGGCTCACGATCAACGAACACGGAGGGCACGCTCTGGGAATCTTCAACGGAAACCGCATCACGTTGCGTCAGCTGCATGTGAAAGGAATGGTATTCGGCCAGCAGGTGCAGGATGTCCGAATCGAAGACTGCGTGATCGGTGGCAGTGAGACGACCGGCGTACACTTCACGGATTCACAGGCCCTCTTGATTGGGAATACGATCCACGACAATGATCATGGCGTGAATGTCACGGGACAATCGAGTATCCGGCTCGAACGCAATATCATCACCAGACATTTGTTTGAAGCCGTCGTGGTCAATGATCAGGTAAAATCCACGCTGATCAACAATACAATTGTAAAGAATGGTGGAGTCGCAGCCTTCCTGGGTCAGTCGATAAACGAGGTATCAGGAAATATTATTAGTGCAAACAAGATTGGTCTACTGATCGCGCCATCGAGTCAAACCCAAACGTCGTATAACGTGTTGTTCAATAGTGAAGCCAACTACATGCGAGCCGGATCGCCGAATCTTCATGCTCCGGAGCTGAGGGTCGAGTCGGATATTATCGCTGATCCAGGTTTTGTCGATGTCGAACATGATGACTTCCGTTTAACATCCAGCACAACTCTGGTCGATCGCGGTGGGTTTCGCTACCTTGGCGCACGTCCTCCTGTTCTTTCACCAGCATCAAAGCGCTAATATCACCATAAAAACAATTAGATAGACTACTGGCATGCTGGGGGGAATGCGTATGGTATGCTTTCTCCGTGGCACATGGGCCTCTGAGGCATTTCCCTCAAGTATTGACGTAAGCGTGCCGAGAAGGATTCATCCAGGAGGTGTCCCTTGGCTAGCTTCCGCAGCAATCTTGAAAAACTATCGGGTGAAGGAATTCCTTCGCTCATGGACATGGAGTCCGGTAAGCTGGTCGGCGCAGTGTTGCCGATGTCTGAGCAGGCGCAAATCCAGATGCGAAATAGCATTGAAGTGATCGAGTACCTCTTAAATCAGGAACGTGTCGTCTGGAGTTGACCGTTCAATTCGTTTAGCCCTTCTAGCCTCGTCGATTCTCACACGAATTCACAATCCCCGCATTTTCTCCTTTAACTGAACTTGCATCACGTGATGCCTAAGGCGTTTCTCCTGAGACGCGCATGTGGCGCGATTCAGTCAACCGACTCATAGACCGAAGAAGGAACAAACAAAACGTTCTCTCACCAGAGGCTCGGCTTGATTCTCGTCACAAGCAGGTGCATGGTGGCCAACATCGGCTCGTCATGGCACCGTTAAATGAGGTCACGTGGGAAAAATAGGTCGGACGTCTGATCATTCTAGGATCGCTCAAGGAGCTGAGCGTCAGAGGCTTGAGGAGGACGCTGTCCGTAAACAACATTGGAAACGGTGGGGGCCCTATTTGAGCGAGCGTGCCTGGGGAACGGTACGCGAAGACTACAGCTCCCACGGAACTGCGTGGGAATCCTTTCCGCATGATCATGCCCGTTCGCGTGCCTATCGATGGAACGAAGACGGCCTTGCCGGCATCTCAGATCGTCATCAATATATCTGCTTCGCCATTGCGCTCTGGAACGGGCGCGATCCCATCTTGAAAGAACGGGCATTCGGGCTAACAGGGAATGAGGGCAACCATGGAGAGGATCCCAAAGAATACTATTTCTATTTAGATTCGACGCCAACCCATTCATATATGAAGTATCTCTATAAGTATCCACACAGAGAGTTTCCATATACAGACCTTGTCGAAGAGAGTCGCCGTCGTCAACGTGGTGAATTAGAGTATGAGCTGATCGATACCGGTGTTTTTGATGAGAATCGCTACTTTGATGTCGTCGTGGAGTACGCGAAGGCGACACCGGAAGACATACATATCCGTGTACAGGTCGCGAACCGAGGGCCTGATTCCGCAGTACTTACACTACTACCCACCCTGTGGTTCCGAAATACCTGGTCGTGGG
>JACCDP011288201.1_pt1 | contig 11068 bp, 11 predicted proteins | sample 7445841 | NCBI WGS metagenome assembly JACCDP01 (sample SAMN15323441, study PRJNA562643) | freshwater metagenome | isolation source: river surface water | place: USA:Blue River Watershed | collected 2017-08-17
GTGTACCAAACGGCGGGTACACCTGCTGCATGAGCCGACTCGCCGCTGCATCAGTGCCAAACAGTTGGATAATCTGCAGTGCCATCCCAGCCCCTGGGAACGGACCCATACGCCGTATCAACGCATCTATCCCGGTGTCGTTGCTACTCGGCACGACCACCGTCAACCGTTTGACCAATGGGCGCACAGCGCGAATGGTATTGATGAGGCCTCGGCCTGCGCCCATGATTACCATATGCATCAGCGTCCCTCTTCCTACTCGATACTACCCAAAGATATCGTCATCTGCATCACCACGGTCCTGACTGGTCACCGCAAAGACATGCTCCAAAATCGCCACCTGCGCGGGAGTCAAGGTCACGTTGCGCCGCCCCATCACTTTGCGCGCGACGTCTATCATGCGATCAATACGGAACTCCCGGAAGCGCTCGCCACCCCAGGTGAATGCTGGGATGGTCTTGGGTGCAACGTGCGTGCCGAAGATATTAGATGCGGTAGCCACCACGGACCCACCATTGAGATGGACCCCGATGCCCAGTTTGACATGGTCTGCCAAAAAGCACCCTAACTTCAGGCGACCGCTGTCGACCTGCCCATACCCATCCAATGTGACTTTGATTGTCCCGTACGTGTTTTTGAGGTCGCTCGTTGTCGTCATTGCGCCGACATTCACCCATTCACCGAGGTATGAATGACCGAAAAAACCGTCGTGATGTTTGTTGCTATATCCTTGGACGACGGTGTTTTCGATTTCGCCCCCGATCCGACACACCGGCCCAATGGTCGTGCCGCCACGGACACGTGCGCCCGAGATGAGTGCGCCATCGTGAATGGCGACGGGCCCTTGGAGCAGACTAAATGGCTCGACGCGGGCATTTCCGATGATAATCACCCCATCGCGTGCATCGAGCGCAACTGGCCCCTCGATCCGCGCCTCACGATGCACCATGATGCGCTCAGGTGCATACATCTGCCAGAGTGCCGCATCGGGATGATGGAGCGCCGGCACATAGGTGTCGCGCTCGAGCAACGTCGCATCGCTCTCAATCATCTCTGCGTTGGCGGCAATGATGTCCCACGGGAAGTTGAGCATGCGTGGGCGCTGGCGGATAACTGTGCCAAACCGGGTGAGTTCTTCGATGGCGAATTGAGCATTTTGCTCAAGCAAATACGCAAAAACCGCACTTGCTAAGCTCGGCGACAAGCGGGCTGCCACCAATGTCCCACCAGAGCGCGCGGTGTTGTTGTCGTCGCTCAACAGGATAGTCCCGAGAGGCGCATCCACCATCTGCGCCAGACAACCACAATCGATGAGTCGACTATTAATCAAAAGGACCGGGCGATTGCTGGCCAATACCTGCAACGGCCAGCGCCCCGAGCCATAGACATCGGCCAAATAACTCCGTGTCAACGCCTGTGGCTCTTGCCCGTACAGTCGTTGCAGACGCTCCCGCAACGTGTACATGCCACACCGAATGTCGGCAGCGGTACGCGTATAGGTCAACGGCAGGAGTGATTGGTAGCCTTCGTCTTCGAACAACAGGATCGTCTGCTCCATGCGCTATCGTCCTCGGCGCAACAACGCCTGTATGGCGGCAGATACCTTGTCCGGATCATGTCGGAGCACACGTACCGTGCGACTCTTGCCGGGGTCTTCGAGCGATGCAGTCATCTGGACGACCGCAGTGGCCAAATCTGTTTCGACCACAACAGCGCCCTCGACCACCACATCGCTACCCGCACCCCGATCGTTACCTTGCACGATGGTCTCTTCGTATTCCTCGGGAGCGAGATAGACCGGCATCTGATGAGCCGCCGCATAGATGCGTTGGACTTCGGCGTCGACACGTTGGGCATTTACCAGAACGTAGTCCGGAGCAAAACCACCATAGCGCACAATCTGGCGAACATGGTCGCCCACGGTGAAGCCACTGGTCAACCCGGGCTCGGTCATGATGCTACAGATGTAGATTTTTTTGGCCCGGCTGTTGGCCAACGCCTGACGCACCTCGGGGATAAGCAGATTGGGAATAATGCTCTCGAACAGACTGCCGGGGCCGAGGATGATTGCATCGGCAGAGGCAATCGCATCGACTGTCTGACGCGTCACCTGCAGCACATCGCCGCTCAGACTGTCGAGCTGCACATCGACCACCGAACGGTCGGCGTACTGCTCGTTGTGTGTGATACGATCGCTCGGCCGTACCCGTTCACCGTTGTCCAGCACAAACGTCACTTGGATGGGCTGTGGTGTAGGCACCACAAAGACCACTTTTTCGAACTGGAACATACTCGAAGCGCGGTAGTAGTACTCGACCGGATCCTGGACCGGAGTAATACAAGTCATCGCCTCGACATTACGGCCCAAACTCGCCAGCACGAGCATCCCAGGACCGCCCGACAGCACCGCAAGGCGCGGTGCGCGATCCGTCCGCCGGTAATCGAGGAGCACTTCTTCGGTCTGGCTCTGCCCCACAATCGGGATAACGACTTTGTCGCTCAGTGTCCAAATGCCTGCAGTCAATGTACCAACACCAGCAGCCAAAAAGAGCGCCCCACGCCAGAACTGCGGGATAAACTGCAACGTGAGATAGTAGAAAATATTGGGCAGCTTGAGGGTTGTGTAGAGCTCCGCCAGGATATACCCCAAACCCAACGCCAAAATCGCCACACCGACGAATGCCAGTGCGAGTGGTTTGATCAGATGTGCGAGTGTCGCAAGCCGCCGGCGGATACTCAGCATGGTCCGCTCCTTTTGTGAGCAATCAATAGCGCGGAAGCTTAAGCCAGTGTACTGGTGTATTCACGCAACGCACCAAGCAGTTGGTCACGGATGAACGCAGCACGCGCCTCGCTGACTGCCTCGAAGCGTGTGGTAATCACCGGCTCGGTATTTGATGCGCGTAACAAACCCCAGCCATCACCAAAGTCAATGCGAAGTCCGTCCGTGTCTATGATGGTATGGGTGGCTGCAAACTTGGTGCGCACATAGTCGACCGCCGCGAACTTGCGCACGTCGTCGAGCTCGATGCGTTCTTCGGGCACTTCAGCGAGCGCGGGGAACGGCGCCAACGCCTGCGACAACGACATCCCACTGGCCATGATTGCCTCGATGAGACAGCAGCCGGCGAAGGTGCCGTCGTCAAAACTGTGGCCGGGCCGATTGTTGAAGACGTGGCCGCTCAGTTCGCCGGCGACGGGAGCACCCAGCTCACGCATTTTGGCCGATTGATTGGTGTAGCCGGTCTTCCACATGACAGGAGTCCCGCCAAACGCCGTGATTGCCTCGGCCAGGACTTTGCTACATTTGACATCAAACACAATCGGCGCAGGACCCTTTTTCAATGCCGCCTGAGCCAATACAATCATATATCGGTCGGCAAACACCATCGTGCCACGATCATCCACCACACCCAAGCGATCACCATCGCCGTCGAGGCCAATACCCAGTTCGGCACCTGTCTCGCGCACGACGCGCATCAAATCACGCATGTTTTTTTCTTTGAGCGGATCAGGGTGATGGTTGGGGAACGTGCCGTCTGGCTCGATAAAGAGCGGTACGACGTCGCAGCCCAAGCGCTCCAACACCCGCACACCCAGTGGCCCAGCGACACCGTTGCCGCCATCCACAACCACCTTCATCCGCCGTGGGAGTGTCACCAACGCTGCAATGTGTTCGACATAGGCATCGTCGACAGAAACGCGCGTATAGCTCCCTGCCCCGGTGCGCACCGTGTTGCCGATTGCAATACGGCCGACTTCTTGGACTTCGTCACTCGTGAATGGCACACCGCCATACTGCGGCTCGTAATGACGCATCTTGAGGCCATTGAACTCGGGGGGATTATGACTCGCAGTCACCACCGCACCGCCATCTGCCTTGAGGTAATCGACGGCGAAATACATCACTGGTGTAGGCACCATCCCGATATCAATCACATCGCACCCGCTCGCCTGCAACCCACGGGTCAACGCTGCAGCAAAGTTGGGCGACGTTAACCGTGCGTCGTGCCCGACCACAATACGCGTGCTGCCGCGGTTTTGGAACAGCGTCCCAGCGGCACGGCCGAGCTGTTCATAGACTGCTTCGCTCAAATCTGGTCCCACAATCCCACGGATGTCGTAGGCACGAAATATGTCTGGTCGTATCGTCGTCATCGCGTTCCTCTATTCTTGCTCAGCATGCGCTGCAATCATCTGCCTGAATTGCGTTTCGTCGAGAATGGTAACGCCCAACGCAACTGCTTTGGAGGTCTTGCTCGCGCCCGGCTCACTCCCTGCGAGAAGATACGTTGTTTTCTTCGACACACTGCCGGTTGCCTTGCCGCCATGTTCGGCGATGAGTGCCTCGGCTTGCTCGCGGCTCATCGTCGCAAATGACCCGGTCACCACAAACACCATCCCAGCCAGCGCAGTACTACTGATGACCCGCGTCGCGCCGCCACTGGTCTGCAACCCGGCAGCGGTCAGTTTGGCAATCAGCGCACGGTTCGTCGGCACCGCAAAGTACTCACTCACGCTTTGGGCGATGCCGGGGCCGACACCCTCGATCGAGGCGATTTCTTCGACCGTTGCATCGGCGAGTGCAGCCAGACTGTCGAAGCGCTGGAGCAAAAGCTGCGACACGGTCGTCCCCACCAATGTAATCCCCAAACTAATTAATACGCGCGTGACCGGTCGTTGTTTGGCAGCACTGATCGCATCAATCAATTTACTGATTTTGCGTTCACCAAAGCCTTCAAGTCCGGCGAAATCGTCAGCTGTAAGGCCAAAAATATCGGCCACATCGGTAATCAATCCGAGGTCTACCAACAGTGCGGCCTGCTTTTCGCCGAATCCGACAATATCCAGTGCCTCGCGTGAGACGGCGTATTCGATGCGGCGTTTACGTTGCTCGATACAGCCGGCGACATTGGGGCAGCGCCAGGCGACGTCGCTCCCAGGACGCACAAGTGGTGTGCCACAGGATGGACAGTGGGTGGGCATCTGCCAGGATTGTTCGGCACCGGTACGGGCTTCTACCACTGGGCCGATGATATACGGGATAACGTCGCCGGCACGTTTGAGCATAACCCGATCGCCGATGCGCAAATCGAGTTTTTCGATCAAATCTGCATTGTGCAGGCTGGCATTGCTGACCGTTACTCCGCTCAGCTGGACAGGGGCAATCTCGGCGGCGGGGGTAATGGCGCCGGTCCGGCCAACGCTGACGATGATGTTGCGCAGGGTGCTCGTCGTCTCACGAGCAGGGAACTTGTACGCCAGGGCCCATCGCGGGTCGCGTCCTGCCACACCCAATTCACGTTGTTGGGCGAGGTTGTTGACTTTGATAACAACTCCGTCGACTTCATACGGCAGTGCTTCCCGCGATTGCATCCATTGAGCAGCGTAGTCGAGCATCTGATCAAAGTGTGCAAAAAAACGCGCATCCGGGTTGATCACAAACCCAAGATTGCGGAGGTATTCGAGCGCATCCCATTGCGTCTGCGGCCACGGAGTCCCGTCCATGTCGCCTATCGCATAGACAAAAAACCGCAGTGGTCGTTCTGCAGTAATGCGTGCGTCTTTTTGGCGTAACGACCCAGCAGCAGCGTTGCGCGGGTTGGCGTGCGGCCGTTCATTTGCGGATAAGAGTCGCCGATTGAGTGCTTCGAACTCACTGCTCCGTATGTAGATTTCGCCGCGTACTTCAATCACCGATGGGATGGTGTGATGCGCATCGGCCCGTAAACGCAGGGGGATTTCGCGGATCGTGCGCACATTTGCGGTAACATCCTCGCCTTCTTCTCCGTCCCCACGCGTCGCAGCACGGACGAGTTCGCCATTGCGATACGTCAGGGCGATGGCCAGTCCGTCGATTTTGGGCTCGATGGTCCACGACACGTCGCGCAGGTCCAGTTGTTTGGCGACGCGTTCACGCCATTCGATGACACCCCGGAGTTCCATCGCATTGGCGAGCGAGAGCATCGGTCGCGCATGGCGCACCTTGGTAAATTGACCATCCCAATCAGCAGTAATGCGTTGCGTCGGTGAGTCAGGAGTGACCAACTGCGGGTTTTCGTGTTCGATTGCACGGAGTTCACGCATCAGCGCGTCATACTCTGCGTCGGTGATGATTGGAGTGTTCTTCACAAAATAGTGATAATCATGCGCGCGAACGGCACGACGCAGTTCGTCTAGACGGATTTCGATAGAATCCATATCACCTCCAGCCAACACCAACGAGGTATGTATGTATTCATTATAGTCACATCAATCGTCAAACGAAGCCATCCGAGGCAGGCGTTGATGCAAGTCACGCACAATGTTAAACGCGGAATGACCTCGTCCTAACACCACAGCGCTACGCTTGTCGTGGATAGTTTTCGTAAGGAGCAGATCCATGACGACACGCATCGGCATTGGTGCCATTCTCATCGCGCTGATTGTATTGATGACCATCCCCGTCACTGCCACAGAATCCGTCCTGGTACGCAGTACGGCAACCCTACCCAACCTCCCGCTCGCTCAAGTACAAAAAATCGCACTCCCCAGTATGCCCATCAGTGCGGATCGCGGGATTCTGCTTGGTGGGATTGGGAGCGACCTGTACCACATGCCGGGTGCGCCAGAGAACGAGTTTTGGGCAGTCACCGACCGCGGCCCGAATGGTGAAGTAGAGGTAAACGGCGAAATACGCTCCACTGCGTACGTGCCTGAATTCACGCCGATGATCATGAAGCTCGTCATCAAAAACGATGTCATCACCCCGGTGACAATCATCCCCATCACGACAAAAAACGGCATGCCAGTAACGGGGTTACCGAATCGTGAAGGACCCGACCCGCGGTTCTGGGACGCAACCGGGACGACAAAGCTCCCGTTTAACCCGAACGGGCTCGATGTCGAAGGGCTGGTACGCACAACCAAGGGTGAGTTTTGGATTGTTGACGAATACAGTCCGTCCTTGGTGCATGTCAACGCCCGCGGTTCGGTAATCGCACGCTACGTCCCCAAAGGGGTCAATCTACGCAACACCGACTACCCGGTCATCGAGGCACTGCCAGCGGCCTACGCCTTGCGAAAGGGCAATCGAGGATTTGAAGGAATCTCGCTTTCCAATGACGAAAAAACCTTGTTCATCGCCTTGCAAAGCCCACTCAGCGCTCCAGACAAAGGAACCGGCGACCGTGCACGAACGACGCGCATCCTGAAATTCGACATCCCCTCCAAGAACGTCACTGGTGAGTATGTCTATCGGTTGGAGGTAGGCGCCCTGTTTGATCCACGTCCGAAAATGAAGCAATCCGAAATGAAGGTATCTGCCATTGCGACAATCGACGCACAGCACGCACTCGTCCTCGAACGGACAGATTGGGCATTTGCGGTCTACCGCATTGACTTCGCGGATGCAACCAACATCGCAGGGTCAGTCTGGAGCACAACGAATACACCTGTTTCGCTTGAGTTTTTTGCCTGGCCATCCGATGTTGCGGTAACGCCGGTGAGCAAATCGCTGGTCTTCCACAGCGCTACACTGCCCGCCATGCCCGGAAAAATCGAAGGGCTGGCAATAGTTAACAAAACGACGCTTGCAATCGCGAACGACAATGATTTTGATGTAGGCCCCATTGGTCCCGATGGGATGAATCAAGGCACGCAGAAAAAATCTTACATCATCACCCTGCAAGTCCCTGACATTGCACCATAGTTCGTATCTATGACACAGCGGATTGCATCATATGTGTATGGGAATCCGCTGTACAAATTCGATTTGACGCACCCAATCCTGCATGCTATACTTCTCTTCGTTGCAAATGATCCTCGATAGCTCAATGGTAGAGCGGCTGACTGTTAATCAGTAGGTTCCAGGTTCGAGTCCTGGTCGAGGAGCCAAACCACCCTCAACGCGCAGGCGTTGAGGGTTTTTGTTGTGATGAGTCGGTCATCAGTCGGGGGTCGGGCGAAAGATTTTTCGCCCCGACCCCGACTGATGACGAAACGTTTTTTTCGATTGTAATTCTTCGGATTATCTGCAATATAGCGTCGCGTACGCCATAGTCCTTCGTCAGAGCAGATAATCCGATCATGAAAACCGCGTTGCCACACATCGAAATCGATGCCAGCTGCTTTCATGAGATTGCGTACGCCGACCTTCCAGCCACGTACGATTGAGCCGAGTGTCTGTGATGTCCCATGCTCTGGCTGTTCAGCCAACACTGCATCTGACGGATGCGCAATAACGATAATGGCATGGACATGATCTGGCATCACCACACAAGCGTCGAGTCGCACGAACGGGAAGTGCAACGGAATGGCGTTCCAGCACTGCCACACCATTGCTCCTATGCACGAGACCTGCATCTGGTTACAGACAACCTCGCCAAAAATCGGCAATCGATGCTTCGAATTCAATGTGACGAAATAGTACCCATTGGATCGATAGTCATGCCCCGGTTTGCGTCGCGAATTGTACCTGCCCCATACAATTTTTCCGTTGCGACGGTACACGGTTCGTTTTTGCTTCATACGATAGCTCCTTCCCCTTTGGAAGTTCTACCGTCAAAGCGAGCAGAAAAGGTACCCTACTGGGTCATCAGTCGGGGTGCTGTGTGCTGAGTCGTCACCCATGGTGCAGGTTCAGTGGCGATTGGGCATCGAGCGGAACGATTCACTCAGCGACCCACGGAATTGCCAACCTTCTGGACACACCAGTGGGGAGTCGCTGCCGGCCGTTCCCACATCAATACCTCCCGCAACATACCAGCATACGGGAAGTCGACCGATGCCGTCCTGATAGGGAATGCGCGTGTAGCGCAGCCAACGACAGTCCAACACCACGCCAGACTGCATGTCGACCACCGCTACGTCCACGAATCGGTCGTCCACCACAAACAACAGCCCGTTTTGCACCAGCATATCCGTGTATTGCGTAACGTCGCGAGCCCCCAAAAACCCAACACGTACCAAATCGTCGTCCATGCACAACGTCTGCCTGTTCGGGTTCATTGCCAGAAACGCTTGCATCCCCCCCATGAACCGTGTGCCGATTGCATTGCGACGAATCACCACGGACAACCCCTCACACAATACCGCCATGCACGCTCCTTTCGTCAGATGATGCACCTACATATCGTCTTCTTCGACCACGTCTTCCCAAAATGCTTCGAGTGGGACGCCCAACCCATCGGCGAGCCGATTCACATACGCAAAATACCCGGTTACTTGATTGATATCAAGGATTGCCGTGTCACTAAAGCCAGCCGCGCGGAGCGCCATGACGTCCATCTTGGCCATCGCCCCTGGTGTCAATGTCAGCTTCTCGGCATAGGTCAACATGGCATGTTCGGCAGCGCTTATCTGCGCCCGCCGCCAATCTTTTTTGAGCTGGCTGACCAATGCTGGATTTTTGGTTAAGCGACGGAGACCCCGTCCATGATGGGTCATTCAGTAATGGCAATGATTGGCGGTCGACACGACCACGGCAATCATTTCGCGTTGCGCCCGCGACAAATCTGACGGGCCGCGCATCACTGTCACGTACAACAGCATGTGCGCTTTGAGCGTCGCAACATTAAGCGAATGGATCTTCATGATGTTGTCGACACCACCCCAGGGCTCCATCGCACCGGCGTATTCTGCCTTGAGCTCGCCCTCTGCTTCGCTTTCAGCAATCATGCGAATCCACGCCATCTCGTCCTCCTCGTGCTCATCATTCGTTCACAGGTCTATGGTATCGTACCGTCAGAAAGGATGTGGTATGAACACAATTCTTCTCTTTGATGGGGTCTGTAATCTCTGCGCCGGCGTCGTGCAATGGGTCATTCCCCGTGATCCTGCTGCACGCATTCGTTTTACGTCGCTCCAGTCACCGATTGGCGCACAGTTGTGTGCACGCTACGGTATCGATGCTACTGCGCTCGGCAGTGTCGTATTGATCCACGACAGCATCGCCTACCAAGAGAGCGATGCTGCCATCATGCTCGTCAGCGTACTGCCGGGCCCGCTACGCTTCCTCGCCATGCTTCGCATCATCCCACGCTTCGTGCGTGACCCCATATACCGCTGGGTGGCCCGCAATCGCTACGCATGGTTCGGGCAAAACGACTCGTGCATGGTGGCCATGCCGGGGTATACCGAGCGCTTCCTGAGCGACCGCTAGGCGAAGCGGATGTAGAGCCGCTTATTTTGTTTGCCTTTGTTTTCGCTCTTGTAGATGCAGCAAGGGCCGACTTCGTGGGTACTTTCGGCGTGTGTGCCACCACACGCCTGCGCATCGAATCCTTCGATTTCGACCACCCGCACCTGACCACGGTACGCTGGTGGTTGGACGTTTTTCGTACGGAGCAGATCACTGCGTTGTGCAAACTCCGCCACCGACAGATACCGATAGTGTACCGGGTGATACGCCACCAAAACGGCATTCATACGCGCTTCGAGATCGGCCAGCATGACCGGATCGAGCCATTCGATGGCGAAATCGATACGGGCATATGCATCGGTCATCTGCGCACCCGTAATCCATGCCTGATAGTGTGTCAATGCCAGGGTGTTGAGCACATGCAACGCCGTGTGATAGCGCGAGATGGTGCGCCGGCGCTGCTTGTCGACAACGAGATCAACGGCCTGCCCCGGTACGACGACAGCAGCACTATGGTGCCAAATGGTATCATCGCCATCGACCTCAACGAGCTCGATGTGCTGATTGGCACCGTCGACACTGACCACGCCGGTGTCTACTGGCTGGCCACCCCCACCCACAAAAAACGGCGACGCAGCAACCGCAAAAGCCCCGGGACGTGTCGCGACGACCGTGGTTACCACGTGCGTCTGCTGTGGGGCATTGAGGTAGATGCGCTGGGTACTCATGCCCGCTTCCTGCCAATGCGCCGCATGATAAAGTTCCCCATCACCACAATCGCAATGACGGCAAGCACCACCACCACCACCGGCAGCACGAGAGCCCCGACGGCGGTGGCCGTTGCGCCGAAAGCCTCGCCGGTTGCGACGACGGGGTTGCCAAGGCTAGCAGTGGTCGCCGTCGATGCCCCGCGGATGGTAGCCATGCCCGTATGGAGTGCGCCTGCGA
>JACCDP010967341.1_pt1 | contig 11067 bp, 11 predicted proteins | sample 7445841 | NCBI WGS metagenome assembly JACCDP01 (sample SAMN15323441, study PRJNA562643) | freshwater metagenome | isolation source: river surface water | place: USA:Blue River Watershed | collected 2017-08-17
ACCATCTTGCTGGACGGAACGGATCACGCGTCCAGCAGCGACACGGATTCCGTCAGTACGACGCCCAATCAGACGCCAACTCACAGTCCGTCTCAGCGGCCGAAATCCGCCGAGGCGATGAAAAACGGCCCGCCATCTAGGCCGCCTTCGATGCTCAAACCGAGCGATTCCAGCTTCGGTCTACACAGTCCAGACGTCATCCCGAACGTGGCCGGCGAGGAGAAAGACCTGGAAGGATTACTCCGCCGCTTGCAAGACGATCTACCACTAGCCGAAGGATCGCTCATCTACCTCGATCCGGATATCATCGATCTGACCATGATTCCGCCGCCCATCACTCCAGAAGAGGACGGACTGAAAATGAAGTTCCCAGCTACTATCAACGAACCACCGACACCTTTCGCCGATCGCGATTCGCTGGAGAACGAGTTGGCCGCCATGAAATCGACGCCGTCTGGAGCTGCTCGTGGCCGACCTTCACCATCCGATCTTGGAGAATTACAAGATTTGACGGATTTGGCTCAATGGGCTGATGTCGTCTCTGATTCATCGTGTCTCAACGAAAGCCGGGAAACGGACACCATATCGCTGAGCGGAGTCAGCACTCGCTCAGTCAGTTCGATGGCCAGCTCGTCTCGTACCGCCTCCAGCTTGGCCGCGCAGACACTAACGGAGAGTAAGAGGCGCTGGATAGCTGACGAGAAACGCAAACACTTGACGGCCAATCCGGAGCTGGACAAGTTCTTGTCAACAGTTGCCGTTCCGCTACCACCGACCGGCGGCAACAAGTCGTCGTCTCAGGCAGCCGGACAAGGAACGTCCGATTTCAGTAGCGAAGATCTATCGGCTTACATCATTCCACCTCCACCGGCCAACGCCAGCAATTCGGCCAACAACGGATTGGCCATCTTGCAGAAACTCTACGCTGCCCGCGAAGGTATTTTCCAGGTGATGAAAGATGAACCAGCTACATCTACAACCGGGCGGCCCAGCGGCAAAGATTTCGATGAAAAAGACAGAGGCATGGCTGAAATGAAGGTTCGCTTCGAGCAGCGAGATCCCCATCATGGCGTCTCGTCAAAAATTGGAGAAATCCAGCGTATGTTGACATCCAACGCTTCAACGTCCGTCACGGAGACGGTCACAGTGTCGACTGCCAGCGCCAACGTCCCCACCGTTAAAGGCACTACACCTGATCTAAGCCCGGCTTCTAGCCATTCTTCTGGCTACGGATCGCTCAAGTCGATTGCAGACTGTTCCAGCAATCCGCCGCCGGAACTGCCCGCTCGCCAACCGGCGGGCCAATTCAGCCCGCGCAAGAACGGCTTCGCCCATTTCAAAATGCCCGCTCTTAACCCGATTAATGGAGCCCTTAAAGCTCCCGGTTACGGATCGTCGTTCAGATCGACTTTTATGGATGACGACGACGAAGATGACGACATCCCTCCACCACCTCCTCCGCCGAGGAATCCCATTCCGAGGATGATCATCGCCGCCGCCGCTGCCGCGAACGCCAGACCTCCGGCGAGCAAAGTCCCTGAAACCGCAACGGCTCCGCCTCCTGGTCCTCTCACCAAATCTTCGTCTCAGGTATTTAGTGAAGTTTTTGAAAAGCGTAGAATTTTCCTAACATCATTTTGATTCTTTTATAGGGTGATCTTTTGGGGCGCGTTTCTGCTGTGGCACCCTCTTCCGGCCGAATGAGCGATGCTCATCGGATAAGGATGGAGGAAATGGGCGCGGGACCTAAAGGCATGTCGGCCTCGACGGAAAGTATCTCAACAGTACACAAGACTGGACAGAGTGGTACATCGTCGCCATCGAAACTGAGCATGGCGTCCAGTAGCGATTCCATCGGTTCGAACGCCAGCGTCGCTACGGTCAAAAACGCGCCGGCAAGCGCTGCAACACCCACGACATCCGGAGACAATACACCTCCCCTGCCACCACGCAACAGCCCGACACGAGTTGTAATGAAACCGGCAACACCTCAAACGGTAATTTTCATCTTAAATTACTAACGAATATGAAAAAATCAATGTTTGCTTTCATTTGGAACGCAGGAATTGGCCGCAAAAGGACCTCTCGCTAGTCGAGTGGCACGTCCCGGTGTGGTGGTTGATGTCTCGCCCAGCCAAAGACCTCCAGCACTTCCATCTCGCCTTCGCAAGCCCGTCGTGACGAGCCCGCAGAAGCCAACACCACCAACGACTCCGATGGCCAACGGCAACGCTCCGTCCCTTGTCCGCTCTCCGGTGAACAAAGCAGCAGCTCCTCTTCCACCTCCGATCAAGGCCAAGTCACCGCCACCGAGTCCCAGTCATTACGCCGTGCCCAGCGTGATCAAGGCGGCCAATGGAAGTCCAACCAAACGATCAGAGTACCAGACTCCTGTCGTGTCCCGCACTCCTCGGTCGGTCGCCGCACCTCCTCCGCCTTCGTCCAGTCCCAGCAGAAGCCAACCTGGAGCTCCGCTTTCGACCAGCAGTCCAAAACTGGGCGCCCGACCCAACGCTAGTATTGGGAACAATGTCATCAGTCTAAACATTCGCGTCGAGGGCAAGAGCGCACCTGCTGGCCAGGACCCGTTGACTTGGACCAACACTAGTCCGAATCACCGTAAACCGGGCAACGGAGTTGCAGAAAAAGATAACGGCTCGTTAGATTCGGGAAGTTTCGAACAGGACTCGCTGGACGGTAGCACGGATTTCGATCTGGCTTCACTCATTGGCCAGTCGGAACAGGCGGTAAATCGCGTCATTTCGCGCTTGACCGTTCCAGTGCCCGGTAAACCTGAGCGACGTCTACCCGAAGAAGACGATTCCAGTCAGCTGGAAGCGGCTCGCGAGAGATTGATTAACGAATCGCGTCAGTTTGTCACCGCTTCGAAAATGTTTGTCAAGAGTGTTACCGATTCACCTCAGACGATGGCCGTTTGTCTTTCCCAGTGTGTCGTACTCGTCGAGCGCATGGGTCTGGCCGTCGAGGATGTTTCAATGTTCGAACAGAACCGTGATTTGCCACCCAAAGTCCGCGATGTGGCTAGAGCTTTCTTGCACACGCTCAGGGCGGCGGCCGAAGCATCGGGACAAGGTGTTAGTGATCCCAGCATGGGCCGTCTGATGGGCAAGGCCACCGCCTTGGCCGGCGTCCTTACCATTTTGATGCGCTCTCTCCGGCCGTGAATGATTGTCAATCCCCTAGACTTGAGCTCTCAGTTTCATAAAAGGCTGCCACGCTTATTGTGCCCGAAGGATGTACACTAGTAGCCTAGTTTGCCGGACTGCTTGAAGAAGTCAGTTTAATAGATTGCCCGGTAATCATTTCCGAAACGTACTGGAATTTTTGTATAATTATCAGAAGGTTGACGTTCGTTTATAAGTTAGCGAAACGTCTTGGGAAGCAAAAAAAAAAAAGAGATTACTTTTCGAAATCGGAATTTCCAACTGGTTGCGACACGTGAAGAAGATCAAGTTTGTTATGTATTTGTTTTTTATTTTGACATCCCCGATTCCTTGACTTCACCCCACATAGTGTATCGTGTGTCTTTATCCGTGGTCATTGTTCACACCTAAACTCGATTTATGCTAGTCGCCAAACGTTTTCGATCGTACTCCCCGAGGACAGGCAACAAGCAGCCGGACAAGAGTAACTTATTTGTTGAGCGTGTCCAAACTCTGCCGATGAATCGAATCGTGCTTCATCAGAACAAATATGGAAATCAATTAGCATTGTTGTTTCCTTTTGCATGTCAACAAACATTTCGAGAGTGAGCCAGTAATCCTCGAGAACACGCGTTGACGATGAACGGACACCATTTTCCCGTTGCGTCATCATTGTACTTTTTTATGTCTGACACCAGACACATTTTGTCCATATTTATTAGTTAAGTTCATGGTTTTGACCACTCTATCTTGCATAATATAACCAAAGCAAAATTACCGCTGCTTATCACAGTGGATTTGTCAAAGTATCTATCGTTTGTAGGAGTTTGAAAAAAATATCACGCTATGCCACTCTTACCTTTCCTTTCATACAATTATTCTGCCCTTTCTTTTCTGTAAGAGAAGAATATGTAAATAAACAAAAGAATAAAAGAAAAAAATTGGATCTAGCTTTATTCGTCACGGCAATCACGTGCATATAAATTGAACAAAGAAGTTGGAGAAGATGTGACTATTGGAAAAAGTCCACAAAAAGAGCAAATTGGCCTGGTTGAAATTTTACAAATAATTTGGAAAATGTAAAAACATATATTTTGTCTTCATGACAGGGATCTCGTAGGTTGTCCTTTTCTCTGGGCTCTGGCTGCCCTCGATGACAGGTAAAGAATCCTAAATCGCGCAACACTGCAACGGCGTATTTGTTGTTCTCTCTGGCATGCATCATCTTGCATGACGTACGGTTTTTGAATGGTAACTATTTCAATTCCATAAATTTAGTAGCTTAATTGATCTGATAAGAGTTAGTAGAGACTAACTAGCTATCAAATGAAGGAGTTTTAAGAATATTTATGTGAATGAGTAGACATTGGGACTGACTCTTTGTGTGTCAGGTAGTTGAAAGCAATAATAAATCTCACTTGGAAGCTGTGATTTGTTGTATGTTAAACTAGAAAGAATTGTAATGATTGATGTGTAACTCCTTATTCCAGCATTGCTTCATTTAGGTTGTGTGATACGAGTCAGATCACATTATTATGTGTTTTAGTTGCCTAAGGTTAATACCATATACAGTAAGTTTTTCATTGTTTTGTTGGCTGTTGACTTGACTTGTTTAATTTTGTGTCTTTTACCTACCCTTAATAAGCACTATACTGGCACTCTGTCAGAGACAACACATCTTGTCACAGTAAATCCATCAACCGCCAATTTTCTTTTGCCTGCTGGACTAGGGATTATGTGAATGTGTTTTAATGTTCACTTCAGTGAAAGACTTTGTGTGTGTATTTTGAAATGGCTAAATTGTATTCAGATTAACTAATATCTTTTCTTCCAAGATACATCCAAGATACTTTTTCCAAAGTATCGCCAACCTGAACCATCGTGGAGCTATCGTAGCTGCTGGTGTCATCATACCTGCTGTTACTGCACGTAGCGGGACAACATCCGATCACTCCAACTTGCCAAGTACAATCTATTCCTTAATTAGACGATTAACAAATGAAAAGTAACAAACCGGAAGTGGACCGGAAGTAAGAACAACATGTCGTATAGCAAAATGAAGGGCATAGCCGGAGTCCTCGTTAAATTCTGATCAAGATTGTCGTTGTTAAATCAACTTTAGGAACATCGAGAATTTTGCTGAACTATAGACTTCTTTCATTTGCGATTTGGTCAATCTCTCCAATTTCAATAACATCACATTATTCTTGCTTAAAAAAAAGTGCGCTGATTCCGAATATCTATTTTTTCTTTATTGAGGCTGTATTTCCCACTTCCGGTTCATTTCCGGTCTCCGATAATGTGTTCCATCTACTTCATTTCGTTATTAACAGTTTCTTGTTTTTTTCTAGGTGATTACTAATGCTGAGCTGATTCAGATTTGACTGAACCATTTTTGGGAGCGATATGATTAGGTACATTGAAACTTGCGATTTGTTTTAATTATTGATAAAGTAAAATTTGGCTTTTGATGTTCCAGATGTCGCAAACCTGCACTATACTCAGGCGTTACAGCTAAGTGTAGACTCTACCTATAACCTTTCATCCTTCCACTTCCGATCCTCGTACCCGCAATGCAGGTGGTAGGTAGGGATGGGCTCTGTTTCGAAAGGGTGAATACAGCCAAGCGCCCGACTAGATTCAATCGCATCCCCTAAGAACTGGCCCCAACCATCACTAGCTCTTCTCTCTTTCCGGCTTCTCTTAGCCATAGCCACTCGTTGGGCGGTATGGGCCGTACCGACCGACGTTTGGCAGAACGAAATGATGAATAACGATTATCTCTTGTAGGGATTTTCTACTCTGATCGTTCACAAAATGATTCGAACATTGATGTCTGTATGTCTATGTATCGATATCATTTGTGTTTATAATAAATTTTGGAGAAAACCGAAAAATGCATTTGAGTTTATTTAGTTATTCTAATTGATTAATTGCGGTTTGTCTTGTCGACGGGCGACACCCTTCTTTCAATTAATTCGTTTGAACTATTGTAAATGACTAAATGTACTGTACTATAGGCATAGATTTTTCAAAAAAAAATCTGATGCTGACATGCGGTAGCATATCTGGTATATAATTACGATACTTTTTACGCTTGATGATGGATAATTATTTTTGTATTTGTAGTTGAATGAGTTTGCAGGTCGGAGGGGGAGAACAATTTGGAAATATAGCAAAAGGCACGGTGACCGTTATTTGACTAGGTTAATTTAGAATAGCTGGGCGGTGAAAATTTTTTATGGAGACATTTTAAGATGTATAAAGGCAAACAAGATATCACGGTAATAACGCAAACTTTCCAGACGAAGTCGCCTGTTCTGATGAACTGTGAATCTGCGCAAAAAGGAAAAAATACTTTTTAAAGGCATGGAAATCTAAATTATGTTGCATGATTGCTTACCAAAAAATTCGTGAAATAAAGCAAGAGAAAGGACGTATAGGGCAAGAGAAACGAGTTCGCCAAGGATCATGAGCACATGCCATTTTCTCGCTGTAAGGGCCACCATAAGGAGCTCAGTGAGAATCAAAGCAGAAAAGCTGATGGCTACGATGTGAATAAACTCGTCGTCGAACAATAGAAGAGCTCCATACATGATAACACCACCTAAAAGAGAAACGTCCCACAAATTTATTAAATGCGTACTGTTTCGCTCAAGTTGGTTACTTTTCACCTTGATAGATAGAGATCAAAACCCAAAGAAAGAAAGTCTTGTAGGTTAAAGATCTTCCTTTCGCGAGTTCCTTGTATAATTCTGGGTATGTCATGGCAATTTTAGAGGAGACGTCTTTGTCCAAAACTAGGGAGAACACGGGTAGCATTGTGTAAACCGTAGCATAACCGACCATCAAGAAGCCCTGGTAGAGGGAGACGGAGGCAAAATAAAACACAGAAGAAAAAACAGCTTGCATCGTTGAGATGATTAATCCTCGATGGATAACAAATTGAGCCAGAGCGGCCGATCGCTTGTAGGACCTTCTACCATGGACCAACAATAGGCGTACTATATGGCTGAATTGTGGGATGGAGAAATCCGCAGCCAGAGATGCCTATGATAATAATACACCACGAAAATTCCGGGGTTTCTTAATCTTGAATTCCTGTTCTCCATCTATTGTCACCCTACCTGCTTGCCCTCCTTTCCGACGATTCCAATGCCGGTGTCAGCTGCTTGGATCATAGAGACGTCGTTTCCTCCATCACCAATGGCAGCCGCACGTTTTCCGGTATGTTCTTGAATTAAACGAACGACAGCAGCTTTCTGAGTGGGAGTGCAACGGCAGCATACGACAGCTGGGGCGGCACACGCCAGTTCCATAAACTCATGCTCGTAAAACTTGTGGAAGGGATTTTAAAATGCAACCAATAGTTAAAGTGAAAAAGGAGGCGTTTAAATTAAAAAACTTACTTTTAAACAGAGCTCCAGTGATTCCCCACGAATAATTAAAGCGCAATCAGTTTTGCGGCGGAAAGCGTTCAATTCTTGATGTGTGTCCGTACGCGAAGTTGCATTCCCAAAGACGTGAATACTTTGGGTGCGAGGGACAAGACGCGAACTCTGAGCAATGCAAATGGCAGTTTCTAGTTTGTCACCGGTCAACATCCAGATCCGGATTCCCGCATTACGCAGAAGTTCAAGGGACGGCTTTACATTTTCCTAGAATCACTTTCTAAGTAGTCTATACATAAGTTTGAGGTTAAAGAACTCTTACCTGCAGGCGATCTTCAACACCAGTAACAGCCAAAAGCTCCATATCACGTTCTAAACTTTCGACCACAGCAGCAACGCGAGCAGCACGATCTGTTAATGCTAATTTAGCTGCCTGATACCGAGAATCGAATTCAGAATACTGCTCATCCGTCAGCGGACGTTTGGCGACCACCAACGTCCTCAATCCTTCTCTGGCCATGTTCCCACATTCCTCTTCAAGCCAGTCATTATACAGCACAATTCGATTCATCACCGTGTCGGCTCCTTTCATGTAAAATACTATTTCGCCTGTCTGGTCGTCTCTGATGATAATTCCCATGCGCTTAGTCTCGGACGTGAAAGGAAATATCTAAGGCGATTTAAAGTTAGTGAACCAAAAGAGACAACGATAGCAACATCTCTAATAATTATTTACCTGAAGTACGGTGAACTTCATCAATGAACCATGTGGATTCCTCAAGGTCATGCTTGTTGTATCGCGATCCATCAGAGTAAGCCCCACGCTTTCGGTCCAAGAAACTAGAGCAATTTCATCCGGACTTGAGGCCTGGTAATTTATTTTACCATCCGTCTACAACAGGAGTTAAACAGATTGTTGGAGAAAATTAGGAATAGAAGGATTTCAACAAATCTTACAAATTGATTCTTGTCTATTATTGGCGTGACGTTATGGCAGAGCCCGATAGCTTTAGCGGCTTCGACTATCCGAGTCACCACTGTTCTGCGCATTTTGCCGGTACTGGGCTGACCAGCTTGCAAATTAGAAGGTGTGGCAGAACTATTGCTTTGGCTAAAAGCCTGGAAAATCAAATTTCGAATAAGAAGAGCACTATTTAACCAACTGTATAATGTATTACGCCTACTTGTCCTAGTAGAGTACGAATCTCATCAAATGTTTCGGTGCCATACGCAGCCGTTCCTAAGTGAAGTTTCCTAAACACCATTTCGTTTTCCGTTAAGGTGCCGGTTTTGTCCGAGAGAAGATATGAAATTCGACCCAATTCTTCGGGTATGGTTGTGGACCGTACAACTGTTCCAGGAATTTCTTTATCTTTCATTATGCTCCACGAATAAAATGCTTTTCCCATATCCAGATTTACTCGCAAGCTTTCATAATAGAAGGTTAAAGTGTTAGAACTAAAATCGGAAAAATAAGTTGAGCGAATCTAGATACCTGATTGGAATGATGTAAGAAAAAAGGAGAACAAACCGGAAAAGATATCGGTACCAAGGCCTTCACTTGCAAAAAAATAAAAATTAAATTAATTAAACTAGTAAGTAAACTAATAGCTTATTACGTAACGCTCATTATTTGCTACTGAAAAATTATTACATTGTTAGTGAATTGCATATTACATTACATACTAAAGGTAGGCGATTTAACTGTGGTATGTGTATCTATTACTCTTTCAGGTAAAGTCGATTCTTGCTTATCTTTTTCCATGACTACTTTGCTAAAGTGTGTAACATTATGAGTGTTCCATACCCGGTTGGTATGAAGATTGATCCGGATGGTACACTCATAATCAATAGCTAACCTATCTAGCCAACCATGGAACACTCCAAAAAAATTTTCCGGCCGCATGACCGCAAGACTGCGGCTTAACGGCCGCAAAAATGGTATAAATTATATTACCCTTGAAATCCTTTCAGACACATCATCAGCAATGCCAGCCCAACCACGGCAAGAAATAAAATCTGTATAGAAATAACAAAGTGAACTACCAGTTTCGTTCAACCTAAAACAACTACGTACCTTAGTCAATTGATTAACTTCAAGATCAAGTAATCCGACTTTACTCCTTGGCTGCGAATTATTCATAGAACTTCTCGTTTCTTTTCCAGTATAAACGACGAGTCCTAGTGCTGTGCCCGAGGCAACAACAGTATTGGCCCATAATGTGTTTTCAATGTTCAACGAATCTTCAACTGGTGGGTCGTCAATCTATAAAGCGATCAGAAGAGGGAAAAAGCGTTCAGAACAAAATTGAATAAATGCTATCAACCCCATGTTTTTTTTTAAAGATCCTTCTGATCTACCTTTTTGAACGTTCCAATAAATGTATGAATATCTCTTTGGGGTTTTTCAGCAAAAACGGAAGCATCAAGTTGGAAAAGGTCAGTGTCAAAAGTCAATTTCTGGGTCTCCGTCACGGCTAGACGTAGTTTCCAATCTGTCTCGCCATCCAACTGGTCTGTACGAATGAAACACGAACCAGATTTTTCCGTTGTTCTTAACAGAACCATATCGGCAGGGACTCGTTCATCTATTAATGCAATTTAAATATTTCAACTGCCGTTTCTTGATGAACACAAATTAAGTGTAATTTTACCTTTATCGACAAAAATAAGGTCGCCAACTTTGATCTTGGAGCTTGGAATGAGCTCAAAACCTGAGGGCACGAGCTTTTTATACAAACGACTATTGATCTCTTTGTCACGTTGAGCTCGACGAAAGTCATCGACCGCCTCTCTGACGGTTGTCACAAAAAGTACAAAGCACTGTAGAAGATAAAAGAATCACATAAAATATGATTGAAAAGCACCGAATTCCGTTTTAGTTACCAGTGGACCCCAATATGTATATAAATATCCTATTCTAATTTCTGGAATAAATTGACTAATGGCCATTATGAGAAAGTAGAGGTTAAGGAAAAATTTAAATTGCTGAAATAAGACCTAAAAAGAAAAAACTAAATGTTAAAAAAAAAAACTATTAAAAATTTAAAATCTAAACATACCATAGGAAGAAATGTGAAAAAGTTGTATTTTTGGTTCCTGATGCCATTGCCAGGGAAGTATAGAGTAATCTCCTTGTCAAATGAATGTCTGCCTACCCATACTGTTCGGGAATTTAGTTCCTTTTTCCTACGGCAGCAATGGTACAGTTTGCTGCAGAAACTGAAGAAGAATATCAAATATTTATTAAGATAAATATTATAATAACTTAACTAAAGTATTTGAGACAACCACATTACAATAGTTATAATAAAGAAATGGTTGGATGATCTAATAAGGCATACTGCTGGTTGCTCTTTAAGAGATTACAGAACGAAGTAACAAAAGTATAACTAGAGTAATTTATGGGGGAAAATTGTTGGGGCAGCACCTATCTAGTCCAAAATTTCGCTGTCGGCGACGACCTCTACTAAACCCAACATTTGTTCCTTCCGGTGCACTTGTTAACAGAT
>JACCDP010004746.1_pt1 | contig 11066 bp, 6 predicted proteins | sample 7445841 | NCBI WGS metagenome assembly JACCDP01 (sample SAMN15323441, study PRJNA562643) | freshwater metagenome | isolation source: river surface water | place: USA:Blue River Watershed | collected 2017-08-17
CGCCATCGCTGAGGACGTCGGGGATACCTGCGATGGCGCTTGCAACAATTGCCGTGCTCGCGGACATTCCCTCGAGCAGGGTATTTGGCAACCCATCGACATTCCCTGATTCGTCGTGCACCGATGGAACACAATAGATATCTGCACTTGCAATCAACCGTGCCACATCATCGCGTGACAGTTGGCCCGGCAGACAAACAATGTCGGCCAGACCGAGATCTTCGATTAAGCGGCTAAATGCATCGGCTAAATCACCATAGCCTGCCAGGACGAGCCGAACAGTGGGGAATTGCGCATGTATTCGCACCATTGCATGGAGGAGCACAGCGAAACCCTTTTTGTGGACAAATCGTCCGACCGCTACAACCAAAGGATTATCCTCGGGCACCGAGAATCGTTGCGAGACCCAGTGCCGGTCTGCATGTTCCGGGGCAAATGACGACACGGTGACGCCATACGGCAACACCACCGTCGTCTGCGCATCAGCACCCAATGCGAGAGCCCTTCGATGCAAATCGCCACTACAGGCAGTAGCCGCGCGTGTATGCGCAAAAATCAACCGCGCAAGCCAACGAAACACACCATTCCGCTCTGCCATCGACACATCTGAACCATGCATACTAATCACCAACGGAATACCAAAGAGTCGCGCCGCAATCAACGCAGGTAATCCATTGGGCAAGAGCCAATGCGCATGAATGACATCGGGTCGAGCGATCAGAATCTGCCGAATCAGGGTAACGAGTGATGCTCCGATCCCAAATGGGAGTGCGAGCAACGTGGCGCCCCGAACTCCGACGTCTGCATGTAAGGATTCGGCATATCCCCAGACTGCCAGCGCTGGGTGCGGTGCGTACCGATACACAACAAGCTCGACGCCGCGGACGACGGGAGGATGATTAAACGCGCGATGCGCAGGCAAGATAAGTCGTACCGTACACCCATGTGCAACGACTCCCGCAGCGATCTCTGCGATGAACGGAGCTGTGGCATCCCCGTCGTATTTCGGATAAGAAGTCGCTATCATCAAGACACGCACATCGTACCTCACCGTATGCTCGGAACACCGCGATAATCGTCGGGGAATGCGTAGAGCTCACTGACCATTGTGAACGTTCTACCATTATCATTGACCGGATACGCAGGGGTTCGATAGAGTAGTCGAAATGGGGTTCCTGACTCTGCAATCATATCCGCCAGTATTGCTCGTGTCGCCGCGTTTGGACGTTGGAGCGAATCCAATGCGAGGTAACGGGCATTGTAATGTTTGGCTATCCGCAGAATCTGCGTTGCGGATGCATCTGCAGGTATCATGACGGCGCCACGATTACTGTACCACTGCAGTTGCCACGGGACCCGTGTCATGACAACTGCATCAATGGGCAGCTCCCGCTGCATAAACGCATACATGTCTTTGTCTGCAACGACGCGTGCTGCATCGAGTGGTTGGGCGCGTTGGATACTGTGCATGCTCGGGAGCACTGCCACCAGCACAGCACCAAGCAAGAGCGTGACTTTCGTGACGTGCATGGTTTTGCCGGGAACCGAGGCCAAACAATCGACTACCCACACAATCCCACGTGCCGACAAGAGCGCAAGCCAGGGCAACACAAAGACCCAATACCGTGGTTCATTGGCATGCCAGTAGACTATCATAAACACACTGTACGGCAGACACGCGCTGACCAACAATCCCCAAAACCGTGGCTTTCGGCCGACGATAGGCAGTACCCAACCGATGGGCAGCGCCCACAATGCAAGCGGGCTCAGCAGCCCCGTTGCAGCGGCGGCAGCACCGAATTCGTTGATGGGCCACGGAAAACCAACAAAACTCGGAAGCAGATAGTCCTGGATGACGTTCAATTGAATCAAACATTTTTGTATGATGGCATCATAGCCCCACCGCAATAACCAGCTACGTTCGGGTAGGTCACCCGGGCCAACTCCCCCGTCAGCCATGTAAATGCGATAAATGGCATCCCATTGAGTGTACTCAAGAATCCACGCATCAAAAGACTCGGTGCTGTGCACCGCAGTACCAAACAACAGCAGGTTACGAACAATGTATGGCGACAGTACGAGCATTGCTATAGCAGCCCACAATGCAACATCGAACACGCGTCGCACCAGGAGTGTGCGGTTCAGCACGGGATAAAGCATCGGCAGTACCCAAGTGACCAATAACCATACACCCATACCGAATGCCAGCATAGCTGCGGTTCCAGGCTTTTGGAGCAACATCAATCCGGTCCAGATTCCGGTTGCCAAAATCTTTGCACGGGTACTTGAAAATCGTCCTGAAGGCCAATATGTCGCCCCGGTTTGCGGCAACAACCAGACACCTTGCAACGCAGCAGTCGCAAACACGACAAATGCGATGTCACTGGTGGCATATATCAGTTGGCGATACATGAAGATATTGATGGTTACCAAAATGACACTTACCAATGCCACCCGCGCGCCCCAGCGATATCGCGCATATCGATCGACTAACCAGACAAGCAATCCCCAAAAGACAACATTGGGGAACCGTGCAGCATGGTCGTGTACCCCGAAAAAGAAATATGAAATCGCTATCCAAACGGGTTGCAGTATCGGCCAAGTCTCTTGTGGGTGTGTCACCGTCGGGAACAGCTGATAAAACTGTGTGACATAGTCGACGACCCAACCACGGCCACGTATGAGGTTGCGTGCAACGACAGCATTATCTGCGTAATCTGCGTGCCCAATAAATGTCGCCTGGAACATCGCCCAAACCACCATGCTCGCCAACACCACATACCCAAGCCAATACCATCGTCGCAATACCGGCACACGCCCCTGTTGCACAATTGACTCTGTCCGTGCCTCAATGAACCACATGAGAACAACTGCACCTAACCATATGCGCCACATCCCTGTGTTCCCAATGGCGGCAACCGTCACGGCGCTGACGGTCGCCCAGCGCACCAGAGAATTGAGGGGTACACGGCGGCGCATGCGCCGGACAATTGCACGCAAAATAGGCATCCACAGTCGCTGCAACACCAGTATCGAGAGTATCAGACTGCCATAGACAACATATGCAACGACGGGCACAATCCATTGTCCCGCACCGACACTGAGTGCAATGCCAGCAACCAGCCCGATTAGACTCACCACAATGTGCCCCCAACGTCCCCACCGTAGTCGGCACGCGAGTGACCAAAGCACAAGCAGGATCGAAGCGTACAGCGCACAAACTGACCAGTACGAATACCACAATGGATGAGCGGCCGAAGGAGCAATCACCACTTCGGCGACACGAACACCTTTCTGACGAGGGTCTGTGTAGCGTTGTGTGTCGGTAAAAACCGTACTGCTGCGTATGGCAATATATGCTGATGCCGTATCACTGGGCTGTTCAATGCTGAAATCATATTGTTTGAATGTACTGGATGGGATGAATGTGCCAATCACCCGGTCATTCAGTGACACAGTGACCACAGGCTGGTCTGCCTCGGGCCAGCCAGCGACTTGGAGCGAAACCGCACGTATATGGGAAACGGGGAGCACGAGCTCTGACATTTCTTGTGTCCAGCGCGACCGACCATTCGATGAGTCAGGTGCGAGTTCATCAGCAAACCACTTCCCATCCGTTGCATTGCCGACACTGGCGGTGCGGGTCAACAACACACGATCACCGACTGTTCCGATTGCATACCGGATCGGGGATGTGCTTGACGAGGTAATCCACGCAACGACACAAACAACTGCGATGGCACAAACGAACAAAAGCGCATCCACCTGGATGCGCTGTTTCAGTTCATGCAAACCCTGACGACCGTGGTGCAATCGATGTACCGGTGATTCAGTCACGCCGCATCCTTCACTCGTACCACCTAGGGTAGTATTATACACGACTGCACCGGATTGCGATGCAATCCGGTGCAGTCAGATGCCCTATTTGGTTTCAGCCAAAGCACGTCGAAGCACTTTACCGACAGCGGTTTTGGGCAACTCATCACGGAACTCAAAGCGGCGTGGCACTTTGAAATCCGCGAGGTACTGCTTACAAAACACTTTGAGTGATTCGATGTCGATTGCCGCACCGTCTTGGGTAACAATGAATGCGGTGACCGTATCATCGCCACGCGCTGCATTCGGGATACCAACGACCGCGGCCTCACGGACTTGCGGATGCATGTAGAGGACCTCTTCCACATCGCGTGGGAGCACCTTCAGGCCACTCACTATAATCATGTCTTTGAGACGATCCACGATGTAGAAATAGCCGTCACTGTCCGTGCGGGCAATGTCCCCAGTTCGCAACCAGCCATCGGGAGTGATGGTTTGCGCTGTCTCTTCTGGTTTGTTCCAGTAGCCCTTCATGACTTGTGGTCCGGTCACCCAGAGTTCACCCGATTCGTCAGCGCCAATTGGGATTGTTTCGCCCGTCTCGAGAGAGACTATCTTGGCGTCCGTATTGGGAAGCGGGATCCCAACCGAACCTTTTTTGGAGATGCCCATCAATGGGTTCGCATGAGAAACAGGCGACAGCTCGGTCATGCCGAACCCTTCGATGAGTCGCCCACCAGTCAAATCATTAAAACGGGTCTGTATTTCGACTGGCATCGCTGCCGAGCCGCTCAGACAGGCTTTGATCGAACGCAGATTATATGTCTCGACCTTGGGGTGATTGACGATACCGATATACATTGCCGGCACACCAGGATACACCGTCGATCGTTCCTTCTGCATAATGTTCATCACATTATCGATAGGTCGGGGATTCGGAACAATCTGCAGTTCTGCAGCTATCGAAATCCCGTATACCAACGCCACTACGAGACCGTAGACATGAAAGAACGGTATGGCGCACATGAATTTCTCAACGCCCTGGTCAGCGGTCGTAAACCACGCGTTGATTTGACTCGCATTGACGTTCAAGTTACGGTGGGTCAACATCGCAGCCTTCGGAGTCCCAGTGGTACCTCCGGTGTACTGCAAAACGGCGACATCATCGGGCGCAACATGCACCGCCGGTGCCACCGAAGGGTATTTTTCGATGAGACGTTGAAAGAAAAAGATATCGTGTTCGGGCTGGACATCAACCCACGATGGGTCACGTTGCTGCTTCGCTTTGACGAGTTGCTTTGACGGGAAGCCCAACAAATCGTACATGTACGCAACAATAACGCGTTTGACCGACGTATCTGCTTGAATTTCGCGCAATCGTGGATAAAAGAGGTTGAGGATAATGATTGTCTCTGCACCAGAATCGACCAACTGATGTTTCAGCTCGCGAGCGGTGTAGGTCGGGTTATTGTTGACAATAATCGCACCGATTCGCATCGCCGCAAAAAACGCAATCACATAGTGGAGCGTATTGGGCAACATCAGCGCAATACGGTCACCTTTGCGCACTCCAAGTTGATAGAGGGCATTTGCAAAATGTTCAACGTGGTTAAGAAGTTCGGCGTAGGTGAGCGATCCACCAATGGTCACACGACCACCTGCGAGATAACTCAAGATGAGACGAGCCGCAGTGTTTTTGGGGAATGATTTGGCGGAGTCGACCAGGAGTTCAAAGAGGTTGTGATTCGAGAACGTCAGAGTGGGCGGTACAACGGATTCATACGAGCTCAGCCACGGTTTGTCCATAGAACATCTCCTTTGATGAATGGGTAATGACGCACTTCATTAGTCGACATCCTCACGTAACCAACCACGTTCACGGGCAAGAAACTTGATGGTCGCATCATCCGGCGGGTACAATCCTGCCTCTTGGTATGCATAGGACAAAAGCGCAGCACCCGTGATGATGCCGACAACTAAACCTGCAACAAAGACAGTCACACGAATGACAGACTTCATAGTTCCTCCGTACGACATCATTTGTCAGGATGCAAACAATGTATACACATATAGCATACACGTATGTGTATGCGTGGGCAAATCTGCGTATTTTAGTCGCGGTACTCAGACGGTGGATCGATGATCCGCGCAAATAATCGCTCCCGTACTTCAGGACGTGGAGCATCATCGTCCGTATGCAGTAACCATTGCCGTAACGACTGCACCTCACTCTGACACAGTTGGCAGGTGCGTAGGTGCCGTTCGATGGTTTGTTGTTGCTCATAATTCAGCGCTGCAAGCACATACGCTGGCAGGAACACAGACGGGTGATCGGTGAACATGATGCTCATGGGTCTAGACGAAAACGTCATGGCTTGCTGCAGATGCAGCGAATGATGATGATGGTGTGATGTAGCCGACCCCATGAAGGGTATACAAGGTATACGCAGGGTTTGGGCAAAACGATGTATAGAATGTTTATTTTTGGAGAAACGCAGCAATCAGAGGCGTCTGAGCGGTTGATTCAAGCAAAAACGCGTCGTGCCCTGCTATCGAGTGGAGTTCATAGGATTCAACCGATGCGCCATTTTCGGTCAATGCATTGGCAATCTGCACCGATTCGCTGGTGGGATACAAGGTGTCACTATCAAACGAAATAATCAATGTCTGACCGTGCCAATCCGAGAGTGCTTGTGCAATTGATTGATCAGGTCGTGCAACATTCCAATAATCCATCGCTTTGGTAATATACAGGTAACTATTTGCATCAAAACGCTTGTTGAATTTGTCTGCTTGGTGTGTCAAATAGGACTCGACAGCAAACTCGTTTGCCAGCGCATACGAGGGAGCGGTCGCATGTTGATATCGCTGCGAAAAGCGTTGTGAGAGCGAAGCGTCGCTCAGATACGTGATGTGCCCAATCATCCGTGCAATCGCGAGTCCGTCGTTTGGAGGAGCATCTGCTCGATAAAAGCCTTGACACCAACGTGGGTCGGACATGATCGCGTGCCGTCCGATTGCGTTCCAGGCAATCGCCTGTGCTGAATGCGCTGCGCTCGTCGCCAACAAAATCGCCTTCTGTACGCGGTTTGGATACCGAGACATCCACGCCAATGCTTGGAATCCGCCCATCGATCCACCAGCAACGGCGGCGAGTTGATCAATCCCGAGTGCATCTATCAGGTGGGTCTGTGCGGCTACCATGTCTTGGATCGTGACAACGGGGAAATCTGCCTGCCACGGAGAATGCGTATCGGGGTTAACACTGAGCGGTCCCGAACTCCCTTTGCACCCGCCAATGACATTACTGCAGATCACGAAATACTGATTTGTGTCGAACGCTTTTCCAGGTCCAACCATCTCGTCCCACCATCCTGGGTGCTTTTCGTCGGGGGAATGCCGTCCTGCCACATGAGCATCGCCAGACAATGCATGCAATACCAAAATGGCATTGTCACGATTGGTGTTGAGGACACCGTACGTTTCGTACGCCAATACCAGTTCGGCCAGCACACTACCCGAATCGAGCAGCAACGGGCGGGTGCTGTAGAAGTATTGTGTACGCACAATGCCGATATCTGTTCCGACGATGCTCATGCCATATTCCCTATGTGTGACTACCCGATGGAAGCGAGTGCCTGATCGATATCAGCCACGATGTCGGAAATGGTTTCGAGACCAATGGATAACCGAATGAAGTCCTCGGTAACGCCGGTGAGCGTGAGCTCTTCGGCGGTCAGCTGGCTGTGTGTGGTCGAGGCAGGGTGGATTGCCAGGCTCCGAGCGTCACCGATGTTGGCAACATGCGAAAAGAGCTTGAGGTTATTGATAAATGCAGTACCAGCTGCGCGACCACCCTTCACCCCGAAGCCCAAGATTCCACTTTGGCCTTTGGGCATGTATTTCTGGGCTAATGCATAACTGGGATGATCTGCGAGACCAGGGTAGCGAACCCATGAAACCTTTGGATGTGCCTGCAGATGCTTGGCCACTGCCAACGCATTGCTGCTGTGTCGCTCCATGCGCAACCCGAGCGTTTCGATGCCCTGAAGCAGCAAAAATGCGTTGAACGGGCTCAGACATGCACCCATATCACGCAACCCTTGCACCCGTGCTTTGAGGATGTATGCGGGTGCACCGAGTGTGTGATACACAAGTCCATGATATGACGCATCGGGCTGGGTCATCTCGGGGAACCGTGGGGAATTCCAATTAAACTTGCCGCTATCAACGATGACACCACCAATCGACGTACCGTGTCCGCCCATGTACTTGGTCACCGAATGCACAATCAGATCAGCTCCCCATTCGAATGGACGGCAGAGAAATGGCGTCGCTGTCGTGGCATCGACCATGACCGGAACGCCATACTCGTGAGCAATTGTTGCGATTTTCTCGAGGTCCACAATATCGAGACGCGGGTTACCGACCAATTCGAGATAGATAAGTTTGGTGCGGTCATTAATCGCCGCACGAAATCCTTCGTGATTGCGCGCATCGACAAACGTTGTCGATATCCCCATCTTGGGCAACGTATGACGGAACAACGCATATGTCCCACCGTACAAATCACTCGAAGAGATGATATTGTCACCGGCGCTTGCGATGTTCAATACGCCGAGCGTTTGCGCGGCCTGACCCGAAGCCAGTGCAAGTGCGCCGACTCCGCCCTCGAGTGCGGCAATGCGCTGCTCGAGCACATCGGTGGTGGGATTCATCAGACGCGTGTAGATGTTGCCGAACTCTTGCAAGCCAAACAAACGGGCAGCATGGTCAGTGTCGTGAAACTGGTACGACGTGGTCTGATAAATCGGAACTGCCCGAGCGCCGGTGGTGGGATCGGGCGTTTGGCCCGCATGCAGTGCTTTCGTTTCGAAGCCGTGCGTATGTTTGTCACTCATGTGTGTTCTCCACAATACAAAAAAATACCCTTGTCTGTTGACAAGAGCGGTACGTGGGTACATCTGTCTACCGTGCATTGGTAGTCAGCACGCGCGTCGCTCTCATCGTCCAGATACTCTGCCGGATTTGGCACCGCTGATACCGAGTGGCCGTCACGTCGTCGTGAGTATGCACACACCTGGTTCTGGTTGCCGAGGCTTCAAAGGGCCGGTCCCTCCACCTCTCTGGATAAGAATTTGCGCTATTCACTTTTCGTTGTGAGTATACCTGTCTCAGGAATCGTTGTCAAACATGCTAGAATAGCGGCACATGAGAGGGTCCAAAATGCAACACAACGATTCAGAAAGAGGTCGGCATATTCGTGAGCGGATGAGTAATCATGCGCCATGGGGCGTGATACATCTCGATGCGAAGCTGCAGATAGCAGGAGTCAATCGGTGGGTCATCGAGACATTCGGTCTCGAGGAGCAATTGCTACTAACCCAGCACATTTCGTCATTCCTCTCCATCGAGGATGTGGATATCACTGCAGTGATACATCGTACGGTCGCTGATCAAGACCATCTCTTGCACCATGCAAACCTGAAGATCGGTACTGCCACAGGGCAATTCACGCTGTTGATTCGCAAAAACGCAGACAATGGCACCGTCAGCATTGCATTCGCGCCCACTCTATCGGCACCGACCGATCAAATAGTCCTTCAAGCAATTCAGCAGTTTATTGCAGATATTGAACTCCATCCGTCGCTCGAATCACTCAATCAAGCCCTCCAAACAAGCCTCAGGTCGCTCAATCTGGGTGTGTTCTGTGCGCTGACTCAAGAACCACAGCGCTTGACAGACCGTGCCCGCACGCACGATGGTGGGACACTCTATGATTTCTTAGGGATTTGGGTATTCGGTCATCGCATTCCCCTCGAAAAAGTCGCTGACTCAAAAACCATTTCACGGCTCTTTGGAATAACCGAACTCGACCGCAACACGGTTGACGTCAGAAAGTTCTTCGATTCGATACTCGACCCGAACGTCTCTCAAAAATTTACCGAACGTTTTTCGATGGCTGGGTTAAATCATGTCATATCCTTCCCGTTGCATTCACGCAATCAAGTGATTGGGATCCTCTCTTTCATGGGACCGTTTGTCTCGCACGAAGCACTGGGTCACATCGGAACCTACATGCACTTTATTCAAGGGATGTTTGCACAACTCTACGAACGTGCAATGCTTGAGGCACAGGTCATTCGTTTACAACGACTCAATCGTTCAATCAATTCCTTGTCGCAGATTACACAAACCGAAGGATATTTTTCCCACATCGCACGTGCGTGCGTCGATATATTCGATGTGCAACATGTCTTTGTGCTGCTCAAAGATGCCAATGATCGTGCTGCCCACATCGAGGTGTCGTTCGGTGTTGCAGTCGACGAATCGATTCCCTACGTATGGCATGTTGTCACGCCAGAACCGCAGCGCATCGTCGCGTTGAACGTGAGTGTTGACCCTTTTCTTGTCTATATCCAAACGCTTGTGCAAGTAAAAGTTGCCCTCGTGGTCCCACTTGTCCAAGCAGGCCAGTGTTATGGGGCTATCTATATTACCCATGCACACGAAGAATTTTTGTCCCCAAATGATCTTGTTTACGCCGAACAATTAGGCGAATACGTTTCGAATACATACGCAAAACTCACGCTCGCACAGTCGCTCGATCAATCAGAAAAACGCTATCGATTATTGTTGAACGAATCGAGCAACCCCGTTTTGGTGGTGAATCGGTATGATCAAGTACTGCATATTAATCATGCTGGCCGGCGGTTTGTGGGCATCGATGACGAGTCCACAGTACTTCTGAGCGACGTGCTAGCCCTCAAAAGCACGTCGATGTGGCATCACGAGCGCGAGCGCCTCATTCGCCGCGAAGTGGATAAAGTGTTTTGGCAGGGTGAAGCACTCAATGTAATGCGTCAAACCAAAACACCGTTCGAAGCAGAAGTCATTTGTGTACAGCAAAGCGATGGACACATTGAGTTCTTGATTACTTTTCACGACATCACCGACCGTCTTCATGCTGAACAGCAACATCGACTCCGCGAAAACGAACTCGATTTGTTCCAACACATCACATCTGTGGTCAACAGCTCGCTCAACCTCGATGAACTGTTGGAACGTGCACTCGATATCTTCGAAGAGGTTGGGTTCGGCAGTATGTATGGAATATTGCTGCTCGACGAGAACCGTGCGCCATACCTCGCAGCGCATCGCCATCTGCCCGATGACCTCCTGACTCGCCTACAATCGGATCCTGTCGCACTCCGTGGTGGCATTGACCTCGTGCTGAGTAGTACCGAACA
>JACCDP010073636.1_pt1 | contig 11063 bp, 15 predicted proteins | sample 7445841 | NCBI WGS metagenome assembly JACCDP01 (sample SAMN15323441, study PRJNA562643) | freshwater metagenome | isolation source: river surface water | place: USA:Blue River Watershed | collected 2017-08-17
TCTTCTTATATTCATGATTGCGTATAGTCTGTATTTCACCAGACTTATCCATATATAGCCAACCGCTGCCCTGTATACTCATAGCAGTTTTTTCCACGGCTTCTTTGAACTTGTCAAAGCTGCCATACTTATCGTCTATCAAAGATTTACTGAGCCCCTCGGGTTTGTTAGCAGCTCTGGGTGGGGTCAAATTAGCAAAGAAGATGTTGTGCAGCATAGCACCGCCGTAGTTAAAATCAGCATCGCCTTCACCTTTGTTATATCGTTCTGAATATTTGGAAGCTAGCCCGTCATAGTGATATTTCACTGTAGCTTCACTCATCACAGGCTCGAGCTCATTTTTGGCGAATTTTAGCTTGTCCTGATATATTTCTCGTTTATCTGTGTCTTCGTTTAGACTTTTTATAAAATGTAGCATGGTCTAATATTTACCGCTAAATAACCTACAAGGAGATTACTATGGAATTAATCATTGGAATTTTGGTCCTCGGTGGTATTGCTTACGTTGGTTACACTTGGTTCAACAAGGAAAAAGCCGACGGTAGCCATCCACTTGATGCTGCTACTCAAGCACCTTACAAAGTAGAAACTACCGTTCAACCTGTTATCTCTAATGCATTAGATGTTAACAAGGACGGTAAAGTAGATTTGGAAGATGCCAAGGAAGCAGTGAAAAAGGCAAAGTCAGGTGCTAAAAAAGCTGCTGGTGCTGCCAAAGAAACTGTCAAGAAAGCAACAGGCCGCGGTCGCAAACCAAAGGCTTAATCTGCTTATCTTCTTCGTAGAGTGCAAAGCTGGCTAAATTTTTAGCCTTGCTTTCGCACATAATATCGAAGTTATCCCTAAAACTCAGAGCCCATTGATTCACTGCTGTATTCCAGTAGAAGTCTGAATGCGCTCTGAGTTTTGCTTTCTTGTGTCCTGATTCTAAGAGGGACGGAAGAGAGGGGCGGGAATCTCTGGGATGTTCTCTAAGTAGATTTTCCCTAGAAACAGAGTAGTGTATGACAGGACGAACACCGCGCCAACTATCAATAATCCTTTTAACACGGTCATCATTTGCTTCAATATATTCTCCTGTGTGTATCCAATGATGGTGTATGTCTAATACTAATGCACAATCATTTACCAATTCGAGACTAGCATCTACGCCCCAGCTGATCTCGTCATTTTCGATAGTTAATGTATTACGAGCCTCGGGTGTCATCCTAGCCAGCGCAGCACGTATTCCATCGGGGCCTCGTCTACCCGCGATATGAACGTTGATCTTAAAGTCCTGAAACGATTTACCAAATCCCATCCAGCGAGCCATGTCCACATGATATTCAAATTCCTCTATAGATCGATTTATAATATCATCTGACTCAGATGCCAGAACGCAAAACTGCCCAGGATGAAAAGACAGGCGAACGTCACGCGAGCGAGCCACATCCCCCACTTGTTGAAATCTCCTTTCACAAGCTGATCGTACATCGGGAAGCCGCCAAAACCAGCTCCAATTAGGCTCAGTGTATACAGGAAGTATATCACTACTGAGTCGTACCATTCTAAGATCTTCATCTAATTCTCCTACTCGTTCTACGAGCAATCTTGTAGACTCTATGTTCTGTTCCATTAAGGACCAGAGTTTTTCTACAGCCACATCCTTAGTTTGTCTATTTAACCAGGCAACTGTAGTGGAACCTGTGTTGTATTTTTTGCAGTCGTCTTTGGGTTTAATACCATCTACCTGTCCAGGATGGTCTATCCATTTGCAAGCGAAACCGATACGATTAGTCATATAATGATGCTGATAAATTGTTGTAAACTTATTATAACATAAAAAATTGGATAAATCAACCAGCGATATGTCAATTAAATTTTTTCCTAGATCGATAATCTTTACTATAATCTGATTGATCAGTAGTCTGATATTCTTCTATTGAGTGTGACCATTCGTCTCGTTTAAAAGGAATAATCAAAGCAAGAGGTTCACCTTTTTTTATAGTCCAAGAATAAGAACTTTGATCTTGTAAAGTAGTAATGAAACCAATATTAGTATTTTCTAAATTAAATTTATCAGTATCAATTATAGTAGGAAAAGCCTGATGATAAGCAAATGAATAGAAATTTGGAAGTATAAGAGTTGAGTATTCCGGAGGAGTGGACCAAGACCACTCGGGATCTAAGATCCATAGAGTCTTTTTTATGCCGCATTGATCTTGTATATGATCTTCAAATGCCAACATAGAATGAAGTCCTTCATCTACTGGTGATCTAGGTTCGAGTATTCCGTTGATGATTATATACTCTTTATTTTCTTTAACTGATCTTTCGAATGTATAATCTTGACAGGCCCTTAAAAAATATCCCGAAACGAGATAATCCATAACAGCAGGACAGCTTTTAATACTTTTAACATCATGGATGACCGGCTTCAATTTTGAAATCCAATGGGGAATCAATGAACGTGCAGGCAAAGGAGGAAATTCTTTAGATCTTTCTGATTTCGCTTTGAATGTTATCTGCATTTTATCTCCAATTATCAACCACAAATTTGTCTTGAACATCTTGCGGTTTTGGGTCACCATGGAACACAGTCACAGAACATTCTGGATGTACCTCAACACTGTGATCTATATCTTTGAACTGTCGTTTGCCGTTGATCATAGTTAGTTCTTCGCGGCCTCGTACCTCCCATTTATAGCTCTGTATCCATTCTCTCGGCCAAAATTTAATCCGATCTTTGGCTAGTTTCCAAATCCAATCTTGATCACCTTGGAGACGTTGTGCATCTCTAGGATTATCTTTAAACTGATTCCATATAAAGCTCTGGGTTCCGTGATTCCAAGCCATCACGCTGCTATTTAGATATTTCCAACTAGCATAAAACTTTCTATTGAAATCATGTATGCCCATAAAGTCGCCAGTTGAATAAACAGCAAGTTTATCTATGCTATTGTGTATGACTACATCTAAATCAAAATAAAGTATTCTTCCTGCTAGAGGCAGGCCTGGGTCGAACATATGAACTTTGTGCCACCAACCCTTTTGATAGTTTGCATTGGGCTGATGAATAGTTCTAACGCCTTCTATAGGATGCTGGTCGTCAGTGAGACAAGCCATTTCATAGGGAACCGTGATATTCCTAGAGACCATGTTCCTTAATCTTTCTACATATTCTCTACCGTACCTATTTCCAAAGCGAACACACAAAACAGTTATCTTATCTCCATTATTTTGAAATTGAGATAAAGCTTTTCTTTCTTTGTTTTCTCTTTTAATTCTTTTGCGTTCTTCTTTTGACAATTCCATCTATGGCCACCAAATCTTCTAGTAATTTTTTTAAATCTTTTATGTTGACCATATTAGGTCCATCGCTGGGAGCGTTGTCTGGATCTTGATGTGTTTCTATAAACACTCCAGCTACACAGCCTGTAGCTATAGCAGCTCTCGCCAGGTATGGTACCATGGTCCGATCTCCTCCAGATCTTTCTCCCATTCCGCCAGGTTGTTGAACGCTATGGGTAGCATCAAATACCACTGGATACCCGGTGCGAGCCATAATGGGTAGGCTACGCATATCCACGACAAGATTATTATATCCATGAGTATATCCCCTTTCGCATAACATGATTCTTTCGTTGCCCGTTGATGCGATTTTCTCTGCAACATTTTTCATATCGTGAGGAGCGAGAAATTGACCTTTTTTAACATTGACGGCGCAACCAGTTTGTCCTGCAGCCAATAGTAAATCAGTCTGCCTACATAGAAATGCAGGAATTTGTAATACATCAATGCCAGCTGTAGCACATAATTCTGCTTGATAATTTTCGTGAATATCAGTCAAGACTGGCACGCCAAATTGATGTTTAATTGAATTTAATATTTTAAGGCCTTCATCAATACCAACACCTCTTTTAGTATTGATACTTGATCTATTGGCTTTGTCAAAACTGCTTTTGTATATAAGATCAATGTCTAGGCTATCACATATTTCTTTTATAGATCCGGCCAGGAACTCTGAATGATCTTGGCTTTCGATCTGACAAGGGCCAGCAATGACAAAGATTTTATTATCATTGCTGGCAATGAGATGATTGATGTTTAATGTACGCATAAAACTATTTATGAGTACGATTCTATCCTTCGTATATTGCGGAGTTTCCTGCGTGTTCGAATACTTCCGCAGATTTGATACGAACAGTTGGATTCAGCGGATAACGATGATTACCGTTCTTTAATAGCCAGTCCATTTTTTCGTAGCACATCTTGGCAAACAGTTCGCAGCCCACACCTTCTACGATGCGTAGATCGCAGGCACCTTTGCGACGGTATGGTTCTGTTTGAACACGTTCTATATTGCCATCATGTTCTGGATCACTGCTCCAGCCAGCCATTGCTTTGAATCTATCTAACAGTGGATCATCTTGTGCGATTACAGTAGTATGATCAAACATCCAGTCGGCCCATGCTTTAAAATCTTTGAGCCCACCGAAGTCCATGCCCCAATTTTTTTCATCTAGGGTATCACATTCAAATATCAATTTAATACCAATTGAGTAGCCGTGTAGTAGTGAACAATGACTGTGTGTGGCACGCCATTGTCTGAAGCAGCAACTAAGACCCCTGTCGTTGCCGTATGTTTTTGTAGAATAATATTTCGCCATCTCTTGCCTCCTGTAAAAATAAGCGAGTAAGTTTGATGACACGCAGAATGTTTAAAGAGGGATGAGCGTCATTTAAGGCCTCTATGCAATTATTTTAATTGCAAAGATATTTATTGTCAACAAAATATTCTTCAAAATTCTTGAATTGAACGTTATCCAAATGCCATTCTCTAGGCATCTGCCAATCTCTTTCGTTAAGAATTAAAAACTTTTTATCTGGATGATATCTGAATACCTGTACGATTTGATGTTCCCAATAACTGTGATCTACTGCCTGGCTATGCTTGTTATTATAATTTGCAGTATCTTTATAAACGTTATTGATTTTACCATCTTGGCTATACAGATCGAATCCTAGTAGTATTATTTGATCGTCTATAGAGTTAGCTGCTACTAAAACAGCATAAGGACCGCTACCCCAATGTTCTGGTTTATCTCTTTTGAACTCTCCTTGGAATGGTATAGGAGGGAGCTCTCTTATGTTTTTATTTTTTTGTATTTTTCTAAAATGATGATAGTTTGAAGATCGAACGTATATTAGAGTGTTTTCGTTTTTGGGATTTTCGACAGCTTCGTGAACCATCCTTCGATCGCAGCACACGAGATGATCTACGATTATGTCTCTGTGTACTGCATTACAGCCTATTAATGTGTTATAGGATATTTCTCTATGATCGAACTTTAAACGACTTTCACCGTTTCCGATGACCAATGCTATTGACACGTTAATCTATTCTTCCAAACGGATTCCAAATTCCTGGATTACCTGCTTTGATGCATACCCAACCTATATGACCACCAGGGTTAGGTTCACTGTTCCAAACTATATCACCCTCAGAAAATGATCCACCTGATGGAGGACAAGTTCCAGATAAATGTAGTTTGTTATTAAATTTAATAGCTCCGTTGACGTGTAGGCTAGCTCTTTGATCGGGATTATTAACATTTACTGTTAATTTACCTAGAACGTTTACGTGAACAGGCCCTGTGGCAATGTGTCCAAGAGTAATATTTCCACCAGCTTCAACTGTAATCCTTGGTACACTGTCGGTGTGGATTTCAAAATTTTGACTACTAAAAGTTCCTATGCAACCTACATTAGATTCCGAAGCACCTATTACAATTTCTACATTTTCTTCTATAAGGTTTAATACCTTTTTCGGATTATCTGTTCCTATACCTAATCTATCAGTATTAGCGTCGTAGAATAGATAATTGTTAATACTAACTGAACCATCAACTAATAGACCTTTTAATCTTCCTACTTCTCTAAGACTGCTCTTCGTGACAGAATTTCCTAATTCCGATTGAGACAATACAGGAAGATTATTAATAGAAATATATTTTTCTCTTGCTAAATCTAAATTTTCTGAAAGAAAAAATCTATCTGGATTAATTGCAAAGATTAGTTGCTTGTTATATCCACGACCGTGCCACAGCAATCCTTTGCCTTCAATATTATCTATAAACTGTATATTATTCGAAAAGTTGCTATCGTCTACTTCGGGGGTATAAGATGTTCTTATTATATCTTTCAGCAAGGACGCTAGTTGATCTAATTTTTGTTGTTCTTCCATATTATTGATGCCCAATTTTACCAAACGGTTCCCATAATCCTGGAGTACCTGTCAGTGTGCAGATCCATCCAACATATGATCCTATACGGGGATCGTTGTTCCAAACAATATCACCCTTGTTAAATGAACCACCGTCGGGAAAAGAGCTTCCGTTCATTTGTAATTTTCCACCAAACTTGACACTGCCATTAACCTGTAAATCAACGTCAGGATCGGGATTATTGACTCGGACAGCCAGTTTACCGTTAATAGATACCTGTACTGGACTGCTTTTAAAATTACCTAATGTTATATTTCCGTCTGGACTGATCGTTATTCTACTTTGATTATCTGTTATCAGTTCTAGACCATGACTAGCATATGTTCCGACGAAGGCTTTAGCAGTGTTTTTTGTACCTAATACTAGTTCTATATCGTTTTCTAAAATACTAACTGTGGCGTTTGGTTGTTCAGTGCCTATCCCAAACCTATTAGAATTACCATCGAAATGAAAATATTCTCCCAGTGTAGCACTTCCTTCAACTATTAAACCTTTTAGTCTTCCTACTTCTCTAAGATAACTCTTTGTTATGCTTGTTCCTAGTGAAGTTTCATCTATGATTTTAAGATTGTTTATGCTGATATTTTTTCCTCGACTAAGATCGAGGTTCTCTGAAAGAAAAATTCTGTCCGGGTTTGAAGCAAAAATAAATTGTTTTGTGTATCCTTGACCTGGCCAAAGTATACCTTTACCTTCTATGTTGTCCCCTTCAAAAATAATAGGACCACCAAATTCAATGGGACCATCTAGAACACTTCTTAGATTTCCTCGTATCTCGTCGGCTTCGATTATAGTTGTTTTTACATGATCTGCTTGTATTTTTCCTTTGACTTCAAAACCGTTCGAGAACAAAGGAATAACAACACCATCATCTGATATTGAAATCTGTTCTTTAGATGCTTTATCAGATATACCCCCGCTGGAGAAATTCAATATTTTTCCACCATTTATATGATCTCCGGATAGAGATCGGAAAGGAATTTTTTTTACAAATTCTTTAGGATTATCTAAAAAAGTATCAGGCTGAGAGTTTTTTAAGGCCTCTGCCAGTGCCAATAATGCTTGATCGACGTTGAGTTTGTTCATGATATGGTATTTATCAATAAACAAAAAGCGGGCACTAGGCCCGCTTTTACTGTAGATTTACTTTGTTATTGTACTTTAAGTAGGATCGTATCCTCGTTAATTCGTCCGTTGAGCTTGATATCTACTGCTTTGATGTCCTCAAGAAACTTGCGTAGAGCTACCTTACCCGCAGATTTGAACTCTTTAAGCTGTTCTTCGGGCTTACGCAGAGTTTTCTGGACACTCTTATGCTCGTCAAACCCCGTAATAGAAGTACCCTTGACACTGAGTTCAGAGAATTCGCTGGTCACATACTTGCCTAGTTTGCGTGTTTTAATATTAAACACCCATAGTTCTTTGGCTCCGACGATATCTGCAGGACTGATAGAGACTAATTTTAGAGGCTCATTGCCCTTACAGTATTTGAGTTTTTCTACGATTTTTTCTACAGGTTTAGACTTTTTGGCACGCGGTTTGCGATTAACTTTGGCTTCTTGCATCAGCATTTCGCAGGCCGAGAGCACCTCATGATAAAATAAAATAATTTTCTTTACCTGTGCTTTGCTCAAATGACTGTATGCTTCTTTGAGTTGATCGCATTTACCGTCCTGAAGCTCTATATATTCGTCGTGCTGTCGTTGATAAAAATCACGTATAATTCGAGCGTGGGCAGCTTTGGCCTGTTTACCACGAAGCACATTAAGGACTTTGAATGCTTTTGGATCAAACGTTTCCGGATCAGCACTAAACGATTCTATAGCATCTTCAATTTCGTCAGTCATCGCATAAGTGGCTTCACGAACACGGTCTTGAATAGATACCACAGGAACAGTATTTTTTTGATCAGCGACTTCTTCCTCGATGTCGTCTTTGCCTTGTATTAATACTTCATTGATCTTTTCGCCTAGCCATTGGCTAGTACTGCGTCCATCGTTAAAGTCAGCGCGAGCGATAGGCATACCCTTTAGTAGATTGGCAGCTATTGCACCCATAGTAACTGAACAACGAGTGTCTTTGGTTTTCTTAAATTGAGCGATAATATCTTTGGTATACCCTGCCTGGCTCATCCAATTGATAATTTTAGGCTTGAGATCTCTGCCAGAAAATTCCAAACGATAATATTCCATACTATGACGGAAATGTTTGCTAAATTGATCAGCACTCCAACTTTCGTGCCCATCCCATTTTGGACTAAGATCACGTTGAGATTTTGAACGATGCTCAGCAACGTGTTTTCTAGTGACACGAGTTTTAGTTGATGCTTTAGCCATTTAGTTGCTCCTATGTTTTAACAATACTTATATTATAGCATCGACTCAGCCCAATGTCAACCGCTCAATTTCTTCAGTATCGCCGTCGTCAGTTTCTTTAAAGATTATTACAGTTTCAGCACCTTCTACTAATGCTTGTTGTGCTAGAGTTTCTGCTTCTCGATAACTTTTGGTAGTATCAACCAATTCTTGATGACCGAATTCATCCTCGGTCCAGACCTCGTACAGTTCCCAGGTCATTTTATTTTACCTTTTCTCCTTTAGTGTTAAAATCTTCCCAATCTCCACCGGGCGCCACTGCCCAGCCAAGACGTTGGAGATCTGTCCGGATCTCGTCGGTAATAAATCCTTCTGGTACTAAATCTATCGCCAATTCTTCATCATAACTCATACCGCCACGGATGCCCGAACAGTACCAATCGATGTAATCTCCTTCCTGGCGCATATCTGCGATTATGCCTCCAGCATAGCGCCAACTGCAACCCCATTCCTCACCTTTAAGTACAGGGATAACTTCCAATTTGATGAAACCATTATTACACATCGCTGCATACAAATTTTGAGAATAAGATTCAGACGAACGAACTTTCTCCAAAATCCAATCAGTGGTTAGGAGATCGTACTCCATATTATTGATACGCTTTTGAGGATCGTCAAATCTAGCATCGTATTGTTTGAGAGAGCTCTCAAAAAAATCTAGATAATCTTCGTTGACGGGCTCGCCTTTTTCGGCCTGACGCTTGACATAACCTTCCTTTTGGAAAGTGTGCCGTTCAGGGCTTTTTGAAATCTTTGACATAGAAAAATTATTTTGGTGTGTATGTGCTGAAGTGAAAAGTCAATCGAGTGTTATTTCCTATGTTGGCAGCACAATGTAATGCTTGAGGATCTGGATATACGAATATGTCTCCTTTTTTGTAATCTACTAATACTTGTTTTTCGTACATAAAAATATGTCCAGGTTCCCAATCTTGTAGGGCCATCCAGTATCGATTTACATCATAAAATGTAGGATCAAAGGTATGTGGATCTCTATGCACAGGCATAAAGTTTCCAGGATTCATTTTGATTCCCCACCAAATGGATTTTAAGTCACTGTCGAAAGGCAGTGTTATATCAAATGGAAATGTATCAGATTCATAATGATACCAGTAAGTTTGATTGAGATCATAACCTCTTTCGTTAGCTTTTCTAAATTCTTCAGAATCGGGATTTCTGCCACCGCTTGGTCTTTTAGTCCCATCGTGAGAAATCATATAATCAATATATTCTTGTTTGATCCAATCAGAATAATTTCCTACAAAATCCATATTTTAATTTTAAGATATCAACTATTAGGATTTTTAAACTCTTTGACATCTTGAATAGCGGATTTTAGAGTTTCGGCGTAGTTTAGAGACTGTTGTTCACTCATAGCGATTGTTGTTTCGCACTTAACATATCCTTTAGTCCAAACAGTCCAAGTAAGTTTTAGACGAGTGATCAATCCATTCCAGATGTCTTTAAGAGCCCAATCGAGTTCTTGTAGATAGGGACTGTCAATATCATAACGCTTCTTGATAGATTCAGACCAATAGTCAGTTTTAACAGTGACATAAGTATTAACGTTGACACCGGTTTCGACTGCTTCAACTTCAAAATTAAGATCGTGATCGGGTTGTCCACATCCGCAGACAACCTTATAGAATTTTGAATTACCGTAATCCCCAATCATCAAAATTCCTTCTGCTGGTTTTTCTGGTTTCATATTATTCAAAAGTTTTAACTTCGTTTCGTCTATCGTAGATATTTTTGACCATTTTTTGATAATCTTCTTCGTTCATACAGGTCTTATACAGGCTTAGTCCTTGTGTGACCATGACTCCAGCAATCTCCATTGCGTCATAGTCCTCTAGCATTATTCCTCCAAATTGGAGATATTTCATATAAAGATCTTCGGTGCTCTGTGCTTGTTTATCAGTTAAACTCATATTAGGTCCAAAGGCTTTCACGAATTTTAATAAGACGGATCATCATTTCTTCATCTTCTTTGGTATAAGACTCTTCAATTTCTTGAAGTTTTTTATGTGCAGTATCGGACATTTGTTTTTCTTCTTCGTTCTTATCTTCCATATCAAGGAGATGATATCCTCGATCTCGACGCATATCACAGTAGGCTGACCATCCGCTAGCATCATATGGGTCCGGACGCTTAGGATAAACTTCCTTCCACCAAGTATAAAGCTCTAAGATTTCCTTAGCAGCTTTGGCTTGATAGGTAGGTTCTTCTACTTCATCTTCTTCGATAAAATCTTTGTTGGTTAGAGACATCGCCCATTTTAGATAATCAATGCCTGCCTCTGGACAACGCCACTGGCGAAACCAACGACGCCACCAAGGATATCCGTACCGCTTTCGAGCATCATCGTCCCAAACACAGTGATGCCAGGCCTGCTCTATTTCAACAAAGTCAACAAGCTCA
>JACCDP010454697.1_pt1 | contig 11063 bp, 8 predicted proteins | sample 7445841 | NCBI WGS metagenome assembly JACCDP01 (sample SAMN15323441, study PRJNA562643) | freshwater metagenome | isolation source: river surface water | place: USA:Blue River Watershed | collected 2017-08-17
AAGGGCAACGAGCCCACGGGCGGGGCCGAGGGTGAGGAGGGCGGCGAGAAGAACGAGAAGGCCTCGGCCCTGGAGCAGTTCACGCTCAACCTGAACCAGGCTGCGAAGGACGGCAAGATCGACCCGCTGATCGGCCGCGAGTACGAGGTCGAGCGCGTCATCCAGATCCTGTGCCGCCGCCGCAAGAACAACCCGCTGCTGGTCGGCGAGGCCGGCGTGGGCAAGACGGCCATTGCCGAGGGCCTGGCCTGGCGCATCGTGCAGAAGGATGTGCCCGAGATCCTGGCCGAGTCCACCGTCTATTCGCTGGACATGGGCGCGCTGCTGGCGGGCACCAAGTACCGCGGCGATTTCGAACAGCGCCTGAAGGGCGTGCTCAAGTCGCTCAAGGACAAGCCCAACGCGGTGCTGTTCATCGATGAGATCCACACGCTCATCGGTGCCGGTGCGGCCTCGGGCGGTACCCTGGACGCGTCCAACCTGCTCAAGCCGGCGCTGTCCAGCGGCCAGCTCAAGTGCATCGGGGCGACCACCTTCACCGAGTACCGCGGCATCTTCGAGAAGGACGCGGCGCTGTCGCGGCGCTTCCAGAAGGTCGACGTGGTCGAGCCCACCATCGAGCAGACGGTGGAGATCCTCAAGGGCCTGAAGAGCCGCTTCGAGGAGCACCACAGCGTGAAGTACGCGGCCAACGCCCTGCAGGCCGCCGCCGAGCTGAGCGCCAAGTACATCAACGACCGTCATTTGCCGGACAAGGCGATTGACGTGATCGACGAGGCCGGCGCCGCCCAGCGCATCCTGCCGGTGAGCAAGCGCAAGAAGACGATTTCCAAGACCGAGGTCGAGGAGATCGTGGCCAAGATCGCGCGCATTCCGCCCGCCAACGTGTCCAACGACGATCGCGGCAAGCTGCAGAGCCTGGAGCGCGACCTCAAGAGCGTGGTGTTCGGCCAGGACAAGGCGCTGGAGGTGCTGGCCGCGTCCGTCAAGATGGCGCGCTCGGGCCTGGGCAAGGGCGACAAGCCGATTGGCGCCTTCCTGTTCTCCGGCCCCACCGGTGTGGGCAAGACCGAGGCGGCCCGGCAACTCGCTTACATCTTGGGCATCGAGCTCATTCGCTTTGACATGTCCGAGTACATGGAGCGGCACGCGGTCAGCCGCCTGATCGGCGCGCCCCCCGGCTACGTCGGCTTCGACCAGGGCGGCTTGCTGACCGAGGCGGTCACCAAGAAGCCTCATGCGGTGCTGTTGCTCGACGAAATTGAAAAGGCGCACCCCGACATCTTCAATGTGCTGCTGCAGGTCATGGACCACGGCACGCTGACCGACAACAACGGGCGCAAGGCGGACTTTCGCAACGTGATCATTGTCATGACGACCAATGCGGGCGCCGAGACCATGAACAAGGCCACGATAGGCTTTACCAACCCGCGTGAGGCGGGCGACGAGATGGTTGACATCAAGCGCCTGTTCACGCCGGAGTTTCGCAACCGGCTCGATGCCATCGTCGGCTTCAAGGCGCTCGACGAGGTGGTCATCTTGCGCGTGGTCGACAAGTTCTTGCTGCAACTGGAGACGCAGCTGGCCGAAAAGAAGGTCGAGGTCACCTTTACCGACGCCTTGCGCAAGTACCTGGCCAAGAAGGGCTTCGATCCGCTCATGGGCGCGCGTCCCATGCAGCGCCTCATTCAGGACACCATCCGCCGGGCGCTCGCCGACGAGCTCTTGTTCGGGCGCCTGGTCGATGGCGGCCGTCTGACGGTGGACATCAAACTTTCGACCGACGACAAGGGTGTGGAAAGCGGCGAGGTCACGCTCGACATCACGCCGCTGCCCAAGAAGGAAGGCAAGGCCAAGCCCGAATCCGAAGAGGCCACGGCCGGTTAACCCGGCTGCTGCTCTATCTGCCCGCCTGCCAGGTTTTCCTGGCAGGCTTTTTTTTCGGCCGGCTATGATGGGCTGGCTTGATCCGGCGTATTCATCACGAAAGGGGACACCATGAGATGCCGTTCGATGGCCCGATTTGTTCTTGCAGGCTCGGCTGCTCTGCTGGCCATGGTCTGCGCCGTGCCGACCGCCATGGCCCAGGCACAAGGTTTTCCCAGTAAGCCGATCCGACTGATCGTGCCGTATCCGGCCGGCGGCGCCACGGACATGATGGCCCGGCTGGTGGCCCTCAAGCTGGGCGAGAGTTTCAAGCAACAGGTTCTGGTGGACAACAAGCCCGGCGCGGGCGGCAATATCGGGGTTGAGATGGTCGCCAAGGCGCCGGCCGATGGCTACACGATCGGTATTTCGGCCACCAACAGCTTTGCGATCAACCCGCACCTGACCAAGAAGCTGCCCTATGACGCCCTGAAGGATCTGACGCAGATTTCCATGGTGGGCGTCATTCCTAACGTGATCGTGGTCCATGCCGATTTTGCGGCCAGGAACATGGCCGAGTTGGTGGCTCAGGCGAAAAAGCAGCCGCTGGCCTATGCCTCGCCAGGGCAGGGCACGTCGCTGCACCTGGCCGGCGAGTTGCTCAACGACGCTGCCGGCATCAACATGACGCATGTGCCCTACAAGGGCGATGTGCCGGCGCTGCAAGACGTGATCGGTGGCCGGGTGCCGGTGATGACTTCCAACCTCGCGGGCGTCTTGCCTCACATCCGCTCGGGCAAGCTGCGCGCCCTGGCGGTCACGACGGCCAAGCGCGCCACGCAATTGCCCGATGTGCCCACCATGGTGGAGGCGGGCTACAAGGACTTCGACATCAGCGTCTGGTTCACTATTTTTACCGCCTCCGCTGTGCCCAAAGAGGTGCTCGAGACGCTTAACCGCGAAATCCAGCGCGCGCTCAATGCGCCCGATGTGCAGCAGCGTTTGCGCGATGCCAATATCGAACCGGCCCCCACCTCCCTCGAGCAGATCCGCGCCTACACCCTGGCCGAGCACGAGCGCTGGGGCAAGGTGGTGAAAAAAACCGGCGCCACCTGGGATTGATATGAGCGACGCTATTGCGGCCATCGATGCGGTGGTCAACATTCGCACCGCGCAGGCGCTGGCCCTGCAACCGGATCGGCGCAAGTTCTACGTCAACAAGATGCGGGTCAAGGAGCAAACCTTCGACGCCGTCAGTCTGCCTGACATGCTTGCGCGCATGGATGCAGCGGGTATCGAGCGCTCGCTGCTGATTGCGGCCAAGGTGGGTGTCAAGCACCACCCGGCCTGCTACCACGTGCCCTATGAATTGGTGGCCGATGCGGTGCAGAAATACCCCACGCGGTTTTCGGGCCTTGCCGGCCTGGATCCGACCGAAGGGATGGCCGGTGTGCGCGCCTTCGAGCATGCCGTGCGTGAATATGGTTTTGTCGGGGCCCACACCTACCCGCACTGGTACGAGCTGGCGCCCGATCATGCCCGCTACTACCCCTTCTATGCCAAATGCGTCGAGCTCGACGTGCCGATCCAGATGCAGGTCGGGCAGTCCATGGTTTATGACCCGAGCTATCCGCGCCGTAGCGTGGGCCGGCCCATCTGCCTCGATGCAATCGCCTGCGACTTTCCGGAGCTCAAGCTGGTGGGCATTCATGTGGGCATCCCGTGGACCGACGAAATGATCGCGATGGCCTGGAAGCATGCCAACGTCTACATCGGCTGCGATGCCCATCGCCCCACCTACTGGCCTGAGTCCTTCATCCATTACATGAACAGCTACGGACAGGACAAGGTCATCTTTGGCACCGATTTTCCCGTGCTCGATTTCGAGCGCACGCGCGCCGATTTTGAGGCCATCGATCTCAAGCCCGAGGTCAAGCGCAAAGTCTTGCGTGACAACGCGATGCGCCTGTATCGCCTGTGACGCTCGCCCCCAATCTGGCTGCGGCGCATGACGAGCATGCGCGGCTGCGGCCCGACGCCCCGGCGCTGGTCGATGGCCCACTGCGCCTGAGCCACGGGCAGCTGGCGGACCTGACGGCCCGCACCGCATCCCATCTGCGCTCGCTGGGCATCGCCGCCGGCGATCTGGTGGGCGTGGCCCTGGCCGACCACGCCACGCATGTCGTGGTCATGCTGGCGCTGGCGCGCATCGGCGCGGTCTTGTTGCCGCTCGATCACCGCTGGACCGGCGGCGAGCGCGAGCGTGTGGCGCAGCACTTCGGTGCCGTGTGCGTCCTCATGGAGCCGGACATGCCTGTTGCGGGGGTGGCCTGCGTGGCCGTGGATGCGGCATGGTCGCAGGCGGTATTGGCGGCCGCGCCAGATCGGCAGATGGCCCCTGGCGGGGCTGCGCCGCTGCTCGTCTCGCTGTCGTCGGGCACCACGGGGCGGCCCAAGGGCCCGCGCATCACGCACGAGCAGTTTTTGGCGCGCTTTCGCACCCACTGGATCAACCTGGGCTTTGCCCCCACCGACTGCTTTGCCTGCGCCACGCCCCTTTACTTCGGTGGCGGACGCACCTTTGTCTGGTCCACCCTCTACCTGGGCGGCAAGGTGGTGCTGGCACCGCCGCCGTGTGAGCCCGCCGAGCTGCTGGCGATCTTGGCCCGCGAGCAGGTCTCGACCCTGTTTCTGGTGCCCACGCAGTTGCGACGGCTGCTGGCCGAGCATCGTGGTGCGCCCGAGTTGCAGGCCCTGCGCCTGCTGCTGTCCAGCGGAGCGCCCTTGAGCAGCCAGGAGCGGGTGGCCATCCGCAGTCATCTGAGCGCCCATTTTTGCGAGTACTACGCCTCGACCGAGGGTGGCGGCGTGACCCTGCTGACTGCCGCCGACATCGACGGCCATGCCCAATCGGTCGGTCGGGCGGTGCATGCCGTGCAGATGCAGGTGGTCGATGCCGAGCATCGCCCTGTTGCGACCGGACAAGTGGGGCGCTTGCGCTACCGCAGTCCCGGCTGTGCCACCCGTTTTTACCGCGATGAGGAGGCCTCGCGCGAGGCGTTTCGCGACGGCTGGTTTTATCCGGGCGATTTGGCCTGGATCGATGCGCAGGGCTTTCTGACCCTGGCCGGACGGGCCAAGGACATGATCATTCGCAGCGGGGTCAATATCTATCCCGAGGAGATCGAGGCCGTGTTGCTGGCCCATCCCGATGTGCGCGACGCGGCGGTCATCGGAGTGCCCCATCCGCAGTGGGGTGAAGAGGTGGCGGCCTGTGTGGTTCTGGGCCGAGACCTGCCCCCGGCCGTGCTGCAGGCCTGGTGTGAGCGGCAGTTGGCACCGTACAAGTGCCCCAGCCGATGGGCCGTGGTCGATTCGCTGCCGCGCAACTCGTCGGGCAAAGTGCTCAAATCCCAGCTCAAGGATCCATTGCAGGACCCATTGAAGGACCAGCCGACCCAGCCGGGTTCCTGAGCGGTCAGCCCCAGGCCAATTGACCGGCGCCTTAGCTGGCCGTGATGCCCGCCTCTCGGATGAGCTTGCTGTAACGTGCCAGCTGCGCGCGCAGCATGACCGCCAGCTCGGCCGGGGTATTGCCCAGCGGCGACAGGCCTTGGGCGGCGAACTGCTCGCGCACGCCGGGGTCGGCCAGCGCACGGGTGATTTCAGACTGGAACTTGTCGATGGCGGCCTTGGGTGTGCCCGCCGGTGCCATGACGGCAAACCAGGAGTTCATCTCGTAGCCGGGCAGGCCCGACTCGGAGACGGTGGGCAGGTCGGGGAACTGCGCCAGCCGCTTGGGCGCCGGGATGCCCAGGATGCGCAGCTTGCCGGCCTTGACCAGCGAGCTGACGGTGGCAATGCCCTGCAAGCAGGTCTGCACCTCGCCGGCGGCCGTGCCCACTGCCGCTTGCGTGGCGCCCTTGTAGGGCACGTGCGTCATCTGCACGCCCGCCTGCATCGCAAACAGCGCCATCGCGATGTGCTGCGGGCTGCCGTTGCCGCCGGAGCCGTAATTGATCTTGCCCGGTGCCTTGCGCGCCGCCTCGATCAACTCGGCCGCGGTCTTGATCGGCGAGTCGGCCGAGACCACCAGTGCCCATTCGATGGTCGCCACCAGCGAGACCGGCTCGAAGTCCTTGAGGATGTCCCAGGGCATCTTGCTGTGAAAGCTCGGCAGCATGGTCATGATGCTGTCGTTGAAGCCGCCCAAGGTGTAGCCGTCGGCCGGTGACTTGGCCACCCGCTCGGCACCGATCAGGCCGGCCGCGCCGGTCTGGTTTTCAATCGCGATGCCCACGCCCAAATTAGCAGCCATCTTTTGCGAGACGATGCGCGCTGCGTTGTCGACTGCGCTGCCGGCAGCCAGCGGAATGATCATCTTGATGGGCTTGTTGGGGTAGGCCGCTTGGGCCCAGCTTGGGCCCATCAGCGCTGCGCTGGCCGCAGCCAGGCCCGATTGCATCACATGGCGTCTTTGCATGGCGGTCTCCTTGGGTCAGGGGGTGGGGGTGTCGGCCAGGGTGGGCACGCCGAGTTGGCGGGCCACGGCATCGAGCTCTCGCACGAGCGAGGCGGGCACGTCGATGCCTTGGGCCAAGTGGCGCTCGCGTTTGAGATGGCTTTGTTCGCCCGGCACCCAGATGCGGTCAAAGCCGGGCATGCGCTCGCTGGCATGGATTTCACGCACCAGCTTGTCCACGCGTTGTTTGAAGGCCAGCGGGTCGCCAAAGGCGGCCGGATCGATCACGCAGATGGCTTGGCCGGTGTTGGTCACGCTGGTGTCGTCGTTGTTGAAGTCGACCACCTCGGTGCCCATGGCCGCGCCATTGAGTGTGCCGGCAAGCAGGCCAACGATCATGGACAGGCCGTAGCCCTTGTAGCCGCCGATGGGCAGCAGAAAGCCCTCTTCGCGCCGGTGCGGATCGAGCAGGGGGCGGCCCTGGCGGTCGATCATCCAGCCCTCGGGCATCATTTCGCCCAGCATGGCCTTGGCCTTGACCTTGCCGTAGGCAGCCACGGTGGTGGCCATATCGAGCACCACCGGCGCCTCTTCGTGCGCCGGCATCGCCACCGCGATCGGGTTGGTCGACAGCAGCATGTCCAGTCCGCCCCAGGGCGGCAGGTGGTTGGCATTGCCCACCGCAAAGTAGAGGCTGACCATGTCATGGGCCAGCGGCATGCGCGCGTACAGCGAGGCGGGGCCGGCATGGTTGCTGAACCGGCTGCCCACCCAGGCCACGCCGCAGCGGCGCGCTTTTTCAATCGCCAGCTCGGCCGCCTGCTTCATCACCAGATGACCCATGCCGTTGTCACCGTCGATCAGCGCCGTGGCCGCTCTTTCTTCCACCACCTTGATCTGCGGCCGCACGTTGACCGCGCCGCCAAGAATACGCCGGATGTAGACCGGCACCCGGATCACGCCGTGGCCGTCGGAGCCTTGCAGGTCGGCCTCGGCCATGAGCTCGCCGATGGTGCGGGCGTCATCGGCGGGCAAACCGACCGCTTGCAGGGTGGCGGTGATGAAGGCGGCAAGCCGGGTGTGCGAAACGTTGAGGTCAGACATGCGTGATCTTTCGGCGCAGCTCGGTGACCGCGCAATCGGGGCTTGAAAGGTCGGGCACCGCGCAGCCGCCTTGGGTCAGGGGCTGGGCAGCAGCCATCGAGAACTGCGCCAGCAGGACCACGTCGCAGGCGGGCAGGGCGGCCGCGGCGTGGGGGATCTTTTGGTGATGCAGATCGGCCTGGCCGCGCTGCAGATCGTCCATGGCCTCGGGCACATGCGCTGCCTCGATGGCAATGCGCAGGCCGCGCCCGCTGGCGCAGGCATGCAGCTCCTGGGCCATGGAGTCGATGGACGGCTCGAAGGTGGCCAGCAGGCCGATGCGCAGCACCGCGTCGGCCGATGCCATTGCCAGGGCCGCATCAAACATGGCCTGGTTGGGTTTGAAGGTGGGCACGCCGCTGCGCGCTGCGGCCGCCTCAATCGCCGGACCGAAGGCCGAGCAGGTGAACAAAAGGGCCTGGCAGCCGCAACCGACTGCGTAGGCCGACAGATCGATGAAGCGCTGCGTCATGGCCTCGGTCAGCCGGCCGTCACGCGCGCGATCGACCGACAGGCTGTCGTCGAGGATGTTGTGCAGACGCGCTTGCGGCCACAGCGCGGCAAATGACGCGGCGATGGGTTGCACTGCCAAGGGCGTGGCGTGAATCAGTCCGATGCGGTTCAAGCGGGGCTCTCGTCGTTTTGGAAGGCAATGGGTGCGCAAGGCAGCGCGCTGGGGTCGGGCCAACAGGTGCCGCCGACACCCACAATATCGGCGATGATCGCGCATCGTCTACCCATTTCAGGAGTGTACTGATGAACTCAATGTTTCGCCTCGCCGTGGCCGCCCTGGGTTTTGTCACGGTGGCAGCCAGTGCCCAGTCCGATTGGCCCAATCGCCCTGTGCGCTGGGTGGTGCCGTTTGCCCCCGGCGGTCCGACCGATGCGATTTCGCGCGTGCTATCGGCCCGGCTTGCCGAATCTTTGGGCCAGAGTGTGGTCATCGAAAACCGCAGCGGCGCATCGGGAGCCATCGGTTCTGAGGCGGTGGCCCGCGCCGCGCCCGACGGCTACACCGTGGTCTTTGGCACGCAAAGCACGCACGCGTCCAACCTGGTGTTTTTTCCGAACATGGCGTTCGACCCGATCCGTGATTTCCAGCCCTTGACCTTGGTCGGCACGTCCTGCCTGGCCCTGATCGTGCCGCCCAGCGTGCCGGTGTCCAACGCCCGGGAGCTGATCGATTGGATCGCCCGTCAGGCCGGTGCCGCCAGCTATGGCACGGCAGCGGCTGGCAGCTCCCAGCATGTGGCCGCCGAGTTGATGCTGCGCAGCAGCGGCGTCAAGGCCACGCACGTGCCTTACCGCGGCAGCGGCGCGGCCATGCCCGATTTGCTCTCAGGCCGCTTGAGCTTCATGTTCGACAACCTGCCATCTTCGCTGCCGCTGGCGCGCTCGGGCAAGGTCAAGGCTCTGGCCCAAACCTGCGCCAAGCGTTCGCCTTCGGCGCCCGACTTGCCCACCATGGTCGAGGCGGGCTTCAAGGACTTTGTCATCGAGGGCTGGTACGGCGTGTTCGCACCCGCCCGCACCCCGCGGGCCATCGCCGAGCGGCTGTCGGCCGAGATCAACAAGGCGCTGCGCCATCCGGACTCGATGGAGCGCTGGAAAACGCTGGGCTTTGACCCCATCGGCTCGAGCCCAGATGCCTTGGCCGAACGCCAGCGAGGTGACCTGGACTACTGGCGCCGCATGATCGAATTTACAGGCGTCAAGGTGGAGTGAGGCGATGGCCCAATACGACTGGAAGATCACGGGCGGCCTGTTGGTTGACGGCACTGGCGCAGCAGGCCGCCAGGCCGACATCGGGATCAAGGACGGACGCGTGGTGGCCATCGGCGAGCTCGACGCTCAGGCGGCGCAAACCCTCGATGCCTCAGGGCAGGTGGTTGCGCCGGGTTTCGTCGACATCCACACCCACTACGACGCGCAGGTGATGTGGGACCCCTTGCTCACCGTCTCGCCCTGGCACGGCGTCACGACGGCTGTGCTCGGCAACTGCGGCTTTGGCGTGGCGCCGACCCGGCCGCGCGATCGCGGGCTCATCATGCGCACGCTCGAGCGCGTCGAGGGCATGAGCCTGGCAGCGCTGGAGGCGGGCCTGGGTGCTCAATGGCCGTTTGAGACCTTCGATCAGTACATGGACGTGCTCGAGCGCCAGCCGCTGGGCATCAACGTCGCGGTGATGGTCGGTCACACGCCGGTGCGCTTGTGGGTGATGGGCGACGAGGCCACCCAGCGCCAGGCCAGCGCCGAAGAAGTGGCGCAGATGCGCGAACTGGTGCGCCAGGCCATGGACGCGGGCGCGGTGGGCTTTGCCACATCGGTCTCCAAAGTTCACATCGGTTACGCGGGCCGCCCGGTCCCCAGCCGCCTGGCCAGCTTTGACGAGATGCTCGAATTGGCCCGCGCCGTCGGCGACGCCGGTCATGGTTTGATTCACTACAACGTCGGACGCGATCCGCACTGGGACGCTTATGAAGCGCTCCACGCCGCATCGGGCCGGCCCGTCGTGTGGACCTCGCTGCTGGCCGGCTCCTTGGGCCCCGACTCGCACCGCGCCCACCTGGAGCGAGCCCGGGCGCAACAGGCGCAAGGCTTGCCGATTCACGGCCAGGGTGCGTGTCGGCCGATCCAGTTTGAATTTGACTTTCGCTCGCCGGTGGTTTTTGACACCTGGGCCTCGTTTGAGCCCGTGCGCTTGGCCGCCGATGAGGCGCAGCGCCGTGCCGTCTACTTGGACCCCAGCTTTCGCGCCAGGGTCAAGCGCCAGGTCGCAGGCCCCGGACCCGATGACGCCTGGTTTGCCGGCAAGCAGGCCGAGGGCGACACGCGGCGTGCAGCATTTGCACAACTGGCCATCAGTTGGTCACCCGATCCCGCGCTCAACGAGCGCCGCCTGGGGGATCTGGCCCGCGAGCGCGGCGTCGATCCGGTCGATCTCATGCTCGATCTGGCGATCGAAAGCGGCTTGCGCATGCGCTTTCGCATGGCGCTGCTCAACTTTGACGAAGCGGCCGTCGGTGAGATCTTGGCTGACCCGCAAGTGGTGCTCGGCCTGGGCGATGGCGGCGCGCACATGAGTCAGCTCTGCGATGCCTGCCACCCCACCTATCTCTTGGGTCACTGGGTGCGCCGCTTGGGCGTGCTGAGCCTGGAAGAAGCCGTGCGGCGACTGACCTCCCACCCGGCCGATGTCTTTGGGCTGCACGACAGGGGACGCGTGGCCGTGGGCTTGCCCGCAGACCTCGTGGTGTTTGACCCGTCGACCGTGGATGCGGGACCCCTGGAGCGGGTACACGATCTGCCCGCTGGCGAGGATCGCTTGGTCAGCCATGCCACTGGGATCGAAGCGGTTTTCGTCAACGGCCAACGGCTCGCACCACCGGGCTCACCTGAGCACATCACCGCCGGCCGTCTGCTGCGCCAAACCCGCTGAGCGCAGCCCCTGCGCCACGGCCAAGCGCGTCGTCCCCTGCGTCATTGCGAGGCGCGTACCCCTCCCGTCATTGCGAGGCGCGTACCCCTTCCGTCATTGCGAGGCGCGCACCCCTTCCGTCATTGCGAGGCGCGTCGCGCCGTGGCAATCCAT
>JACCDP010113630.1_pt1 | contig 11060 bp, 14 predicted proteins | sample 7445841 | NCBI WGS metagenome assembly JACCDP01 (sample SAMN15323441, study PRJNA562643) | freshwater metagenome | isolation source: river surface water | place: USA:Blue River Watershed | collected 2017-08-17
ACTAAAAGGTATATTTACTATTGAGTTATTAAATAGGAGAAGCATCATATAAATTGTCAATCAATGGCTTATAAGAAGCAGCACTTAAAGATGATCCAGAACGAACAATTGGTGCCATTTTTGCAACCACTTCTTGTTCTAGAGTATAAGGAAATTGGTTAAATGCTGTAAATTGAGACATTTTCTTTTCCTCAGTTGGAGCATATGCTTGAAGAGCTCCTAAACCGGTAGTTTCAGTGGATCTTCTCATTAAATCAAACGCAACAAGAGCAGCAACTACCGCTACAATAGGATTGGCGTGCATAAATAAATAGACAACAATTAAAATGATAACAACTTTACCTATAACGTGATCAACCATATTGGCAATTAATTCAGGTGTTCTTAATCCCATTACTAAATAAATAATCATCAATATGATTAAGATAAATTCACCCATGTGCTCTTTTTTTAAAAGTTCTGTAAAACTATCCATATATCATAATTATAGATTTTATTTTTTCCACCTTTAAGAAAGGTGGAGACAAATTATAAGAATATTTAAATAGCATTTCCTAAAAAGTAATTAATTTAGATATGCCTTTATAAAAACGACATAAAAACAATATTCTAAATATATTAAGTATGAATACCTATCTTGGCCAAAAAGGTTATACGATACCTAAAAATGAATTAAGTATCGAAAAACAAAAACAAATAAGAAATGATTTAACTATTAAACCATTTGTTATAGGAGGGCCACCAAGTGATGTAAAAACATTTCCAGCATATAGAGAATCTTCTAATAAATTTTATGTTCCTCACTATTATGGTATTGAACATTTTGGACTTCCTAAACAGTATAAGATATCAGAAGGATATGATATAGATGTAGAATTTAATGGAATGCCACGAGATTATCAAGAACCTGTTATAGATAAATTTTTAAACCATTGTAAAAAAGTATCGTGTGGTGGTGGGTTATTAGAACTCCATACTGGTTGGGGAAAAACTTGTGCTGGATTATATATCGTAAGTAAATTAAAAAAGAAAACCATCATAATAGTTCATAAAGAGTTTTTGATGAATCAATGGATCGAGAGAATTCAACATTTTTTACCGAATGCTCGTATAGGTAAAATTCAAGGTCCTATTATAGATGTTGAGAATAAGGATATTGTTTTGTGTATGCTTCAAAGTTTAGTGATGAAAGATTATGAAAGTTCGTTGTTCGAGCAATTCGGATTAACTATTATAGACGAGGTTCATCATATTTCGAGTCAATCATTTTCAAATTCGTTATTTAAAGTGATAACTAAATATATGCTTGGATTGTCAGCAACAATGGAGCGAAAAGATGGCACAACAAGTGTGTTTAAAATGTTCCTAGGAGATGTAATTCATAAGGCTGAGAGAAAAACTGATATGCGTGTAGAAGTAAGAGCACTAAATTACAAGGTGAATGATGATGATTTTAACGATACCATTTTAGATTATCGTGGAAAACCACAAAATAGTTCAATGATTTCAAAATTATGTGAATATAATCGCAGGACAGAATTTATTATCAAAACGTTGTGTGATTTTATTAGTGTGACAAATGTCGACAAAGACATTATTAACAAGCATAAAATAGAAATGGATAGTAACATACCATCATGTGAAATATGTTGTAAAAATATTAATTATTTAATAAAAAATACTTGCTGTGATTGTGTAAAATATTGCTTAACATGTATGGATAACATCGCTTCAAATTCTAGTAAAAAAGAACGGCCGAAATGTCCTAATTGTAAAAAAGTTTTAAAATACGAGCAAAATTATATAGAAAATAAATATGTAAAGCCAATAGAACAAACACATGTTATCATTATGGCGCATAATTTGAATATATTACATTATATTTATCAAAAGTTCGTATGTAAAAATTTAGCAAGTGTAGGATATTACATAGGTGGAATGAAAGAGACAGAATTAAAAAAATCAGAAAAAAAACAAGTTATTCTATCAACGTATGTAATGGTTTCTGAAGGTTTAGACATTCCTACATTGAACGCAGAATTTTTGATAACTCCTAAAACTGATGTGGTTCAAACAGTTGGAAGAATTTTGCGCGCAAAACATGCGTATTCACATCCAATTATTTATGATTTTGTTGACTCGCATGATTTGTTCCAAAGACAATGGTTAAAAAGAAAAACATATTATAAAAAACAAAATTATAAAATAGTAAATATTAGTAATATAAATTACAATACTGATTTTTCGAATTGGAAAGTATTGTATGAACCAAAAAATATAAATAAAAATGTATCCAGTAATAAAAAGAATGTTGTGGATACTGATACCGATACTGATTCAGATAATGGGTCTGTCTCAAATAATGTTACGGAAGTATGTTTGTTGAAAATAAAATAAACAGTTATTACTTAAAAACAACTCATATTTTTACAGTATGAATATAAATACAAAGAAGTGCTTTAATTTGTTTAAACAATTTAACAAGTTAGATAGTTCTACTCAATATTTATGTGAATCCATTTATAAAATTACACATAAAAACTACAATCAACCAGAAACACTCATCACCTTTAATGAAACAAGATATAGACAGTTGTATAAAGAGTGGGGAACCATGGGATTGTTTAACCACAAAGAAAATGGAATAGACCCTTTGGTATATGGGTTAATTAATTACAATATTGAAAAGATCGATTCCAGTTTACGTTCTGGGTATTCGGTTCAATCATCATTAGTTATCAATCCTATTGAAAAATTTGGCAATGAACATATTAAACGTACATTTTTAGACAAATTATATTCAGGTGAACATATAGGTTGTTTCGGATTAACTGAACCAGAATCAGGCTCCGACCCATCAAGTATGAGAACAATTGCTAGAGAAGAGAAAGACTACTACGTTGTAAATGGTTCAAAGATTTGGATTACAAATTCGCCTATAGCAAATGTGTTTGTCATTTGGTGTAAAGATGATTCGAATCAAATTATTGGATTAGTTACAGAGAGAACTGATTCTATTAATACACCTGAAATTAAAGATAAAATGTCATTACTTGCTTCTCCAACTGGATATATTTATTTGGACAATGTGAAAATTCCAAAAACCAATAAATTAAACGTTACAGGATTAAAAGGTCCATTTCATTGTCTAAACAAAGCCCGTTATGGTATATCTTGGGGAGTAGTTGGAGCTATGGAAAATATCATTGATACGGCGATTCATTATACGAACGAGAGAAAACAATTTGATAAATCTTTAAATAATTTTCAACTCATACAAAATGATTTAATCAATTGTATTCAATTGTATAATAATTCTTTGAATAATTCCTTTTGTTCATTAAATGCCATTACGACATTTGATGATTTAAATAGCAACATAGCTACTATTTCTTATTTGAAAAAGGTTAATTGCGAAAATGCGTTACAAGTAGCAAGAGTATGTAGAGATATGTTAGGAGGTAATGGTGTATCAAATTCTTATAATATAATGAGACATTTAATCAATTTGGAAGCAGTGAACACCTATGAAGGAACCAAGAATGTTCATAATTTAATATTGGGGAGAGATTTATTGGGAAAAAATGCTTTTGTATAATAACTTAAACATAAAGGTATAGTAATAGTATATGCAGTTCATAATAAAATTCATAAGGTTATTATTAACTAATCAACAGCCTAGAATCAGTCTTGGACGATGGAATATTGATTACTGTAACTCAAAGATAAATAGAAAAATAGATTTATCTAATACAGACCATTGTGGACCATGTGGACTGGATAAAATTAGTAAATGATTTATTCATATGTTTCAACTTTGTCTCTTTTTTGTCATAAACCCATATTTCATATTCATATCCTAATTCTTTGGTAACGTTTTATTATATAATAAAATTATATCTTTTCAATTTTATTTAATGTCCTTTACTTGGAAAACCCATATTGGTGTAGTGATTGTAATTGTCAATACAACTAGTATCATTTGATAGCTTAGTAATAGGAGGAGGATTGGCAAGCGCAAGTTGACTAGAAGGCAAATGAATTCCAGCAACTTGATAACTAGGTGTCATAGGCATATTGTTTTGATATTGAGCATAACCACCGCGCATATGTCTTCGGTGTCTTCTATGTCTCGTATGTCTATTACGTCCACCAGTAAATGAACGTGCTAATTTTCTGGAGATAGCCCTATGTCTAAGACGTCTCTTCATACTTTTGATCTTTCTACTTCCTGCCTTCATTCTCTTATATTGTTTAGTGATATTTTTTATTTTACTTTTAAGTTTTTTAGAACCTCCCTTAAATAAACAAATTCCAGGAACAACTCCTGCTGCGGCATCAACATTTGATTTAGATCCTGCTAATCCAGGGAGTCCAGGCACTTCATTACTACTAAATCGTCCAGCAAAATTTGAACTGTCAACATTCACATAACTTCCATTCACATTACTGAGGGGTGTTATATTTCCATAGCCTAAATTAGACGCAGATGACATATATAATATGGTATTATTTTATTATCTTTATCTTTTCAAATACTTTGGCTTATCCATATTGCCAAATAATCTTTTGACAAAATTGTTTGCGTCTTCGCTGGTAGATAATTTACAGTTGGTATCGGCAATTTCAATAGGTGTCCATTTTTTAAATCTCTTATTGTATTGACATTTCATATTATAAATCTTATCTAAATATACAAATTTATCTAGATTCGAGTTTTCAAATTCTGTTTCATCATCACTTTCTTCTAATTTATCCAAATCATCATTTTCTTTAATATTTCTAAATAATTTATTCATCATTATACTTGTTTTGTAATCCGGTATACAAGCAATTCCACAAGATATTCCATGTAGACAATACAAATAGTAAATATCATTTTGAATGTCAGGTATTACTTCGAGAATAATATATCTAGGTGTTTTCTCAAAATCTTTCACTTCTTTCATCTCTTTTATGTCTTTCATTTCCTTTGGACTGCTAATATTTGTAGTAGGTATTTTAGTCATAAAATGATTTAATGTAAGAACTGTATATGTGTTTATTCTTTGTAACTGATAATATTGTAAAGAATGAATATTATATTTCACATCTGTTTTTAACTTGCTTTCCATATCATCGTTGGAATGTGTCATAACTGGTAATCCAAATACAATAAAATGTTTATTATAAGAGACTTGTTTAATGTCATTTTTTAGTATATTGGTAATTGTATTCCATTTATTGGACCAATTCTCTCTAGTAAAATCTTTATTTTTATACAAAAACATATCTTCTATGCTAAAGAATGAATGTTTCATATGGTTAAACAATGTTCCATAAAATATTGTTCCATAACATAAAGATTTCGAAAAACATGTATTAATGATTCTAATATCTTTGATCTGTTTCTTTTTATTATTTTCCAGTTCAAATAATAAGCAAACAAATTTATCATTAAATATAGTAAACCATATAAAACACTTTGCGCCTTCTGGAATGGCTAAAATAAAGTCACAATTATAAACTTTCTTATGTGCAATGGTTTCATAAGAAAGTTTTACGTTTGGAAATTCTCTTAAGATACAGTCTTTGTCTTCTTGAGTCAACATTAACTTATTATGTCACTAAATCTTTAAATGATTTTATAAATAAGTTTCAATAAAGTAATTTAACCGTGTAATTGAGATTTGAGAAAATGTTTCAGTTCAGTCTTCATATTAGATTCATCATTTTTGGTTGGCAATAAATCAATTAATGTGTAATCATTATTCCTTGTTGAATTGCCTGAATAATTGTCTGAAGCATTATTATTCGCATTATTAATTATATTATACATATGTTGATATTTTTGGGTTGGCACATTTACTAAATCTTTTATTTTTGGAATAGTTAAAGTTGATTTAAAAAAATTAATTAGATGATGAACTAAAAATATCAGAATAATTGATATTATTGTAATTTGTATAGTCCACGATAACATATTATATTGTGATATTAGTTTAAAAGCGATAAAAACTCATTTATTTCTTGTCGAATAAATAATTCTTTAATATCAACCTGTTCTGTACATTCAAAATAACTATCAATTGCGGCAAATGTAATGTCATCTAGTAATGGACTTGTTTCAACGACAAAACTTACTTTAGATTTAGGATTTAACTTGTATATATATTTTCGAATTAGTTTATGCAAATGTTTGTTTCCATAAACACTAGTTTCATTTGTTTTTTGGAAATAAGATTTGTCAACAATTAATGATATATTTTCATAATAGTTTTGATGAAATGTTATCTCTCCATCTTTCGGTTCTAACAAAGTAATATATTTATCGTCGATTTGATAGATTGATTCATTAGTATACACTTCTATATATGATTTGGTTTCTGTTAGCAATTCTGTTAACGATTTATGAATGTTATTTAATGCGCGTAGATTAACGTTATGAATGTATATTCTCATATATTAAATATTATCGTAAACTATTTAAACCTATTCGATTAAATATATAAAGAGATGTCACAACCACTAGACATTATAATCGTTGAACGATTAGGTTCTTTGAAAATGCTCGCAATCAAAGATTTTAAACAAGACGAGTTATATAAGAAGTGTGGATTTAAAAAAGCAGAGGATTTTAAGAAACAAACGGAATGGAATATAAAGTGTGATGGTAAAAAATATGTGATTCAAGTATTCGCAAAAACCGAAGGACGAGCTAATTCAGAAAACAAGTATGACTTTCCTCCACCAATTGATAACACTTTATTCTACGGTTCTTGTGCGATTGTTTGTCAAATAAAAAAAGAAGACGGGACAAAGAGTTATGCTAATTTAAGCATAGCACTTTGGAATAAAATATATGAAAAATTATTTGGTGGATTTGAAGATCTTGCAGCGACCGCAAAGGAAGATGAAGAAGAAGAAGATGAATTGAAAAATATTCCAAAGGAAAAGAAAACAAAGCAAGGATATTTAAAAGATGGATTTGTAGTAGACAGTAGTGATACAGAAGAAAATTCATCGTGTGATTCAGAAGAAATAGAAGACACGGAAGAGGATGATGACAATGATGATAACAATGATGACGACACAAATGATGATAATAGCGATTTAGTTGTAGACGATGTTGATTCAGAATTGTCCGAAGAATCATATGACTATGATGATAAAAATGTTGGTAAATAATATATCTATCTATACATGATTGATGAATTAAAACACATATATAAATATAATATTATATATTATATGTATCAGTTTGATGCTAATGAAAATAAAAAAACACAAGAATACGGTTATTTAAGATATACAATGTCATTTTTAAATAAAAAACGATGTAAATTTAATGAATCGAATTTATATGTGTATAATACTACTGGGCAAATAAGTATAAAAATACCAAATAATTGTGAACCAGGTAATTATTTAAGAAACACAGATAAGGGTATAGATCCTTACGGTTTTTTTAGTTAAAAATAATAAAAATATAACATATGACTTTATCTAGAAATATAGATGTATCTGGAAATCTAGATTTATCGGGAAACCATATTAAAGAAATTAATGGTTGGACTATAATAGGACAAACACAAATGTCCATTTGTTTACACAGATTGAAATATAATAGGATAATTAATAATTTCTTTATTCATGAACTTAAAAAAAAAGAAGGTAAGTTGTCATGGTATATTATAGTAATATCTTCATTTGCGTCGGTATTATCTTTAGCAAATACAAATAAAGATTTGTTTCCTTATTCGACAATAATAATACAAACATTGTTGATTTTATTTAGTTTAATAACTACATTACTAGGCGCATACATAAAAAAACAAAAGTTTGTCGAACGAATTAATGATGTAGACAGATATTTACAGCTTTTAAATAAAACGGTTGAAGAATTAAATATAACATTCATATTAGAACCTGAAAAACGACTCAAATATGACGATTTTTGTAAAAAATATATTCCTTTGATACAAGAATTGTCTGTTGTGCCTGATTCATTCAGTCCAAAAGAATGGAAACGAATTGTCTATACTATAACAAAATATCACCCAGAACTGATTACTGTAGATGGTTCTAATCAAGAAAAGTTGTGGCCTTGGTATGAAATAAGTTTTAACGATACTCCACGTATCAGGTCAGAATTTTCAATAAATACTTTAATACCAACCAATAGATCATTATTTAATTTTTTATCTTGTAATATATGTAATTCAGATCGAAAATTATTAGAAAAATTATATGACGAATGGCGTATAGAACATTACAAAAAAGAACTTAATAAAAAGAATGATGAGAAAAAAGGTGATGAGAAAAAAGGTGATGAGAAAAAAGATGATGAGAAACCTGATATAGAATCAAACATTAACAACAAAAATTTTATAATTTAATATAAAATTGATATTGATTTAAATATAAAATTAGTATGTAAATCAATAGCCATGTCGTTGTGTAAGATTGAAAATCCAGATGTATTTCGGACAAATGTTCGAAAGAAGTTGGGTGAAAAATTCAATAATGAAAAGCACGGAACCAATTTAGAAAAGGGTATTTTCAATTATACACTGAAAGAAGCCGAACAGCGCAAAATTGTGAAGAAATGGGACAACAAACACTTTGTCTTGATTTATCAGAGTCATTTGAGAAGTATTTTACAAAATTTAAGCAAAAAATTGATTGAGGAAGTGAATGATGGGTCATTACAGGCACATAAAATTGCGTTTATGAATCACCAAGAGTTAGACTATGATAGATGGAAAGAGTTTATTGACGCTAAATCGAAACGAGATAAAAATAAGTTTGAAACTAATATGGCTGCGTCAACTGATACGTTTACGTGTCGTAAGTGTAAAGGAAAAAAATGCACCTACTATTTGCAGCAAGTGAGAAGCAGCGATGAACCCATGACATGTTATGTAACTTGTTTAGACTGTAATAATCGTTGGAAATGTTAAATTAATTAAAATTATAATTAAACCCATCATAAAATAAATAAACGGTTTCTAACAATTCTCTATTTTCTTCCTTATTAATTCTATCTACCTGATTACTAATTTCTTTTTCTAAAAATTCCATTCTACGCTTCATACAAGGATTTTTTTTTGTTCCTAATTTATTCGTAAATATGTCCGGATTGAAACGAATGAAAATAAATTTACCGCCATGTATCATAAATAAATCATCATATCGGATTTCTTCGTCTTTTTTATTATATCGTTTATGCTGATATTCGTCTACTTCAATACATAATAATGTATTTCCTACTAATTTTCTAAAATCAATCCGTCTTCGATGAGAACAATCACAATTTCCAGTCCACAAAGAAACATCATGTATAAAATCTGGGAATGTTTCCTTCAAAAAGTTTCTCACATAAATTTCTTTTGTTTTTTTACGAATATTTTTTGTTGCTTCATCGTTTGGAAATAAATGTTGATAGCAAAATGTACAATAATATTTGTATTTAATATTACTACTTCTAACACACCCATCATTTCTACATTTGTCCATAACATTAATCATTTCATCTGTTTTACATGAGTTGCAGTAATCTGCTTTAAAACCTTCCAAATTATATGTTGCTTGTTTTTCTTTACATTTAATACATCTACGTTTTCTAATAATAATCATGCCTTCTTCCTTACAATCTTTACAGTATTTAGGCGCCAAACCTTTATAATTAAATGATGGCTGTACTTTTTTACATTTACATTTATTATGAGTTGTATCTACCATATCAGGTTCTTTACATTTGCTACAATATTCAGGTCTTAGTCCTGAATAATTAAAATGTGGTTTTGTACTTTTACCACATCTACATGGTTCATCTTTAACATTAATCATTCCTTCTTGTTTACATGAAACGCAGCATCGTGGTTTTTGGTCTGGAAAATTAAATGTAGGTCTTGATTTTCCACAATTACACATTTGGTCATTAACATTAACCATACCATCCTGTTTACAATTTACACAGAAATTAGCACTCATTCCGATAAAATTATACGTAGGTCTAGCCTTTCCACAACTACACAATTTACATATCAAATTTACCATCCCATCTTCCTTATGCTTAGAACAAAATTGTGTTCCATTTCCATCTTTATAACCGAATGATGCTGTAAGTTGACAACCTTCTTGCGATTTACACTTCCTATGTGGCATTTCTATTTATAGTAAAGAAAATAATCTTAAATAGTTATTTCTAAATATTTAATTCTCAATTTTATTTTCAATTTCTTTCTGTTTCTTTTTTTCTTTTTGTTTTAAGTAAGCATTCCTTCTATATTCTTTTAGTTTATCAGGGTTTTCTTGTGCTAATTTTTTTAATCCTTCCTTTGCTTTTTCTTTAACATAATCTTTGTTTTTTTCATAGTAAGACTTTCGAGAATTATTGTAATTTTCCAATTGCTTTTTGAGCTTTTCATTTTCTTCTCTCAACAAAGCAATCTCAGCAATCAATTCTTCTGTATTCATTACAATAATATAAGATATATTTTTATATTATTTATTCTATATTTATACCGTAAACTGATACAAGACACCTATAATAACCACCATTAACATAATATAATAGCCTGCTTGATAAGAGTTTATCATTTCAACAGGTTCAATAAGAACTAATTGGTCGTCTTTTTCTTTATCATGTTCATAAATATAATGTCGCAAAATTTCATCAGGGAATTCAGGTGCTATTTTTCTAATAAACATCGCATGGATATTTCTCTCTAACTCTTTGTCAATAAAGAGAATATCTTGTTCATTTGCTTCCTTAAACAAGTGTGGACTAGTGCTATTAGCCATTCTGTTCCAGTCGGTTAAATGGCTAGGCTGGCATATAACTCGACCTTTTTTGCTATTTAACTCCTTATAAAAGTAGAGTATTACCGCAAACAACGTTTCGTTTGCCAATCCACCGCTACAAATGGTTTGCGTAATCGTCGGCTGAGTATTCACAAAATGAACAACCTGTTTTACATTCTCTCTGGTTAGTGTAAACCAAGGGTCATTTGCCAACCAAAGTTCTTTTGGTAGTTTGGCTAAGTTGCCACGTTTGTGAAACTCTGGATTCCACC
>JACCDP010002467.1_pt1 | contig 11059 bp, 13 predicted proteins | sample 7445841 | NCBI WGS metagenome assembly JACCDP01 (sample SAMN15323441, study PRJNA562643) | freshwater metagenome | isolation source: river surface water | place: USA:Blue River Watershed | collected 2017-08-17
AGTTGCTCACGCTGGTAGCAACATCATCTTCTTTAACACTGCAAACGATAAGTCGTTGACACTTCGTAACCCGGTTATCGATCTTCCGGCTGGAACAATCACTGCAGTAATTCCACAAGCGAACAACGCAGCAGTTGCGGTTTTGAAGATCACAAATGCGGCAGAGCTAAAGGCAGTTGTGACAAACGATCGCAAGGCAAAGCTGCGCACAACTGCCTATAAAGGTGCAGCGCTTTCTCTTGCACCAGGTGTTGCAGCGACGGTAGCGTCATTGCTTGGTTTGCCTGAAGGAGCACTTCCTGATGGATTGGCATTTGCAACAGCAGATGTCACTCTTTACGGCAAGATTAAATAATTAGGAGCCTTGATGGAACCAATCTCACGTAGAGCCTTGTTGACTGGCGCCTGTGCAATTCTGGCGTTGGGAGGTTCGAGCATCCCTGCTGTTGCGCAAACTGCTGTCAAGAAACTTCCTGGAGGAAAACTCTCTGTGAAGTTAAAGGATGTGCCAGAACTTGCCAACGTAGGTGGCGCTGTGAAGATTGGTTCCATTAAAGGTGTTCCTGTGGCCGTATCGCGCACTGCTACAAATAAATATGTGGCATTTAATTTATTGTGCCCGCATCAACAGTATCCAGTTGAGCGAAATGAGAACGGCTGGTTCTGCAGGTCGCATGGATCTGAATTTGAAGCGGATGGTGATTTAACTTTGGGGCCAGCAACAACTGGTTTAAAGCGCGTTGCGATTAAGGTAAGTCGCGGCGTTGCAACTATTGGCTAGCTCTTCGACATTTCTCTGAGCAATATTTAACGTTCTCCCAATCGCGCGCCCATTTCTTGCGCCATTCAAAGGGCAGGTTGCAGCGCTGGCATATCTTGGGTGGGAAGCCGTTCTTAGTTTTAGCTTTCATACCTTTATTACTTGGCTTTCTTTGTGCGATAACTTCGCCATGCACCTGTTGACCAAAGCGCCCAGATAACTAGGAGCGGTTGAAAGAGCAGGCGGATTGCGCGGGCGCGATCGGTGTCGAGTCCGAAGGCGTCGATGCCGTTTACATATTGCGAGATGTTGCCGGGAAAGATTGCGATGAAGAAAGCTGCGGTAATAAAGCCCACTTGGGTGCGGTATTTCCAAAGTAGAAGTAGAGATAAGCCAATTGCGATTTCAACTATGCCGGATGCGATCACAACGAAGTCGGCCGAGAGTGGAACCCAGTTGGGAACTTGGGCTTGGAACTCTTGACGGTTAGTTGTTAAGTGAGTGATGCCGGCATAGGTAAGGGCTGCGCCTAAGAGAAGTTGTGTGGCGTTGCGTAACTTCTGCATGTATTAATTAAAGCGTAAAAGTTATGCGCTGTAAGAAAGGCCTACCGCTTTGAAACCTTGCGGCCTGAACGTTTAAATGGCTCCATCAAAATGTAGCTCTCTAGGTGTGTAATTCCGGCAATATTGGTGCCGATATTTTCTAGATAGGTATTTAGGACCTTTCGGCTAGTCATAACAACTTGGAAGAGAATCTGGAATTCTCCAGAAATGGTTGCCAGGTAACGGACATGGTTATCAAGAATTAACTCCTCAGCAATTTTGGCGACATCGCCTGGTGCGCATTTAATCCACATCCAACTTTCAACTGGAAAACCAATGACCGCTGGATCAACGACGGCGTGGATTGAAAGGGCGCCAGATTCTAAGAGCTGGCTAGTTTTACGTCGCGCCGTTGCCTCGGTTAAGCCGCAGGCGCGCGAGATCTGATCAAATGTAGCGCGACCATTTTTTGAGAGCGTTTCAAGGATTAGTTGATCATCTGCTAGAAGTTCGATCTCTTTAATCGGTCTCGGAACGCGGTCCATCGTTATCTTCTCGCGCTCTTCATCGGTTAATAAACCAGGGTTCCACTGCGCCGCGGTGCGGTAATACTTGAGACAGATATGTGATGTCACAGAACTAACGCCAGGTATGCCTGGAATAAATTTAAGTAACAAGTCAGAGACTGCGTCTGGGGTTCCAAAGATTTCGGTGATGCATTCGTTTGTGCCGGTCGTTAAGTAAACAAAGATCGTCTCGGGCAGATTGGCTAGAGCGGTGGCAACGATTGTGTTTGAACCTGGAACACAAACAACGCGCACGATCATCGCTTCTTTACGCGACATTGAACTGCGCTCAATCAGCCCCGTTACTTGAATGATCCCCTTGGATAAGAGCTCTTGGCCACGCCTAGAAACGGTGCGGTCGGGGAGGTTGAGTACTTCGGCGATGGTTGAGAAGGGTGCGCGACCGTCAGCCAAGAGGTATCCGATGATTCTTAGATCGATCTTACTCAATCCTTCACTCATGGCCATAAGTTTGGCGATATCCGTCATCTTGTGTCAAGTATTGCCTTTAGTGACGCTCTCTGTGAACCTCCTCTTATTCGATGAATTTTTTAGCCAAAGGTGGGTGGAATGGCGGAAGCGGCGGGCTGGGCAGATCTTGCCGTAGCAAACGTATCCAAGAGTTTTCGGGATCCTAAGGGGCGGGAAGTCAAAGCGTTAGAAGAGGTAACGCTAAATATTCCGACAGGTGAATTTGTTGTTCTACTAGGGCCATCCGGATGCGGAAAGACAACGCTGCTTAGAAGCATTGCAGGTTTTGAAAAAATTGATGGTGGCTATATCAATTTAGGTGGAAAAAGAATTGATCAATTGCCACCGAATAAAAGACCAGTAAATACCGTCTTTCAAAGTTACGCGCTTTTCCCACATATGAGCGTTGCTGAAAATATTGCATTTGGTTTAGAAAGTGAAAAAGTTGAAAAGCGCGAAGTTAAATCGCGTGTTGCTGAAGTTCTTGAGTTAGTTGAAATGACAGAGCTGGCAGAACGTAAACCTGGGCAAATGTCTGGTGGGCAACAACAGCGTGCAGCATTGGCGCGCGCGTTGGCGAAGAAGCCAAAGGTCTTGCTACTTGATGAACCACTAGCTGCTTTAGATTTAAAGTTAAGAAAGTCAATGCAATTTGAGTTAAAGAGAATTCACCGGGCAACAGGCACGACTTTTCTATTTGTAACACACGATCAAAACGAGGCTATGGCACTTGCTGATCGGGTTGCAGTCTTTAACAATGGTCGCCTCCAACAAGTCGGTACACCAATTGAGATTTACACAGCCCCAAAAACCGAGTTTGTTGCCAACTTCATTGGGGAATCAACGGTACTTACGGGAATTGGCCAGAACGGCAATTTTGTAGGTAATGGACTAAGAATTTTTGATATCCCATTGGAGTTCGCAGATCCCGGCAACGTCAAGTTAATTATCCGACCAGAAGCTTTTTCAATTGGCCGCGGTATTAACAAATGTGGAAGTGTAGAGCTTAAGGAAATCATCTTTGCCGGAGATGCCCTTGAGGTTCTCCTGACATCAAGTACTGGACTAAATATAAAAGTGAAATCTGAAGTCTCTCAACTTTCCGAGCTGCGAATTGGCGAGATGGTTGATCTCTATGTAGATCTCGGCCAAATCGGACAGTTGGGCTGATATGAATCTGAAGATACGGCGCAAATCCGACCCAGGAATATTTGGGCCTAGCTCTGTATCTGCCCCTGCCTATGTAACAGGATTGCTACTGGTAGGACTTCCACTGATCGTAGTTACGATCTTTTCATTTCTGCAGCGCGGTGAATTTGGCTCGGGCGTAATCTATAAATTCACTCTCGATGCATATCGCACTGTCTTTTTTGAGACAGATCTTTACGGCGTTCAATCAGTTAACTTCACATACCTCAGCATCATCTTTAGGTCTGTAACTCTGGCACTTACCGTCACGGTAATCTGCTTAATCGTTGGAATTCCTGCGGCAATCTGGATCGCTCTCCAGAAGAAATCAACGCAAAGAATTCTGATAATTCTCGTAACTATTCCATTTTGGGTGAATGTTCTCGCACGCACATATGCGTGGATGCTTCTTTTGGCCGATGGTGGACTCTTTACTCAACTAGGTGCGCCAGCTCTTCTCTATACATCTTGGGCAACTTTTATCGGTTTAACTTACGCCTTTCTGCCTTTTATGATTTTGCCGATCTATGCATCTGCAGAAAAATTAGATAAGCGAATACTTGAAGCCGCATTTGATCTTGGAGCCTCAGGGTGGCGTGTCTTATTCCGAATAGTGATCCCTATGGTCAAATTTGGAATTTTCGCAGGTATCGCAATTGTTTTCATCCCAGCTCTAGGCGCTTATGTTCAACCTTCACTACTCGGTGGAAACAAGACAATGCTTATCGGAAGCCTGATCAACGATCAATTCGGTGAGTCACGCAATTGGCCGGTTGGATCAGCGTTAGCAGTTCTGCTGCTGGCTATGACTGGTCTAATCTTGCTTTCTACCCGCCGACGTAAATTGGTGGTGGCGTAATGAAGAGCAAGCAGTGGAGCGTCTCCAATCTTCCGGTGATTCGTCCGATGGGCGTAACAAGTTTGATTTTCCTGTATTTGCCGCTTTTGACTGTTCTGGTCTTTTCGTTTAACAAATCAGAAGATGCAACAGTGTGGGGAGGATTCTCCACAAAATGGTACGGAACAATTTTAGAAAATACCGATTTATTCCGCTCAGCAAAAGTTTCGCTTTCTATTGCTATTCCATGCGCCCTAATTGCCGCACTTCTCGCAACTGGTCTTGCAATTGGCATGGGCCGAGCCACTGGAAAGTTTCAGAATGTATTGCGCGCACTTGTTAACGCTCCCCTGGTCTTGCCCGAGATCGTTACTGCAGTTGGAACGCTGGCACTGTTTTCACTTATTGGAGTGCCTCTCGTGTATGGCTCACTCCTCTTTGCTCACGTAGTTATCTGTGTGCCTTTTGCATTCCTTCCTATTCGTTCGCGCCTGCGGGACCTAGATGAAAATATCTTTGAAGCAGCCCGCGATCTTGGCGCAGGGTCTGTCCGGGTGATGACCAAGATAACAATTCCACTTTTAATTCCAGCGCTGCTTTCGAGCGGATTGCTCTCATTCATCATCAGCATGGATGACTTCCTCACATCTCTCTTTGTTTCTGGCCCGGAAACAACGACTTTACCGATCTACATATTTGGGCTCTTAAAACTGGGTGCAACCCCAGAAGTAAATGTGATCGCCGCTCTATTGCTAATAATCCCAACCCTGGGGCTATTAGTAGGAATCACGTGGACAACAACAAGAAGGAGAAGCAATGAAGCAAGGCATAAATAAAATAACAGGCGGACGTCAGACGCGCTTAGCGCTTGCTAGCGTCGCAACTGCAGTCGCCTTGCTTGTTGGAATCGTAATTCCACAGGCAGATGCTGCAACTAAGTTCCCGTCAAAGCCAAAAGGAACTGAGTTAAATCTCTACAACTGGAGTAACTACATCGATCCAGAGTTATTGAAGCGATTTACAGTAGAGACTGGCATCAAGGTAAATCTTGGTGTCTACGAAAGCAATGCGCAGATGCTTGCCAAACTAGAAGCCGGTGCTCGTGGATACGACATCATTGTCCCGACTGATTACATGGTCGACATTATGAAGAAGAAGAAGCTGCTGCAGATGATTCAGCGTTCATCTTTTCCAAACGCTGGAAATCTAAAGCCTGAATTCACTAATCCCTACTTCGACAGAGGCCGTTTCTACACAGTCCCTTATCTACATGGACTAACAGGCTTTGCATATTTGAAGGATAAAGTCACAACGAATCCAACAACTTGGAAAGAATTCTTCGCTGCGATTCCTTCATACCCTGGCAAGACGACAATATTCGATGATAAAAAGGAAGTTATCGATGCGGCGCTTCGCTCATTCGGCTACAAGCCTTGCACAAAGAATGTTGATCAATTGCAGCGAGCACAGGACTTGATTAAGTCAATTAAGCCCAGCCTCAACACAATCGCAAGCTCTGGAAACATTGGTCGCCTATCTTCAGGTACTTCTGTACTTCTGATGATGTATAACGGCGCTACATATAAGGCCAAGTTAACTAATCCAAATGTGGTCTTTGTTTATCCAAAGGACAAAATGCCACTATGGCAGGACAACTTTGCGATTCCAGTCGGTGCGAAGAACATTGACAATGCCAAGATCTTCCTTAACTGGATGATGGATCCAAAGAATGCTGCACAGGCATCCAACTGGGCCGCATATAACAACGGCATCACAGGTTCAGAGAAATATCTGACAAAGGCAATGCAAGATGACACTGCATTTTCTCCCACTGCAGCTCAGATGGCTAATGGCGTTGCCATGGCTCCTTGCTCAACTGAGGTCAACGATCTTTACACAAAGGTCTGGACCGCATTTAAGCAATAACTTGCGCTAACTAGAGAGTGCGCGGCGTTACATAAATGAGGGTTTATGGCGCCGCGCACTATCTGCAAATTATTTAACTACATTAGAAATGGGTTTGATTCGTGCTAAATAGCGTTCGAGGTCAGTTCAATAGTTCAGAGATAAATCTGGACAATTGGAGAGAGTATCCATTTAGTGCGCATGCCTTCCAAAATGTCGCAGAACTTATTCCAGTTCAACCAATACAGGGACCAGGAGATTCAGAATTTCCGCAAGATTTAGACGCTCAACTTCTTGAGCGTAGTTATCAGATCGCAGACAAAGAGATTTCAGGCGTTGAATTTCTGAAGCAGAGCTACACAGATGGATTGTTGGTAACTAAGAATGGAACTCTAGTTGCCCAGTATTTTGCGAACAATATGAGTCTGAATTCACCGCACCTGACTTTCTCAGTAAGCAAATCTATAACGGGGATAGTTGCAGGAATTGTGCTTAAGAAATTTGATGTTTCCGCATCAACGAAGATCTCCGAAATACTCAAGAGTGCTAGTGGTGGCGCCTATGCGGATGCAACAATCCGCAATCTTCTTGATATGACAGTAAGTCTAGATTTCGATGAAGTTTATACAAGCAAGGAAGGCACTTACGCACGTTATCGCCAAGCGATGCTTTGGATGTCGCGCAGTTTTGAATCAGATTACTCTGATGAAGATTTAGCTACCTTCATTCTTTCACTACCTAAGGCTGCGCATGAACACGGATATATGTTCACCTATAAATCTCCGAACTCTGATTCGTTAGGTTTGGTATTGCAAGAGATATCAGGTTTGCCACTTCCGCAGCTCATCTCCGAATACTTGTGGAAGCCTTTGGGATGTGATCCTGCGACAATCACAGTTGATGATAAGAATATGGCTCGGACAGCAGGCGGGCTTAGTTGTTCGATAAAGGATCTGACTCTTGTTGGAGAACTTATGCGCCGCGGCGGAATTCACAACGGTAAGAGCCTGATTGATCCAATGTGGGTTGTTGACACATTTGGACATGGAGATAAAGAGGCTTGGTCACGTGGAGAATTCTTCGAGAGTTTTCCAGAAGGTAGCTATCGCAACCAGTGGTACAAAATTTCCGAAGACGAAATCTGCGCAATTGGAATCCACGGACAATGGATTTATATAAATTCTTCCAAGGACGTGGTGATTACTAAATTCTCATGTCAACCAAAGGCTGATGACGATGAGTTAGATCGCCAGACTTTAGATTTCTTCCGCGGAGTCTGCGCACAATGGTGAAGTAACTCGGCGGCACACAGCACGGAACCTAAGTCAGTTGATGAAACTGATTTAGGTTTTCTGCTTTGTTGTGGATAAATACCGCTACTTCTTTTTGTAGCCGGGTGGGCACTTTGGATTAGCGCCAGTTATCTTCGCTGTAGGTTTCCCTTGAATGCAGGTAATGGTTTTCTTCTTTGGTTTTGCAGTTGGCGAAGGCGTTGGCGCAGCTTTTGCTTTAGCAACAGCTTCTTGTGCAAGGGCTGCAGCTACGTAATCTTCTGCTTCTTTAATAATGTCTAAATGCTTGTAAACAGGTGAGGCATAATTGATGCCGCCTTTACCGTCGTGATCCCCCGCGGCCCCGCAAGAGTATGCATTCATCCCGTTTGGTGTCGTCGCTAGGTAAATAAATTCGTTTTTATAAGTGGTAGTTACTGATCCACCCGAGTCACCACTACAACCAAAGCCAGCTCTTCCATTATTCATGGTCAAGTGATTGGCTAAACTCGGGCGTCTGTATCCAACGATTGCTTCAGCTTGAGCCAACGTGAGCAAGATCGTTGATAGTGACCTAGGTTGAAAAGTCTTTTGATACTTTGGAGAGCAAGGCATTTTTTCATCAGGATCGCAGCGGTCTTTATATTCACCATAACCATGCATTTTGATGGGCGTGCGTGATTCGCGAATTTCGGTTTCTAGTTCTGGTGTCAGCAATTTGACGGGTGGTGCGGAAATCAGGTCTTTCTCTAAAACATAAACTGCAAAATCGTCCAGTGTGCCGTCATCAAATCTATAGTTCTTGGCAACATAGCGCTTCTCAATTTTCACCAGGCCCTTGTAATCGCCAGCTGTGGAGTTGGGCATACCAACAAATGCAATCTTTGATCCAAAATTAATTTTATTTCCTTGGTTATCAAATTGATATTCAGAGTGTGCTGCCGAGAAGACAATTCTTGACGAGTACAAAAATCCTGAATATGAGGCTTGATTTCCAGCATTTGGCGTCGCATCCGTATTTGAAGTGTAAATAGGAACGATGCGCGGGTTTGAAAGGTCGATCTCGGCGTTGTATCCAGCCATGGCGGGATAAGTCAGCGCCGAAAGGCTAAGCGAGATGGCCACGGCGGCCACGCGAATTTTCATACCTAAAAATAAAGCTGCAAAGCGGCTAAGTAAATAGTTGTGCGCTGGGTTAGTTGTTTTTTACGTACTCAGAAGCGTGTGGGAATCCATTCGCTTCGAGCTTTTCTGCGAGTTCAGCCTTTACAGCCTTAACAACCTTGTGTGTTCCGTCGCAGTTCTTTTCTTCATCTCTTGTGTAACCGCATGTGCAAGCGCCCATTTTGAATCCTTTTTCTCGTTTGGTGAACTATAGCCCGAACTCGCTCATATCGAGTTTAACGCCGATGGGTGGGCTTGGATTATTGGTATCCCAACCAAGCAAAGCCGGGACTGCATATTCCTTAACGCCTTTATCGGAAATCATCTTTGTAACATCACCAGAAAGATATTTTGGAATGTAGCCAACTTGCAGCCCATCCACTACAACCTTTACGGCGGTGGGATCAAAGTCATTGGTTGGCTCTAATTCAAGAGATGCTGGCGCTGCATAGCGTCCGACTTGAATAACGCCGTTCTTCTTCAAAAGCGCGATTAAGTGATCTCGCTGGAAAGATTCGCCGACTACTTCAAAGCTATATGCGTCTTCATCTACAGATTGATCGGCTTGTGGGAAGTTAGATGAAGATTGCGGTTGGCTCTTTCCTTTAAAGAGATTGCTGAATATGCCCATGAGTTGAGTATGGCGGTTAAAGTAGTTAAAGCCCAGGTTTAATTACAGTGATTCCGCCGAATGGTTGGCTATCTAATTGGGCGAGAGCTTTTGCGCCTTCGGTTAAGTCGACTTCACGCGTGATGAGTGGTTCTGGTTTGAGTGAACCGCTTGCAACGAGTGCCAACATTTCGGGGTAATCGCGGGCAGCCATTCCGTGTGAACCAAGTAGGTCGAGTTCCCAAGCTATAACGCGGGCCATTGGCATTTCAGTTAAACCGGTTGCGTTAAGTAATAGGCCAAGTTGCAAGTGGCGGCGCGCAAGTGAGAGAACGGATGCGCTGGCAGTTTGTTGGCTGCCCAATGCATCGACTGCAACATGCGCTCCCCCAAGGTTTTGTAGAAATGCAACGGGATCGGTGGTCTTTGAGTTAATTGTTTCGGCGCCAAGTGAACGTGCGATAACAAGAGCGGCATCGTTAATGTCGATGGCGTACACCTTTGCGCCTTGCGCTTTGGCGATCATGATGGCGCTAAGGCCAACGCCGCCGCATCCGAAGATGGCAACGTTTTCACCTGATTGCACATTGGCGCGTTTGATTAGTCCGCGATAAGACGTGGCAAAGCGACAGCCGAGGGCTGCGGCTGTTGCGAAGGAAACTTCAGCCGGGATTGTTACTAAGTTGAAGTCGGCGTTATTTATCGCAACGTATTCGGCGAAAGAACCAAAACCGGTAAAGCCAGGTTGCGTTTGGGTGGGACAGACTTGGGCATCACCACGCAAGCAGAATTCGCAATTTCCGCAGCCGCAAACGAATGGAACGGTGACGCGATCGCCGACTTTAAACTTTGTGACTGCGCTGCCGATTTCAGAGATAACTCCTGCAAGTTCGTGGCCTGGAACATGTGGCAGAACAATGTCAGAGTCGTGGCCCATCCACGCGTGCCAATCGCTGCGACATAAACCAGTTGCTTCTACTTTTATTACAACGCCGCCATCGGTTGGTTGTGGCATCGGAATATCTTTGACCGTTAGTGGGCCTTTGAATTCGGAGAAGTAGATAGCTTTCATGCGCTTATGTTAGTTAGTAATTCGGTTAGCAATTGATTAACGCTGGCTGAGTTCGTAGCCCCAGAGGTCGAATTCGTCGAGATCTACTTTTTTATAGCCGCGGGCTTCGAGTGCAGAAACGGCGTGAGCGCGGTGTTCGATTGAGTGGTGCACCGCTTGGGTAATGATTGTGGAGCGCATCCAGTGCGTTGTTACGCCTTCGCGGATAACTTCAATTGATTTATCTTCCAGTTCTACGAGTTTCAGAAGGCGCGCATCATTGGTGGCTAACACTTTTGCGATCTCGCGCAGTTCGGCCATGTTCTTTGGCTGTTCTAGAACTACGTTCTCTTTGCCTTCAAGACGCGATGCGTAACCGCCGGCAGAAGATGCAATGTGGCGCAGGATTTCGCGGACGGTGAATTCGGGATCGGTTGCATAGGCATCGAGTGCTTCATCGGGTAGCTCGGCGATTAACTTGTAGATCTCTTGATTGGCCCAAGCCATATGTTCGAGTGCGCGCTGAAGTGAAATTGTCATGTGTGAATACTAAGAGTTATGTAACTGCGCAGGAAGTTACGGGGCGTTAGAAAATACTAATGGCCACGCTTAACTACGGCGTGGCCATTAGGTGTGCGTACCGCTGAGGGGACTCGAACCCCTACACTCCCATTAGTTAGGTGGGCGCTC
>JACCDP010074491.1_pt1 | contig 11059 bp, 10 predicted proteins | sample 7445841 | NCBI WGS metagenome assembly JACCDP01 (sample SAMN15323441, study PRJNA562643) | freshwater metagenome | isolation source: river surface water | place: USA:Blue River Watershed | collected 2017-08-17
ACATGGACGTTAAGCAAATGGTTGAAGGTACAACCTTGCTGTTGCCATGTTTCGTAGATGGTTGTGGCTTCTTCATCGGTGACGTGCACTATGCACAAGGTGATGGTGAAGTTGCTGGTACCGCAATCGAAATGGGTGCAATCGTTACTGTAGAAACTTCTATCCGTAAGGGTATGGCGTCTATCGTAAAACAACCTATGTTCGAAGGTGGTTCACAGATCAAGAAACTGGAACCAGATAGCTTCCACGCTACCGTTGGTTATCCTTTCAAAAATGCAGGCGAGATCCCACCACAATGGGCATACCTCGAAAGCGAAAAACTCAAGCCTTTGACCAACCTGTCCAACGATGTCACACTGGCTGCACGCAACTCGTTGATTCAGATGCTTGACTGGCTCCAAGCCACCAAGGGTGTAAGTAAAGAGCAGGCGTATGTAATTACCAGCGTTGCTTGCGATCTGCGTATCAGCAATGTAGTTGACGTACCAAACTATGCTGTAACAACGATCTGCCCAATGGAAATCTTTAGCAAGAAATAATAAGAAGTTTGTTATTGATGAAGAGCGAGGATTTTCCTCGCTCTTTTTTTCGGAAGAATTATGAAACGACGTTCCTTGCTTTTAGCAGCACTCCTGCCTTTCTTACCATTCTCAGCTTTAGCGCATACACCTTATCGTCAATGGGATATTTTCCGTAAACGCTATCTGCAAATTCTGACTTCGCATGCAGACTACGATGGCGATAAAGTCGGTGATGAATGGGTTGCCGTTATTTCAGAAAAATCTCCTTTAAGTCGTGCTATGGTCAGTCGCGCACATGATATGCCGCGCATAGCGAGTCTCTTAAAGACCAATCAAAGTAAATTTGCTGTGCTGTCTTACTTGCATGCCAGATTAATGTTTACAGGTGCGCCGCCATTTGAAGATTATTCTCCTTTGGAATTGGAAGTCTTGGTCGACAATGGTAAATATTTATTAGTCTGTCGATCCGATGTGCCTTTGCATCACGCATATTTTGTGACAGCAGCGCTGATGGAAGAAGCTAAGAAATTACATTTAGTGAAGCCTACCCTAGGAAAATTTGGTATGCCTGTGCATGCCGGTGCTAAAGCCTTTTTCAATGGTGATAAATTAGAACCACCTGCAGCAGAATCATGAAGCACGCTATATCAAAAAAAATCTGTTACTTATTATCTTGTGCAGCGCTGCTTGCTTGTAGCAGCGTTTTTGCGCATGATTCCATCACTGCCGAAGGCCGTAAAAACTATGTCGCTAAGCTGCAAGAATGGCATGCCACAGTGAGTTCAACTGCGCCAGCAGCAGTGCGTGCAAAAGCACAATATCAAATCGCTGTGATGTTAGATGAAATCCGCGATCTGTTTAATCAAGATGTGATTAGTCACGGCAAGATCAAAGGTTTAGAAACCAGCACATTGCTCAATGAACTAGCAAGCGGTGAAGATAAGCTAGAACTATCAACTAAAACTGGTTTATATATTGCGCATTTAAAGCCTTATCGTGAAGCGATACGCTTAGATCCTAAAGCAGCTTTTATAGATCATGCACGTTATATGCTTTTGAAAAGTCAGTTCTATGACAGCTTTAGTGATGATCCATTAAAGCCAATCTCGCAGAGCAAAGAAGAATTGGCTGAAATGATTACGATAGGTGAGGCATTGCTAAAGTCTAAAGATGCCTTAGTGAATATGGAAGAAGTGCGTTTTATTTTGGCGATTCATTATATTCAGGCTATGGTGCAGAAATCATTGCCTAAAGAAGAGACACAGAAAAAAATCAATAAGCTGTTACAAGACTTACGCAAAGACTCTCCGCAGAGCCTAAAAATTCCTACTATTGAAGCGCTGCAGCAGCAATAAATTTAGTAGTGCTATTTCCACTCATGTGTATTCATTGCGATAGTTAACTATGCAAAAAATTTTCGCGTTGCTATTTGGCTTGCTCATCGTTTCTACTGTATCTGCGCATCAGACTGGTAATAGCTATGTCAACATTCGGCAGGTTGATGATCATCTTGCTGTAGATCTCGATTTTTATGTGCGTGATCTGGGTAATCTTTTACAAGAAGTCACTAAGCCTGGAGAACCTGCTCCAGCACCGCCTTCGCCAGATCAATTACAAGCACTACAGCCACGAATTACGGAAGTTATACAGCGTTCATTCAAGTTGGAAATTGATGAGCAGTCGATACCACTGACATTTACAGGGCAGTCAGTCACATTACATAACGATGGCTTATATGTACGTCAACAGTATGTTGGTCCATCAGTCGATGCAAAAGCTAAATTCGTAGTGATACGCTATGAATTTTTCACGCAAAACGACAAACTAGGCCGCGCATTTTTGCGCTTAGTATTAAACGGTGATGAAATTTCCTCCGTCTTTGATCAACCGAATGCCATACAACGTTTTGCAATCGGTGACACAAAACGATCAGCCACGATATTCTTATTCGCAAAAGAGGGCGCTAAACATATTTGGGAAGGCATAGATCACTTGTTGTTCTTGCTGACCTTGCTCTTGCCAGGTTTACTGTTGTGGAGACATGAAGTGGCTGCGCCTACACCGGAAAATCCTAAGCCAGTACGCGGTACCAAAGAAGCAGAAATCTTTGCTTTAAAAGTCGTGACAGCTTTTACGTTTGCACATTCAATTACATTAGGATTGGCAACGTTTGGATTGGTGAGCTTGCCTGAAAAATTAATTGAAAGCTTGATTGCATTTTCTATCATCGCTTCAGCAGCGATTAATTTACAGAAAAAATATCGCATCAATCATTGGCAGTTAGCGTTTGTATTTGGATTAATACATGGCATGGGCTTTGCCAATGGATTGAAAGAGTTAGGTTTATCTTCTTCGTATTTCCTTGAAACCCTGCTTGCGTTTAATGTTGGCGTAGAGCTTGGTCAACTCTCTATCGTCTTATTGGTTTCCATACCAATGCTGTTATTTGTACGCAGTGAAATCGCTAAACAACGTGTAATGACATGGGGATCGATAAGTGTGTTAGCGATTGCTACCGTGTGGTTAGTGCAGCGATTGATGGCGTAAATTTTTGCGATGCAGAGATTTTGTAGGTACGAATAGCGTAGCGTATTCGTACGACATTACAAGTGAAATTTTGCGGACGATTACGCTACGCTAATCGTCCCTACGATTCTTTATAGTGTAGGGGTAGGGCGCAATGTATTGCGCCGTATGGGTAATTAAAGTTTAAGCTACTGCTTAATTTTGCTTCATGCGTTTGTTATGTTTTCGCGAGTGCTTGTTCTATATCCCACAATATGTCATCTACTGATTCAATCCCAACGGCTAATCGAATGAGATCCGGTGGAACGCCTGCCGCCATTTGTTGTTCTTCTGAGAGTTGTCTATGTGTGGTGGATGCAGGATGAATGACTAATGTTTTTGCATCTCCGATATTTGCTAGATGTGATAAAAATTCTACATTCTCTATAAACTTCTGACCGGCAGCTGCGCCACCTTTAATGCCAAAAGAAAGCACTGCGCCCGATCCTTTAGGCAGATATTTTTTTGCAAGCTCGTGATAGCGATTATTTTTTAGTCCAGGGTAATTCACCCAAGCGACTTTAGGATGCGTTGATAAATGTTCTGCAATTTTCATCGTGTTGCTGCAATGACGTTCCATACGCAAATGCAGTGTCTCTACACCTTGCAACAACATGAAAGCATTGAAGGGTGAGAGTGCAGGGCCAAAGGTGCGCAAACCTTCCATGCGACATTTCATGGTGAAACCAAAGTCACCAAAGGTTTCATAAAAACGCACACCATGATAACCAGCAGAAGGTTCTGTCATGCTAGCAAACTTACCATTACCCCAATTGAATTTACCTGACTCTACAATCACACCACCCATAGTCGTGCCATGTCCACCGATGAATTTAGTTGCAGAGTGTATTGAGATAGCAGCGCCCCATGTGAATGGATTACACAGATAGGGGCTGGCAAAGGTGTTATCGATAAAGAGTGGAAGATCAGCTTGGGTTGCAATCGCTGCTACTTTTTCTATATCAAGCACATTCAGTGACGGATTACCCAAGGTTTCTGCGTAGAGACATTTTGTTTTTGGTGTAATGGCGCGTGCAAAATTTTCTGGTTCATCAGGATCAACGAAAATGGTGTTGATGCCTAGCTTACGAAAATTCACATCTAGCTGTGTATGCGTGCCACCGTATAGTGTTCTGGCTGCGACGATTTCATCACCAGCTTCACAAATATTTAGCATTGCGATCATTTGTGCTGCCATACCGCTAGAGGTAGCAACGGCAGCACGACCATTTTCTAATGCAGCGATACGCTCTTCTAAGACAGCGACAGTGGGATTCGATAAACGCGAATACACATTGCCGAAGGTTTGAAGATTAAACAAACTAGCAGCATGCTCAGCACTGTCAAACACATACGAAGTGGTTTGATAGATAGGTACTGCACGTGAGCCTGTCGCTGCATCAGGAATTTGTCCTGCATGCAGACATAGGGTATCGAAATTATAAATATGATCTTTAGACATGATTTGACTAATTAGAGAGGGCGACGGGATGAAATAACACCAGTGTTAACACCGAACCAGCTTAAGCCACCAAATAAACGTGCGTATTCAATTTTCACACAACGATTCATCACAACAGCGAGTCCAGCTGCTTCAGCAATCTGCTGCGCTTCCACATTTTCTACGCCTAGTTGTAACCACAAAGTTTTTGCGCCGATTGCAACAGCTTGTTGTGCAATGGGTGCGCAATCTTCACTTTTACGAAACACATCAACAATGTCGACTGCTTCAGGAATGGATTCAAGATTGGGATAACATTTTTCACCTAAGACTTCGGTGTATTTAGGATTCACCGGAATAATGCGATAGCCATGTTCTTGCATATATTTGGCAGCGAAATAAGAAGGGCGCCACCAATCAGCAGACAGTCCTACGATAGCAATTGTATGACTATGTTTTAAGATGTGACGCAGTTGGGCGATGGTGCTCATACGTTTAGCCTAGTGTTTAATTATTTTTTTGCACACAGTACCATGTTGGTGGCTGTGGTTGTGACGATCTCTACGCTCTTAAAACCAGCTTCTTGTAAGACATGGGTTAATCGTGCTGGTCCCGCTTGCGCACCTAATGCTAATCCTACTTCTTGTGCGAGTGAAGCTGGTACACAGCCTGTGGTCGATGCACAATAAAACATTTGGCCCACCACTGTGAGATTGTCTTTCAGATTTTCATTAGCAAAGGGTTCAATCAAGACTAGTATGCCATCGTCTTTCAGCTGAGTATAAGCATGGGCAGCAGCACCTACTGGATCACCCATATCATGTAAGCAATCAAAGAAGGCAATGCTATCAAACGGTCCTTGATATTCTTTCGCATTCTTTGTGCTGTAAGTAATGCGTTCTCCTAAGCCTGCTTCTTTCGCGAGTTTGCTTGCTTCTTCGATGGAAGGTCCATGAAAATCAAAACCAAAAACTTGCGCTTTTGGATAATTCTCAGCGATCAACATAGTGGAGATGCCATGACCACAACCAATGTCAGCAAAGCTGCCACCACTCTCTAAGATGGAAACAAGTTGTGGAATTTTAGGCAGCCATCGTTGAATGAGATTGCCTTTGTAAGTAGGTTTGAAAAAACGTGCCGTGCCACGGAAATAGCAATTGTGATGTTCACCCCATGCTACGCCTTCACCTGTTTTAAATGCAGCGCGAATTTTTGGTTCATCTAATACACCCGCTGCTAAGCTATCGTAAGCACCTATCATTAGGGCATGACTATTTTCATCCGCAAAGACCGCGGTTTGTTCTTCTGTCATATAAAACTGATTTTTTTCTGCGTCATACGATATATAGCCTGCGGCTGCCAGTGCAGAAAGCCACTCTAATGCGTAGCGCGCATGAATGCCGGCAGCTTGTGCAAAGGTTGCACTATCTGCTGGTCCGCACGCCGTTAAGGTAGAAAATAATTTGAGTTCATCACCAATACGCATGAGAGGCACTAAGGAAGCAGCCGCTACATTTTCAAATACTTTCCATTGCAGTGCTTTGAGTTGTTTAGGATCCATGCTGATCTCTCATGCTGATTGAATTAGCAGGTAGTCGCGGCGTCATGATTTTTTTATATAAAGGAGGAATGAAAGTTAATAACACCATGCCTGCGTAACCTGTGGGCATTTGCGGGGAAGCGGGCGTAGGCATTAATTCATCACAATTGCGTGAAGGTTGCAGATGATGATTAGCATGGCGCGGTAAGTTAAATAAGATGGCATCTGCGATAGCGTTATTGCAGTCCCAAATATGTTGCGGTCCCATGCGTTCTGGTTTGCCGTTTTCAGTTTGTCGCACTAAGCCCCAATGCTCAGCATAATCAACTGCACCGACCAAGAGTTGCGCGACGGCTGCTTGTAGAATAAAAAACAGGCATCCCTTCCATCCTGCTATGAGAGTGGCAGCGATGAATAAACACACGGTGATTGCCATCAGCGCCCATGTTTCATTGATCTTGCCTGGCATGGCTTGAGATAACTTTAGTGATTCCTTAAAAACACCACTGTAATAACGCGGCAAAAATCGCCATAAGCTTTCTTCACGTCGTGCTGTAGCGGGATCAGGGTAGGTGGCTGCTGCGCGATGATGGCCACGATTATGTTCGAGTGCATAGTGTCCATAAGCCACACTCAGTAGTAAGATGCGTGCAAGCGCTTTATCAATGAAAGCTCGTCGATGCGCTAGTTCATGCGCTAGCACGATACCAATTGCTCCAGCTACATAACCAGTCGATCCAGCAAGCCACAGTAAGTTAAGCCAACTTTGCTCTTGAGCGATGAAGACTAGTCCAAGGCATTGAACTATCACGCCTAGCATTACCGCGCGTGGAAACCAGCTTCCCCATTGAAAAGTAGATCGCACACTGGATGGATTTTTTTGCGCTATCCATTCCAATAAGGGCAGCAAGAAAACGCTGAGTAATAGCGTTAACCAAGGCCATCCTATCTCTAGCCCGAGTGTGGGGGAGACTGCAAAAGCAAGCGGTAGTAAAAAGTGCATAGCTGAGTCCTTCATTAACTTGCAGACCGAGGGTTTGTTGCTTTCAGGACTTATTTTAGCCTCAGACTAGCCATGTGAATTTTGTAATCTAAAAGGGGCATTGCATGACAAAAAATCACATTCTGAAAATACCTAACACCAGAGGGAAATGCAGGGCTAAAAGTGCCTTTGTTGCGTTGACAGCTAGAGACCATTATGTTTCAATCTGGAAACATTAAACAACCCCTTCCCGTTGCTTTTTCTATAACGGATTTTATTAGCGCTCTGGTAGTACCCAACAACTCAGCCTATGCGACAGACCAGTCCAATAATCGGCAATAGCCAACCCATGAGTGCGATCCGTGAATTGATCAGCAAAATAGCTGATTCGGATGCCACAGTTCTCATTAATGGTGAATCCGGCACAGGTAAAGAACTGGTTGCTCAAGCTTTACATTATCAGTCACGTCGTGCAGATGCGAATTTTGTCCCGTTGAATTGTGCAGCGATTCCGAAAGACTTGATGGAAAGTGAGTTATTTGGTCATCGCAAGGGTGCGTTTACCGGTGCACTGGCAGATCGAGTAGGGCGTTTTGAATTAGCGCATGGCGGTACTTTATTTTTAGATGAGATTGGTGATCTCTCTTTAGATATGCAAGTCAAACTTTTACGTGTGTTGCAAGAGCGCGTAGTCGATCCAGTTGGTTCTACTCGTCCTGTGACGGTGGATGTACGTGTAGTGGCTGCAACGCACCGTGATTTAGAAGTAGAAATTGCAGCAGGACGGTTTAGAGAAGACTTGTATTACCGTTTGAATGTTTTGCCACTGATCACACCACCATTGCGTGAACGTCGTGATGACGTACCTTTACTCGCTAAGTTTTATGCAGAACGTTTTGCGGGAAAAGGTAAGCCTGTTACTTTTACTTCAGATTTTCTGGAGGCGTTAAAAGCGTATGACTGGCCGGGTAATGTGCGTGAACTATCGAATTTAGTGCATCGTTTTTCTGCTCTCTTTGCGGGACAACGTTTAGCACTCACTGCTGTACCAGCCCCAATGCTTCCTAAAGGTTTAAAAGTATTGCAAGAAGAACGACGCGATGCAGAACCAGAGGCCGATATTTTGCAAATGTTCCCGGCCGAAGAAGAAGCCGTAACAGTCGCTTTAGCAGATACACCAATGCAGCAAGATGAAGATAATCATGTAGAAGAAATCATCATGCTGGCACAAGGTATGGAAGCCTTGCCACCAGAAGGTATTTCTCTCAAAGAGCGCATGGCAGAAATTGAGCGCGGTTTCATAGAACAAGCATTAGAACGTGCGGATGGCAACGTCTCAAAAACTGCGCGTATGTTGAATTTGCAGCGTACAACGCTAATAGAAAAAATTGATAAATATCGTCTTCGTTCCGCTTGAGCGATGAATTTCATCTCTAACTGATTTTATGAATATCGCTAGCTTAATTGGTGTCATTGGTGCCTTGTTACTGATTGCAATTGCAACCGGTGGAAAATTTGCGCAGTTTATTGATTTACCTGCTGTCTTGATTGTGTTTGGCGGCACATTCTTTTGTGTGTTGGCTAAAACCACCATGGAAGAATTTCGCAATGTGATGGCGATCACGAAACGCTCCTTAGCAGGACATTCCGACAAAGTTGAAGATTTAATCGATGAGTTAGTTGAAGTAGGGCGTGTTGCGCGCTACAACGATAGATGGATGGTGGTATTAGAAGATCGTGAATACAACAACACCTTTATACAAAAAGCAGTACGCATGTGGGTGGATGGTTTGGAATATTCGGTCTTGAAAGATGCTCTGACTCGCGAAGTGATGGAAGAAAAAATTCGCTTTGATCAAGCGCGTGATTTTTTTAGTTTTGCACAAGATTTAGCACCTGGCATGGGCATGATAGGTACCTTATTAGGATTGGTGCTCATGATGGGTAATATGAGTGATCCGCGTTCCATTGGACCAGGTATGGCAGTGGCTTTGCTGACCACATTATATGGAGCCATCTTAGCGAATGTGATTTTTAGCCCTATGGTGCAGCGTATCGTTGGTCATGGAAAAAAAGTGCGCTACAACTATGAATTAGTTGTAGCAGGGATGTTGTTTTTACATAAAGGCGGCGACCCACGTCGTTTACCTGACTTACTACTTGGTGGCTTTACAGTGGCTGAAGAAGTACCGTTAGTTGATCCAGCTACACCGGCACCACCCCCTGTCACTTCAAAATTGACTTCTGAGGATTTGCTTGAACCGACCTTGGAAGCGATGGAAATGAAACCAGATCAATCACCTCCATCAAGCCCCCCACCAGTGCGTTGATGAAATGGTAGAGAACCATAAAAAAATCGACATGCAGGACCATGCACCTGCTTCGCTGTTTGGTGATTTGAGTATGCAAATTGCGGAAGACGATGTTATACACCGTCGTGGCGCTCCGCCTTGGATTGTTACCTTTGCTGACATGATCACGCTTTTATTAGCGTTCTTTGTGTTGTTGCTAAGTTTTTCTGACATGAACGCCACACGCTTTAAAGATGTGAGTGGTTCATTACAAGAGTCTCTAGGCCGTCAAGAATCCTTACCAATTGTGGAAGCACCACCTGCTGAAACACAGCTTGCTGCTGGACCGGCAACAGCTGCAGTACCACTGCCTGAACAATTAGCTAAAGATCTCGGTACATTGCAAAAAGTGTTGTCGACGGATTTGGTTGGTCAAAAACTCGATGTGCGAGTAGATAATGGAAACTTAATTATTGATTTGCCTAAGCATGGAAGTAACGGTGTACTCTCGCAAGAGATGCTAGATCTTTATGCAAAAATCGCAGAAATACAATCTCAGGTTGAATCAACAGTTGAGGTGCGTGAAGGCACTGATTCAGCAGCGAGAATCAATGATGCTGTTCAGCGTTTAGATCAATTGAAATCAGCGCTATCAAAAGAAATAGCAAATGGCGATGCGCAAGTTGAACGAGATGGTGAGCGAGTTGTAGTTCGTATGTTAGTGCAGGGAAGTTTTTATTCGGGTAGTGCTGTTTTGTCACCCGATTACTTTCCTTTGTTAACTAAAATTGGAAATACCATTGCCAAAGGTGGTGGACGTATTACGATAGAGGGTCACACCGATAGCATTCCTGTTTCAGGCAATGATCGCTATCGTTCTAATTGGGATTTGTCTGGTGCGCGTGCTGCTTCAGTGGCAGATTTTCTGATTGAACGAGGTGGTGTGCCACGTGAGCGTATGGTGGTGCGGGGTATGGCAGATATTAAGCCACTGGCACCGAATGATACGCGCGAGGGTAGAGCGAAAAACCGCCGTATCGAAGTTTTGATAGATGCTTACGGACCGTAAGTCCTAGCGAGTTAAATCAAAGATTCACTTGATTTTTTATCACTGCTAATTAGCAGAAAAAATTTAGTGATTTGAATCTAGTGTTGCGAAATTTTTCGTGCAATCTGCATAACGCTAACTGCGTAGCATCATCTTCAATTTCAATTATTGTTGTTTAGTTTCGCTAGGCTTAGTGTAAGAAGGTAGATTGTCCTGACTGTCACTTTTAGTATTCGCTTGTTCACGCGAATACTTCACAAACGTTGCGCTCTTAGGTTTTTCTTTGGCGACAGGCGCTGGTTCAACAGGAGTAGCTGCAGCGCGTGCTTGTGCTGCTTCACGTTCACGCTGTATTTCTCTATCGCGCATCGCTTCACGCTCACGTAATAGTTCACGTTCACGTAATGCATCACGTGCTTTTAAAAGCTCACGGTCTTTTTGTTCGCGCTCTTTTAATTCACGTTCTTTTAATTCGCGATCTCTACGTGCATCAGCCGCCGCAATCGCTGCTTGTGCTGCTTCTTGGTTACGCTGACGTTGTAAATTTGCCAGTGCCTCTACATCTTTTTTTAAACTATCAACATTTGATACAGCACCTTTAACGCTACTCAATTGCTGTGAGAGTTCTTGTACCGCTTTGGATTGCTGCTGTAAAAGCGCATCAAGTCCGG
>JACCDP011315367.1_pt1 | contig 11059 bp, 7 predicted proteins | sample 7445841 | NCBI WGS metagenome assembly JACCDP01 (sample SAMN15323441, study PRJNA562643) | freshwater metagenome | isolation source: river surface water | place: USA:Blue River Watershed | collected 2017-08-17
AAAAATGTATAAAAATGTACTAGGTAGTAACTTAGTACAAAAATGTATAAAAATGTACTAAGCGGATTGTTTCCAGTTTTATGAAGAAAAATAAAAAACTGATTTATGAATTTCTATTATAATATAATCAACAATGCTGAGATACATCTTTCATTTGTCTGATTTACATATTAGAAACGGTGATATTAAATATTCACGATATGATGAATATAAAGAAGTATTTGATAATACAATTGCTTCTATAAATACTAATATTACGAATAAAAATTTAACTAAAGATGATTTCATTATAATAATTACTGGTGATATCTTTCATAATAAAAATAATATTGGTAATTATGGTTTATTGCTTTATAAAAATTTTATTACCGACTTAACAAATATTGGTAGAGTTATTATTATTCATGGTAATCATGATAAACAACAATCTGAATTAAATCAACCTTCTCTTGTTTTCTCTTCTACATTTCAAATTCATAATCTTACTATTCTTAATGAAACTACTTCCTTTATTATCGATGATATTGGTTTTTCATATGTTAGCGTTGATGATACACTTGATTATAACTCTAATTCAGGTAGATTATCTATTTTACCTAATTTTCCTAAAATTAATGGTGATGTTAAATATAAAATAGCTTTATTTCATGGTACTTTCTCTAAATCTAAATTATATAATGGTGAAATTATTTCCGATGATAATAATCCATATCCTTTAGAATGGGTTAAAGACTTTGATTATGTATTGTTGGGCGATATTCATAAAAGACAAACTTCTATTTATAAAAATAAAACTTATTATGGTTATAGTGGCAGTTTAATACAACAAAACTTTGGTGAAGATATTTTAGATCATGGTTATCTTATTTGGGATTTATATAATAAAATTATTACTGATGTTAATGTTTATAATAGTATTGGTTATATTAATATTAAACAAAATGATAATGGCGATATTTTATTAAGGTTGAATGGTAAATATGATACTTTATTAGAAAATTTTATTAAAGATAAATTAGATTTGTTCCCTAAATCTTTAGAAATTAAAACGTTCTCTTCATTTAACTTTGATAATCTTAATGCTTTGTTTAATAAATATAATATACAGTATTCTATTTTATCTAGAAATGTTGATACACCATTATTAAATGATTTTAAACCTATTAATAATATTAGTTCTGATGATAATATTTCTAATATAGCTAATGATGATTATATTTTATCCTATTTTAATAAAATTCTTCCTTCTGATAAATATTCTTTATTACTTAATATTATTCGTAATAAAGAAACCTTATTATTAAATTTAAATAAATATCCTATCGAGTTACATGATGAATGTTCTAAAAAAAATAAGGATATTAATTCTTCTATTCAAGATTGTAATAAATCTCTCGATTTAAATATCAATAAATCTGTATTCTTAATTAAATATTTAGAATGGGATGGTTTATTATGTTATCAAGATAAAAATTGGATTAATATGCATGAACTTGATTCTAAAACATTTATGGTTAAAGGTAAAAATGGAACTGGTAAATCTGCTATTTATGATATATTATTATTAGCTATTTGGGGCGATAATACTAAAATGAAAGTAAAAGGTAATTCGTCTTTATCAGCAGGTATGATTAATCATAAAAAAGAAAAAGCATATACTATTATTGATATTGAACTAAATGGTAAAATATATAGAATTGAAAGAGATTTTGCTAGAAGAAAAGAAAATAATTTATTGCATGTAAAAAATTCTGTTATCTATGAATTTATCAATGATAAAGAATTAGTCTTATTAAAAAAAGAAAGTGCTTGTAATGATGAAGTTAAAAAATTATTCGGCACTATGGATGATTTCTTAACCACTTCTATGATTACTCAAAATGTTGATAATGATATTCTTAAATTTGATTCCAAAAAATGTTTAGAACTTATTGATAAGTCTTATAATATTGATTATATATACAATCTTTACAATCTTTTTAAAACAACTAGTAATAAATATAAAGATTTTAATAGAACTATTGAAAATAAAAAACAGGTTTATCAAAAATTAGTTTCTTCTAATCAAATTAATAACGTTTCTGATGATGATATTAATGATAAAACTAAACAACTAAATTTATTAAATGATGAGCGTTCTGAATTATTAACTACATTTAATTCTATCACTATTGATATTAAAAATCCTATATATATTACTATATTAAATACCGACTATGATTCTCTCATTAAATCTATTACGGATGTTCATGGTGATTTTCACGAAGATGATATGAAAATTAAAAAAGAGAGATATAATGAATTAAAATTATTATTAAAAGATGAAACTGATTTGTTAAAATTAAAATCTCTTTATACTAAAACTATTGAAGATGAACTACTTAATATGAATCATATTAACAAACCATGTGAATTATCTATTTTACAGAATGAAGAACAACAATTAATAGATTATCTAAATGTTGATTATTCAACATATGATTGTAATGATATTACTTTATTAGAACAAGACTTAATTAATTTTAAAAAACAAAAATCTGAACTTGAATTTAAGCTATCTGGATTAATTTCTTCTAAACCTTTAAAAGTAGATAATCCTAATGTTTCTAAAGATGATTGTCGTAAAAATATTTTGAAATATTTTAAAACTTTTAAAGATTTTAATAAATTTATTTCTACTAATAACAAAAATGGTACAACACTTTCTACTGATAACAATCTTCCTATTGTTTCATATAATACGTATAAAAAACTTATTTCTGATAAAATTTTATTACAAAATAAATTAAATCATTATAAAAATGATTTGATTACACTTGAAGAACAATTTAAAATTAGTTTTAATAAACAACAATCTATTACTATTGTTAATAAACCCAAAGATATTATTAATGATAAAAATATTAAACTTAATGCGTCTTCTATTTCTGATGAAATTGATAATATTGATATTGAAATTATTAATAATAATATATTCGAGTTTGAACAAAAATTATCTTATTACAATGATTTGAAAAAATCTATTGATGATTTGGAAAATACTCTATCTAATTATAATAACGAATTATCTGTTTTCTTTAACAATGATGATTATAAATATAATCCTGATTGTGAATTTTGTTGTAAAAGACCTTGGGTTAATCGTATTAAAGAACTTCAAATTATTATTAATAAATTAAATCATGATATTGAGCATCAAAAATCCTTATATGACGATAATCAGTATAATATTCTTATTAAAAATATTGATCATTGTAATAATACTATTATTTATTATGATTTATTAATTCAATGGTTGATTTATTATAAATATAAAGAAGAATTTGATACTATTTCTAATCAATTAAATGATATTATTTTAAATAAAGATACTATTAATAATGATATTATTTCTATTCAAAAACAGTTACATGATATAGATATTAGCATTAATCGCTTTATTAATTATTCTTTTTCATTATTTGATACGCTTAATAACATTGATTTATATACTACTTATAAATCTTGGGAAGATAATTATTATACTATCTCCTCTAATATTAATCATTTAGTTAACACTATTAATCATACTGAATTTAAATTAAATTATAATAAAATTATTAAACCTCGTATTTATAAATATAAGGTTCTTAAAAATGATTATGATAAATGGTACGATTATAATTCTAAATTAAAAATTATTAGAACTTATGAACTATTTCAATTAAAATCTATTATTGATATCTATGATACATTTATTGAATATTCTTATAATAATAATCTCAAGCCCCTTATCAAACAAAAATTTCATTTAAATGAACTTATTAAAGATAAGGAAAAGGCTATTAAGCTTATTAATGATGATTTAATTAAATATTCTACGTTAAATTCTTATTATAAAGATAATAAACATAATTATGATTTATTATTTCAAATATCCAATGATTTAAATGATATTATTGATATGTTAGACACTATTATTATTAATTTTCAAGCTTTCCGTATCGAACTTTATCAAAAACATATCCTTAATAATCTTATCTCTAATGTTAATTCTATTATTAAAAAACTCTGTCATTCTGATACTAAACCTTTTAAATTAGATTTCCTTCTTAATGTCTCTAAAGATATTATTCATATTAATTGGTTGATTAATGACTGTTGTGATTTTCATGAACAGGGGAACAAAATTATCTCTATTACTCAAGCTTCCGGTTCTCAGCATTTCATTATTAGTATCGCTTTAAGAATGTGTCTTTTCTTAAACAAAAATAATTTATATTGTAATCAACTATTTATTGATGAAGGTTTCGTTAGTTTTGATAAATTTAATCTTTCTATCGTTCCTTATTTTCTTAAAAATCTTCTCTCCTATTTTCATTCTATCATTCTCGTCTCTCATATTGAACTTATTCAAGATAATATCGATGATTACGTCTCTATCCATTTTAATAAATCTAATTTATATTCCTCTATTCAATATGAAACTGCTAAGAAAGTTATTAAAACTAGAAATAAAATTAAAGGAAAAATCGATTGATTGATGGGTTGAATATGGAGTAGGGCAAAAAAGTACATGTATGGAATAGTTTCTCTATTTCCTTATTGATTTCAGTTCCTTTGTGTTTTTACACCTACATGTACTTTTTTTATTTAGACATTCCTATGCATGTCTTTATAGTTTTAAAAAAGTACATGTATGTTTTATTTTTTATTTTCTTTATAGTTTTAAAAAGTTATTGATTTTATAAATACATGTACTTTTTTATGACTTTATATAATAATCTATCGTATATGTTAATATACCCTGTAATATACTAAATATTATCATTATTATCATAATCTTTAATATATCTATCTTTTCTGGTATCTTTATTTTTATTCTTATTGATTCTCTCTCTGATATATCCCTTCCTATACTAAAATGAATTATATTCTCTATTAAATTTAATAAAAAAAATGCTATTATTGATGCTATAATTATATGATATTGTATCTTCATTTTAATTTGTCTTTTTTATTTATGATATATATAAAAAAATGATATAATAATATATTATTAATTATTTGTCAATATGACGATAAATAACGACAAATTTTTCTTCTACTCTAAATCTCGTGATGTTCTACCTGGTAAAGGTACACATGAATTTGTTAATGACATTTCATTATATCCTGAATTGTCTGTTATTCATAATTGGAGAAAAGTTCTCTCTAATTTTCATGTTTCCCCTTTTCAATATGATGGTTTTACTTATAATTCTATTGAACATGTTTTTCAAGCCAAAAAAAATGAATTAGTTGACAGAGATAAAGCTTTCTTATTTACTATTGAAAGTGGTTCTGAAATTGGTCTAGGCGATGGTTCAGTCGCTAGAAAAAATAGAAAAATATGTCTTCTTAATAATGAACAGCTGCGTTTATGGAATGATATTAAAGATAATATAATGTACGAAGCTTCTTTGGCAAAATATTCATCGTGTTATGGTGCTAAATGCATTCTAAAAGATACAAAAAATGCGGAATTATGGCATATCGTTTCTAGATCTCGTCCAATTCGTTTCTTTCATCTTGAACAAATTCGTTCTTTAATTTGAAATTTTTTATATAAATATATATTAATATTATAAATAAAATTATTATTTTTTATTATTAGATGGCTCTTACTTTAGCAGAAAGAAAGAAGCGTTATATTGAAAAACAAAAATTACTTAACTATGATGAATATAAATTAAAACAAAAATTAAAAAATAAAAAATATTATGCTTCTAAAATAAAACATATTGAAACTGATAATAATAAAGAAAATAAAGATACTGAAGAAATTGAAAAAGAAGAATTTATATTATTAGAACCTCTTAAAAAAAGAATAAATCCTATTAATAAATCAAAACTTAATATTAATACTATTCAATTATATGTTAAAACTATGAAAAAAATTTATTTATCTTATCATAAACGTGAGCTTAATGATGATACTGATTTAACTAATATTTTATATAATAAACCTTATAATTTAGATAATATTAATTCTCAATTTGGCTTTATAAAAAATGAATTATATGAACTTGTAAAAAATAATAATAAAAATGATTTACGTGTTCTATATTCTGTTATTACACGTATTAAAACATTTGCTACTCCTGTTAAACAATTATATCCATATATAAATAAATTTCAAAATATTTATAGTGAAAATCGTAGTAATAAAGTCATAGATGATACTATACAAAAAAAAATAGATGCTCTATCTTTTGATAAAAATGATATTATAAATAATTATAATAAATATAATGAACAACTGTCTTCTAATGAAAAATTAATTTATGTTTTATTAACTATGTTTCCTACTAGACGCGCAGTTGATTATAGAAAAATGAAAATATCGTTTAATGAACCATCTCATATGTCTAATAAAATTAAATATCAAGATAGATATAATTATTATTATAACAATATGTTCTATTTTTATGTTACTAAAAATAAAAAAAATCAAAAATTTAAATTATCAGACGAATTAAATAATATTATTCAAACTTTAATTAAAGATAAAAAACAAGATGATTTTCTTATTAGTATTGATAATAAACAATTAACACAAAATCAATTATCAACACTTATCATGAATACTATGTATAAAATTTATGGTTATGCTATTTCTGCGGTTGAAATTAGAAGATTTTATGCAACTTATATTAAATCTTTAGTTAATCAAAAAATATTAACAGAAAAGGAACATCGTGATATATCAGATATGATGAATCATAATTATGATGAAAATTTATTATATGCTTATTGAGAATAATTTATTTTGTTCTAGCGATTTTAATCAATTCATTCATATCACTAATTGATAATTTAATATCAGAATGTGCTCCAAATTTTTTCAGGAAAATATTTAAATAATGCATATTTACTTTTTCTTTTGTAAATTTTACTAATAATGTTTTAGTTATTTTTATAAATATTTTCTTTTTTATTTCAATATCATTTATATTTGTCGATATTATACATTCCGGATTTCTCATAGTTCCTTCTGTAAATTCACAAATCATATTTAGATAATTATCGCCTTCATATTCATTTATTGTTATATATACTTTTTTAAATTGTCCATGGTCTTGTATATCATAATATTTATATAATTTATGTGTTTTTGGACTTATTGTTGAATATACATAAATTTTTTTGAGAAAAGACTCATCTATTATAAAATTTGAATCAGATGTCTTAAAAGATTTTTTTGGTGATTTTTTTATAGTTGGTGATCTAAATGAAATATTGATATCATTCATTTCACGAAGCAATTTACTAAAATGTGAAAGTATTTTTTGTATAACTTGTTTCGGTATATTATCATCACTATGAATAGCTTTAATTTTATCTACAATTTCATTTATTATTTTAATTTTTTCATTATAATATTCATCTTCTTCATTATAATTTATTAAATCGAATAAATTTGATTTGAATAATATATTATTATTACGTATATCATATATTATTCTAATAAATACATCATATTCTATAAAATTAGAATTAATAAATATACTTAAAAATTCATTCTCAATATATGTATAATATCTTTTATATGCTTCATTTTTATTTTGCGACAGTTCTATAATATATCTCTGTAATTCTTCGTCTAATTCCATGGTTTTCTTAGACATATAATTGTCTATCTATTATATAATTTCATTTTTTCATTTTGATAAAGATAAAAAATAAATTTATAATCATATTTTTATTCATCATAAAATAATTGAACTATTTCTATAATCTTAGTTGTTTTATTATCATACTGTGTCCAATAATTTATTTGTTCTTTTAATATTGTTAATCTTTTATTCCATTCTCTATCACCATTCTTTTTTAGACAACAAATGCCAAGTGAGTTTATTGTCCACGGTGATAATATATTTTTATCAGATTTTTTATAAGAATCGGGATTAAATCTAATGAAAATTATTGGTCTATGTCCTACATCTACAGATAATTCCATCATACGCTTATTTTCACATGAACAGTCATAATTTATATGTTGATTTTCATCTATTTCTACTATAATAACTTGATATCCTAAATCAATTAGTATATCTGGTCTACGCCTTGAACAACCATTCTCAATAATTTTATCTGTTTGTATATTAAAATCGTTAAAATTATCTTTTACAAATTTAACAACTGATAATTCTTTTGTTTTATAATTTTTAGAAATAGCTTCATCTGGAAATAAATGAATATAACAATATTTGCAATATCCTTTAAATTTATTTGATATTATAGAGTTACACCATTCTGATTTACATTTAGGATGCCTGATATTTTCCATATCACATTGTTTACAATCTTTACAATGTGTAGCTATTTTTGTATTAGGTATTCCATAAACAGGAAATTTATTATTACAAATTATACATTTTTTATTTTTAACATCCTGCATTTCTGGAAGTTTACAAGATTTACAATGAGTTGGAGTTTTTGTATTTGGTAATCCAAAATGTGGAACAGTTTTGTTACAAACTACACACATTTTATTAGTTAGATTGACAACTCCTTCTGGTTTACATTTTCTACAATAAAGTGGTATTTTATCTGTTTCATAACCGAATGATGAAGTAATTTTTTTACAAATAACACATTTTTTTTGATATATATTTTCCATACCAGGTAATTTACATTTAGAACAATATTTAGGGGTTTCATTTGGATATCCAAAGTTTCTACAATTTATGTTACAAACTATACATTTCAGTCTTTTTCTTAAAATTACCATATCTGTCAATTTACATTTAGAACAATATGTTGGTTTTTTATCATTTTCATATCCATATGAAGCATTTTTATTACAAATAAGACATCTAGCAGCATATAATTTGATCATGTCTTCTGATTTACATTGTGAACAATATTTAATTTTATTTTCATTTGGCAAACAATATTGCGCTTTTCCTTTATTACATTGAATACATCTGGTATCCTTAATATTTTCCATATCTGGAAGTTTACATTTAGCACAATGATATGCTATTTTTTCTCCAATTATACCATATACTGGTCTAGTTTTTTGACAAACTATACATTTTTTAGGATGTTTCATTATTTTTATAGTGGAATATTTTTATTATTCTGTATCATTTTTTTTGCAAATCTTAATAAAAATTCGAAGGGATATTTAAGGAAGAAAAGTATATAAGGATAAGACAATACATATGTATGTAGCGGGTGTAATAACCCGTTGCCGCTGCCATAGCTCAGTTGGTTAGAGCGCTAATCTGTTAAATTAGAGGTCGACGGATCGAAACCGTCTGGTAGCGAGCATATTCTTCTCATTTTTTTAAAAAATATTTAAAATATTTTCATTTATAAGATTTTGTAGAAACAAACAAATATTTTGTTTTTATAATTTTAAAAAGTGAAAATTATCATTGTGATAATACAAACAATAAAAATACACGTTTTTCATCACTGGTCACTTAGGAAATAATTTAATATAAATATGTTTTTACAAAAAATACTTAAAAGTATTTAACATATAATATAAAATATGTCATACTTTGAAGTAATTGATAGTGAAATAAAAGCTTATCTTCTTGGTACTATTGTTTTTAATATTAAGAAACATGATGATAATGAAATAATAGTACAATTTGGAAATACAAATGGATTTCCTTCACTTATCAAAAAAGAATTAAAGAAATTTACCAGTGAAATTGAACGCGATTCATTTATAATTACATCAGATGATATTATTAATGATATTAATAAGCATTTTGATTTGAATAAAATTAATATTGAAGACTTTCTAAAAAATAATAAAAGAGAATATTCAATTGAATTTTTAAAAGCGTTTTATGAAAAATATGGAAATATAAATAATGATTCTAATATTAATGTAAAATGTAATATTACAGCCTATTCTAAATCTTCTTTAGAAATATTTGCTAACTTTTTTAATATTCCTCATAAATTTACAAAGATTTTTAATTTAGAACAACTCATTTATACAAATGTTAATATTATTGATTTGCTGGGAATAATTTATAAAAATAAAAATATTTATATTAAAGATGTATTATATGACGAGTTTCTTGATTTACTTAATAACGAAAGAACTGTTTTAAAATATATGAAAATTACAAAAGATGCTATTACTCCAACTAAGGCTAATTTTTCAGACGTTGGTTATGATTTAAGTATTATTGGTATCACTAAGGAATTTAATTCAAAAACAAAGCTTTATAACACAGGTATTAAACTTGATATTCCTATTGGTTATTATATAGAAATTGTACCTCGTTCGTCAATTAGTAAATCTGGATATATGCTTGCTAATTCTATTGGAATTATTGATTGTTCTTATAAAGGAGAATTATTTGTTGCTCTTACTAAAATAGATGAACAGTCTGCTGATATTGAATTTCCATTTAAATGTTGTCAATTAATTATGAAAAAACAAATTTTTCCAGATATGATAGAAGTAGATGAATTAGAAATTAGTAAACGTTCTGAAGGAGGGTTTGGATCTTCAGGATAAAATTTACATATCACAATCTCTTTCTATAAATATAAAATTTATAAGTGATGAAATATGTTTTGTAATTTTATTTTTAGGCATTATATGTAATATAAATTTAACGAAAAGATCTTTTATTTTATCTGTATCTGATATTGTCATAGTAATTGCTATAACAAATGATATTATACAATCGATATAATCTAATATGCTATGTAGATATATATGTGTATCACTAATACTTATTTTAAAAATAAAATTAATAATATATTTTGATATATATAAAACTTTTAATATTTTATGCAATTTTTGTTCTTGAAATGATTCTAATAAAATATCTTTCATTTCCTCATTTGAAAAATCTTTTATTTTTAAATATAAAGAAAATATTTCAGCAGTTGTTATTTTATTACAATTATATAATATTTGAACATTTTTTAATTCTAATAGAGGGTTTCCACCTGTTTGTTTATCATATAAAAATGATATTAATGATTGTTGATATGAAAAAAAATTACACATATTTCTAATTTTTGTAAAATTAGATTGTGTATTTGTATACAA
>JACCDP011442503.1_pt1 | contig 11057 bp, 12 predicted proteins | sample 7445841 | NCBI WGS metagenome assembly JACCDP01 (sample SAMN15323441, study PRJNA562643) | freshwater metagenome | isolation source: river surface water | place: USA:Blue River Watershed | collected 2017-08-17
CGTCGTAGACTACGACGTTGATAGGACGGGTGTGGAAGCGTGGTAACACGTTAAGCTTACCGTTACTAATAGCTCAATTGGCTTGATTTATGCACTGAAAAAATTTTTAGATACAAATTACAATGTTTTAAGAATATTTATTCTGAATTACTAAAATTACTTTAAAATAATAATAGATGGTTTTTAAAAATAGATTTTGATTTTGAGATAAAAATATTTTATGAATAAAAAAGTTTTACTAATAGGATCTCAAGGTTACATTGGCTCTGTTTTAACTGACTATTTACTAAAAAAAAAATACCAAATTATAGGAATTGATAATTTTATTTATAATCAAAAGAAAATTAATTTCTTTGAAAAGAATTATAAATTTATCAATTGTGATTTAAGAAACGAAGAAAAAATTTACAAATTAATTTCTCAGGTTTCTCACGTTGTAATTTTAGCTGGACTTGTTGGCGATCCTATTACAAAAAAATACCCACGACTTGCAAATGATATAAATTATAAAGGTATAAAAAATGTCATTAAGATTTGCAAAAAAATTAAAATAAAAAAATTAGTATTTATTTCTACTTGTTCAAATTACGGAATTACAAAAGGAGATAAACTTTTAAAAGAAAATCATGCTCTAAAACCAATTTCTTTATATGCGAAACAAAAAGTTAAAATTGAGAAATTTTTATTAAAAAACAAATTTAAATTTTCTACTATAATTTTAAGATTTGCTACCGCTTTTGGCCTCTCTCCTAGAATGAGATTTGATCTAACAGTTAATGAATTTATTAAAGATGCTTTTTTTAAAAAACAATTGGAAATATATGAGCCTAATACCTATAGACCTTATTGTCACATTAAAGATTTTTGTCGAATTGTAAATTTAGTATTAAAAAAAACTGATTTAGATAAAGAAGTTTTTAATTGCGGAAGCAATAATAACAATTATTCTAAAATTCAAATAGCTAGAATTTTAAAAAAAATTTTCAAGGATTTAAAAATAGTTATTAACAAGAATGTTAAAGATAAAAGAAATTATAAGGTTGATTTTGGTAAGATAAAAAGAGTGTTAAAATTTAAGTCTAAATATAATTTAAATTACGGAGTATCGGAAATTATAACTTTTCTTAAAAAAAATAAAAATTCTAAATTATACAAAGATGTTAATAATAAAAATTTTGGAAATTATTTTATAAATAAATTTTTTTAGAATGCATTCTCATATTATTAATATAGTTAAAAAAATTTTAGGAAAAGGCCATCATTCTCTTCATGAACCATATTTTTGTGGAAATGAATGGAAGTATGTTAAAAAAACATTAGATGATAATTATGTATCCTCAATAGGATCTTTTGTTAATAAATTTGAAAATCAAATAAAAAAATTCACAAAATCAAAGTATGCTATCTCAGTAATTAATGGCACTGAAGCTTTGCATTTAAGTTTAGTTGCTTGTGGAGTCAAAAGTAATGATGAAGTTTTAGTGCCAACTATTACTTTCGTTGGTACAGCAAATTCCATATTATATTCTGGAGCCATACCTCATTTTGTTGACAGTGAATTTGAAACATTAGGGATTGATCCTGTAAAATTAGAAAAATATTTAAAAAAAATTACTATAAGAAAAGGTAAATTTTATTTTAATAAAAAAACAAAACGAAGAATTAGAGCAATTATACCCGTTCATATATTTGGAAATATTTGCCAAATTGATAAGATTTTAAAAATTGCAAAAAAATATAATTTAATAGTAATTGAAGATGCTGCAGAAGCATTAGGCAGCTTTTTTAAAAATAAGCACGCAGGCAATTTCGGATTAATTGGATGTTTTAGTTTTAATGGAAATAAAATATTAACTACTGGTGGAGGCGGCGCAATAATTACTAATAATAAATCTCTAGCAAAAAAAATAAAACATCTTTCAACTACAGCAAAAATTAATCATCGTTGGGAATATATTCATGATGCTGTTGGATATAATTTTAGAATGCCAAATTTAAACGCAGCATTAGGATCTGCGCAATTTGAAAATTTGAATAAATTTTTAAGATCAAAAAGAAAACTATTTTTAAGATATAAAAAAGAATTTTCACGAATTAGTGATGTTAAATTTATTAAGAACCCGGAATTTTCCAAAAGTAATAATTGGTTAAATACAATTTTTATTAAAAATTCATCACTAAAAATTAGAAATAAAGTTTTAAAATTGGCACAAAAAAATAAACTTTTTTTGAGACCAGTCTGGAAGCCTTTACATCAGTTAAAACATTTTAGACTAATGCCAAAAATGAATTTAGAAAATGCAAAAAAAATATATATTTCATGCATAAACTTACCAAGCAGTTCATATTATTTTTTTGATGAAAAATTATAAAATTTTATTTATTGGTAAAGCTCGTGATCACTATTCTATTAAATTTTATTTATATTTAAAAAAAAATTTTAAATATGTGTCAGCAATTTATAATAATCTAATTAATCACAAGCAAATTAAGAAACGAATTAAACGCTGGGAAGGAGATTATATTTTTTGTTTTAGAAGTAATTATTTATTTAAAACAAATGAAATTAAAAAGCCCTCACAAAATATTATAAATTTTCATCCCGGTCCCCCACAATATAGAGGCATAGGTTGTGTAAATTTTGCAATAATGAATAATGAAAAAAAATATGGGTCAACAGTACATTTGATAGATTCGGAAAAAATCGATAACGGGAAAATAGTGGATGTTCTTATGTGGAAAATTAGAGGAAATTTATCTATAGATGAAATTTTATTAAAAACTTATTCAAAACAATTATATCAATTAAAAAAAGTAATTAGGTATATAAAAAAAAATAATTTAGATTCATTAATTATAAAAAATAAAAAATATAAATGGTCAACAAAACTTTATACAAAAAAAAAATTAAACAATTTATATTTAATAGATCCTAATGTTAAAAATAATTATTTTGTAAAAATATTAAAATCTACAATTACTAAAAAATTTAAACCTTATGTTTTGATTCATGGAAAAAAATTTGTATATGAAAATTAATAATAAAAAAACTTTTATAATTGCAGAGGCAGGAGTTAATCATAATGGTTCTTTAAAAAAAGCTTTAGAACTTATACACGCCGCAAAATTTTCTGGTGCAGATGCAATTAAATTTCAAACATTTAAAGCAGAAAACTTAGCCACAGATTATGCGCCAAAAGCAGAATATCAAAAATACAAATCATTAAAAAAAGAAACACAATTTCAGATGTTAAAAAAATTAGAATTTACAGAAGCAATGCACAGAGCATGTTTCAAAGAATGTAAAAAAAAAAAAATAATTTTTATTTCTTCAGCTTTTGACATAGAGAGTTTAAATTATTTAAAAAGATTTAATCTTAGCTATTTTAAAGTGCCGTCTGGAGAAATTACAAACATACCTTATTTAGAAGTACTAGGAAAGTTTAGAAAAAAAATTATTTTATCAACCGGCATGTCAAGTATTTCTGAAATTAAAACAGCCTTAAAAACTTTAATACTAAATGGTGCAAAAAAAAATAATATAACATTAATGCAGTGTACTTCTGCTTATCCAGCTCCTTATGATGAGATAAATCTAAACACAATTGCTACACTAAGAAGTATCTTCAAATTAAATATTGGTTTTTCTGATCACAGTTTAGGAATTCAAGCTAGTATTGCAGCAGTAGCATTAGGAGCAAAAGTTATCGAGAAGCATTTAACTTTAAATAAAAAACTAAAAGGACCGGACCACAGAGCAAGTCTTGATCCAAAAGAATTTAAATTTATGGTTCAAAGCATAAGAATAGTTGAAAAAACTTTAGGTGATAAAATAAAAAAAATTACTAAATCTGAAAAAAAAAATATTTACATTGTAAGAAAATCTATAGTCGCATCATCCAAGATAGAAAAAAATGAAAAATTTAGTAATTTTAATATTACCTGCAAACGACCAGGAACTGGCCTCCCCCCCCTGTTTTTAAAAAAATTGATCGGAAAAAAATCTATGAAAAATTATAATAAAAATGATTTAATTAGAATAAAATAGTTTATGAGAATTTTTTTAGTAACTAGCACTAGAGCAGATTTCGGGTTATTAAAAAATTTAATTTTTGAATTTAAAAAAGATCGTTATTTTGATTTAAAAATTATTGCAACTGGTGGTCATTTATAAAAAAAACATAGTTTTAGTTTTAAAGAAGTTAATAATGAGAAATGAAGTATATACAAAAAAATTTTAATTACAAATAATGTAAATTCTCCAAAAAATATTTTAAATGATATGAGTATTTTAACAAAAAATATTTCATCTTTAATAATAAAAGATAAGCCGGATTTATTTATGTTGCTTGGGGATAGATATGAAATATTGGCAGTTTCTATAGCAGCTTACATAGCTAAAGTGCCAATAGCTCATATTCATGGAGGAGAGATAACGCAAGGTTCTTTAGACGATGGCTTTAGACATTGTATTAGCAAGATGTCAAATTTTCATTTTGTATCTCATGGTGATTACAAAAAACGCCTTATGAGGCTAGGAGAAAATCCAAAAAATATATACAATGTAGGTGGGTTGGGTGCTTATAATATCACTCAATCAAGACTTTTTTCAAAGAAGGAATTAAAAGAATTATTAGGTATTGATTTAAAAAAAAATATTTTATTGATTTGTTTGCATCCGGAATTAAATAAAAAAAATACGGCAAATCTTGTAAATGAAACTTTAAAGGCGTTAAAAACGCATAAAGACAAAACTTTAATTTTTACGATGCCAGGGGTTGATCTTTACAATGAAGTTATTTTTGAAAAGATAAAATTTTTTGTTAAAAATAATAATAACTCACACTATTTTAATAACCTCGGTAGCAAAATCTTTCTATCCTTACTAAAAATTTCAGATGCAATTATTGGAAATTCTTCTAGTGGTATTTTAGAAATGCCAAGCTTTAAAAAACCGACAATAAATATTGGACTTAGGCAGCAGGGAAGAGTAAGAGCTAAAAGTGTTATAGATATTTCTTCTAAAGCAAATATAATTTCAAATAGTATAAGATTTATATATTCAAAAAAATTTATAAAAAATAAAAAATATTTTTTTAATCCTTATAAAAAAAATAATACAATAAAAAAAATAATATTAATTTTAAAAAAAATAAATTTAGCAATTTTAAAACCAAAAAAGTTCTATGATTTTTAGTATATTAAGATTGATTTTCAAAAATTTATATTTTTGAATATAGTTTTATTTATAACAATTTGTCTAATAATTGGATGTGCTATATAATAGTAATGACGTGCATTATTAGCATTTACAAATTTAAATTTCTTAGTCTTTTTAATTAATTTACCTTTTAAATTTTTGCTTTTTAAAAAAGCAAACAATGTTCTAGCTCTAATTTTGGCGTCATAATTATTTTCAATTAAATATTTATTTTTTGGAATAGAAAATTTTTTTTTAAAAAGAATTTTACCTTCGTCAATTTTCTTTGACATTTTAAAAACTGTACAAAATACTTTTTTTTCCATTAGTATACTGTAATATATTGTAGTGCTTCCTTTATATCTTGGTAGATCACCAGGGTGAGCATGAATAATATTTTTTAGTAAAATCTTAGATTTTATTATTTCACCACTGTATCCAGAAAAAATAAAATTATTAATTTTTGAATTTAAAATAAACTTTTCAATTTTCCTATCGTTAATATCATTTGTTTTATAATGTATAATTTGATAATTTTTATTATTAAAAATTTTTGTTAATTTTTTTATTTTTTTCGCATAGATAATTATAAATAAAGGAGTATGTTTTTTTATTAAATTTTTTATATATATTTCAGATCTTGCTGTGTCGCTAGCTATTAATCCAAATTTATACATTTAAATAATATTTGATGAGGTTAATTTCTTTTTTCAAAATTTTTAAAAATAAATATTTATAATAAGGGCTGTTGATTTTATCGATATTGATAAGCAAATAATCGTTAATTTTAAGTAGTGTGTTTAGTATCTGGATTTTATTTAATTTTATTTTATTTATTAATAATCCTAAGTATATGTAAGTTTCTACTCTAGTTTTTTTATTAGAAAGTTTTTTTAGATTTTTGTTATAACGTTGTTTTAAGTTTAAATGAGCATTATATTTTTTATAAATGTTAGTAATAAAAAAAATATTTTTTTTATTTAATCGTTTTTTTGAATAAATTTCATAAAGTTCTTTAGTTAATGATTTATCTTCATATTTAGGTATAATAAATTTTTTGTAATTAAAATTTTTTATTTTTAATATATTTAATTTTACTTTATATAAATAATTTATATCCTTTTTTTTTAATAAGGTATTTCTATATTTCTTTTGATATATAGTATTTAATAATTTTTTATTTTTTATTCTTATCATTAATTAATTTAATAATTTTGAGAATATTTTTTTTATAATCATCTTTAAATTTATTTTTTATAACCAGATCTGATTTATACGGAGTTGGAAAATATATGTCCTTACCAACAACTTTATTCATTGAATAGATATTCTTGTTATTATTAAGAATTATGTCTTTCAATTCTGATTTAATATATATTTGAATATATTTATCATATTTTTTTCTATTTTTTTTTTGGTGATTTCTAAAAATTGAGAGAATTGAACAAATTACTATATATTTTTTTTTCTCTAAAAAGTTACATAAATCCGAAATTAATAATGAATTCTTTTTTCTGTCATCTAAACTGTAACCTAAATTATAATTTATATATTTTCTAACTTCATCGCCATCTATATGGATTACTTTTTTTTTCTTTTTTAAAATATTGTAGATTTTATTTGCAAAAAAAGTTTTTCCAGACCCAGAAAGTCCTATAAACCATATAACCATAATTAATTAAATATTTTTTCTGTTACTAGTTTGTCATTGATAGTATCAATTTCCGACCATTTTAAATTAGATTTTAAAGCACAAAATTTAATTACTTTTTTTGTTATTGCTAAGTTTATAAAATTGGTCATGCTTATTCTGGCATCTATTCTTTTGAAAAATTTATTTAACTTTTTAAAATCAGAATTATTTATTCTTAGCAGACCCATATACTGGAATTTTGGAATTTTATCTTTTATTTTTTCACCAATTGAGATTATTTTATTTTTTTTAAGAATCACATTTTCCGCGTCTTTTTTAATAAGATGTAAGGGCATTCTTTTTTTCCACAACTCAAGCCAATTTGTGTTTAAAGGTATTATATTTTTTTTAATTGTATTCATCTTTTTGATAATTTTTAAATCAAAAATTATATCACCATAACATATTATTAAATCATCATTGTTTATATATGGTGAAGAAAGAAACATACTGTAGACCATGTTAGTTGTTTTGTGCTTATAGTTTTCAATTAATTCTATGTTTTTTATTTTTTTTAATTTATTTTTTACTTTTAGTGATTGATATCCAGTTACAATTATTACTTTAGTAAAATCTTTAAAAATCGGAATAATATAATCTAAGATCGTCTTGTTATTTATTTTACATAGGCATTTTGGTAATTTTTTTGTTAATTTTCCCAATCGACTCCCTCTTCCTGCTGCTAAATATATTAACTGCATGTCAAATTTTTAATAATTTTTTTATCTAATAACTTTAAGTTTTTATATCTTTCTGGGTGCCACATTATTCCAATAATCTTTTTTACTTGAAAGAATTCTATTGATTTATCTAGGGCAGTGGCTTTAATAGAGCAATTTTGGCTTAGACTAGTTAAGATATATTTGTGATAAGAATTAACTAATATATTTTTATTATAATTATTAATTTTAATATAATGTTTTTTTGTATGATTTTTCTTTTTAAATCTACCTTTAAATTTTGTTGCAATAAATTGAGCTCCATAACATATACCCAAAATAGGTATATTTAGTGATATAGATTCTTTATAATAGTAATTATCTAAATTTGATCTAATTAAATCCTTTTTTTTTTTACTAAATTTATAAAGGTTGTTTCCTCCAGATATTATAAGTATTTTAAAGTTTTTATTTAATTTCTTTTTTTTTGTTAGAATTTCAATTGTTCCATTAGTAAAGATTCTTTTTAAGAAATTTATTAATTTTATTTCAACGCTATATTCAAATTGATTTTTATAGGTTTCTTTAATACTTGGTATAATAGCAATTTTCATACACCTCCAAGAACTTCAAATTTTTTGGCATTACAATCTATTCTTATTTTATTTGCATTAGATAATATCTCAAAATTTTTTTCTCCAACCCCTATAAGGCCAGGCATATTCATTTCCGCGCATCTTATAGCCATATGTGAATTTTGACCTCCATACTTTGTTATTATGCCCTTTATATTTTTGCTAAATAAAAAATCATAACCTGGATCAGCATTTTCTATACACACGATTTTATTTTTTAAATTTTTTTTAAAATTATTTTTTGTTATCTTAGTTATATTACCAATTATAATCTTATTCGAAATATAGTTAATTTTAGAATCGAATAATTTATTTAAATAAATATCTCTAGGAGTAAAAATTATTTCTGGAAGATGAATATTTTTATTAACTTCGTATTGTTTCTTATTTTGTTCAATAATACTTTTAATTTTTTTTATCATATCTACATTTGCCAAATTATTGTGCATCTGAATAAAATGTGAGATTTCTATAAATGATAGATCGTAAATATTTATTTTAAATTTCTTTCCAAATTTTTCTAGATTATGAAATATTAGATCAATACTTTTTGTGAATATAAATTTTGCGTATTCTCTATATTCTATTGATATTTTAATAAACTTAATAAGTTCAGTTAAGCTTTTATATATTTTATGTTTATTTATGAATGAGTTAATTTGGTTTTTTTGTTTTTTAGAGAATGAAAAATTTTTCTTTTTGTTAATTTTTATAATATTTTTTTTATCAAAATATTTATTAAAATCTTTTTTATAATTATTTGAAGTAATTTCATATGTTCCAGGTCTTAAATGACCATATTTTTTTATAAATATTTTTTTATCTTTATGTATATCTCTTTTTAATTCAGTTGTTATAGTATTGATAGTTCCTAAAAATTCTATTTTTTCTTTCTCTGTTATTATCTTTTCTTTTACAAATGAATTAAGAATTTCCATAGAAATAAAAGCGCATCTAGCTATACCCGCAAAAGGCAAGGTCCCATATTTTTTGCAATCTTGGATTAACCAGTATATTTTATCTATGGTATATCTATTGGAATTATTAATTAGATCTTGTTTTTTTTTTAATTCTTCTATTAACGATATATCTTCTTGGATTTTTTTAAGAGCTTTAATATTTATTGTTTTTAATTCTTTTATTAAATTTTCTTGTTCATCTTTTGAAAATTCTTTTTTTAATAATTGCTTAATTTTCTTTTCTGAATCTAAGGAATAGCATGTAAATAAGATCTCAAATTCTACTTTGTCATGATAGTATTTATTTTTTTTTAATTTATTTAGATAATAGTTTGTAATCTTTTCCGATAATTTTGGATTTATATTTTTGGGAATCCAAGAGTTAAAATCAACTCTTATGTCTATATAAGGAGTTCCGTAAAATGTAGTCATCAAAGGAAATTGTGATAAATCTTTGTAACCATAGACTTTTCTATTTTGAGCCCAGATCTGATTTGTTATTAATTCTTGATAAAGAGATAGAGCTAATGGACGTGGTTTAATGCCAATTATTTCAGCAGGATTCCAGTCTGGCATCACACCAAAGTAGGTTGTTTTACCAGACAAATTATGGTTCCTTTTTTGTAATTTGATAATCTTTTTCTCTAAATTTTTATAAATATTACTTTTTGCATTAGCGAAGTTTGCATGAGTTTCTTTTATTATTAATTTTCTTACTTGAAGAATAAAGGTTTTTCTATTTTTATCTATTGCAAATTCAATATCTAAATTATTCTCTTTAGTAATTTTTTTTATTTTGTCAGCATAATTTATTAGATTTATAAATATTTTATCTATTTTATATTTAGAATTTTTAATATAAATAATTCTTTTCGTTTTATTTTTTCCACTAGTAACAGCAGTACTATCACTCCCTTCAAAATAATTTAGATCATAGTAAATATTATAGTTATCAATACGTTTAGTTAGAAGAACACCAGAAAATTTAATATTTTTAACCATATCCTGAACAAAAAATTCATTGTCCAGATCTCTATTTTCGTTACGATAATAAATAATTTTTAATATCTTTTCTTTAACATCAATAATATTTTTACTTTTTACATTAAGAAAACTTAAATATTTTCCGGCATTAGATGAGTTCTTGTTATCTTCATTTTTAAAAGAAGATCTTATTGCTATTTCTCTATTGTAAAATTTATTTTTTATTTCATTAAGAACTGAATCGGTATTATATAAAAATTTTTTGAATTTATAAATTTTGAAAAAAGGAACTTTTCCAATTTTCATTTTTATATATCTTAGATTCTTGGCTTTTGTCTTATTCAGCATAAGTTTTACTAAATATAATTTATCTATGGTATAATTTAGAGTATATATAAATTATAATTTAAAAAATTAAGACTTTAATAATTATAAATATTGTTAGTATGTATATAAATCTACTTAAAAAATCATTTAGAATTCATTCAACTATTAGACCTTTAAAAGAAAGAGCAATTCACTTGTACATTTTAAAAGTGATTGCGAATTTTTTAATACCATTATTTATTATATTTAAAATCAGGTCTGATCTAATTACATTATTTAATTTTTTTATAGGATGTTGTGCATTATTTTTTATTTTTAGTGGAAATGAATCTTTGCTAATTTATGGAATTTTATTTTATTTGCTTAATAGAATATTAGATAATTGCGATGGTGGTGTCGCTAGGCTGAAAAAAAAAAAAACGTTTTTTGGAAAATTTATTGATTCCACATCAGATATCGTTATTCAAGTTTTTTTTAATCTCGGTGTTTGCTTTTATTTCTTTTTAGTCAATTACGATCAAAAAATTTTTTTTTTAGGAATTATCTCTTCTATTTTTATGTCGTTCGATTTTTTTATATTTGATAAATTTAGTTCATTAG
>JACCDP010030533.1_pt1 | contig 11055 bp, 9 predicted proteins | sample 7445841 | NCBI WGS metagenome assembly JACCDP01 (sample SAMN15323441, study PRJNA562643) | freshwater metagenome | isolation source: river surface water | place: USA:Blue River Watershed | collected 2017-08-17
GCGGGGAGCGGTGGCAACAGGATGGTGCGGGCGCACAGAGGTGCGGGATGTGGGTGACGGGGGGGGTCGATGGGGACGGGTCAGGGCAGCCGATGTGTTGATTGATAGTAGTGATCCTGACCATTTTCGTGTGACCGGGTTGACGACCCTGTCGACGCCATCGGGTGTCGGTGGGAGTGCGTCCTATGTGGCAGGGCAACGGGGCGTCGACCTCCTGCGGACCTGGCGTGCGCGGCCGATCGGGCCCGTCGCTGTCGCCGAATGGCATATCGATACCATGCGTCCCGGTCGTTATCGCTTGCTGGTGTATGTACCCTACGCCCTGAGTGGGCTCATCGACAGTGAAATGGTCGCGTACCAAATCGTCCACCGTGATGGGACAAGTGAGGCACGCGTCAATCTGCAGACCGTCGCGAACGAATGGGTGGACCTCGGTACCTATACGTTTGACACCCGCGCCCGCGTCTTGTTGCCGCTGCGTGACGCCATCGGTGGCCGTGGGATTTGGGCAGATGCCCTCCTCTGGCAGGCAGTTGACTCGGAGGCTCCATGACGACCCCTGTCGAACTCATACCCAAACACGACATCGACCCCGCAGAGGGGATGCGGCTCGTTGCCACCCGCTGGTACGACCAACACGGGGACATCGCGGCCTTGGAAGCTGCCCTGCCCGCAATTGCCGCACACTACGGGTTACCCCTTGCCGACGTTCAACGCAACATCTGGATTGCCTACGGTACAGCGTCTGCTGAGCAACGTCATGCCGAGCGCGAATCCGAATTTCTCCGGCGCATGGCCGAACTTCGTGGCCTCCATCGGATTATTGCGGCAGCGAATTCGACCCTCGATCTCGATACGTCGATGCGCCAAGTCGTCGACACCGTCATCGAAGTCGGCAGCGTAGATGTCTGTGCAATCTACCTCTATGACCGCGATGCCAACGAACTCGTGCTCCGCGCCTGCGCAGGCCTCGACCAGAGTCTCATTGGTCAAGTCCGGATGTCGCTCGGCGAGGGCATCATCGGTGCAGCAGGCCAAGCCGGCAAGCCGATTATGGTCGAAGACACCGCCCGCGATAGTCGCAGTGCGTCCGATGTTTCGCTCCGCACACCTGACCTACACGGTATTTTGGCTGTGCCCATCGTCCTCTTCAGTGACGGGCGATTTCATTTGGGTACGCCCAAGCTCCAAGGGGTCGTCACCGTACAAACGCGCCAGCCCCGGCTGTTTAACCAGAGCGAAGTCAGCTTCGTCGAGACGATAGCGGGCGAACTCGCCTTCTTCATCACCAATGCGCAAATCTACCAGAACGCCGACAACCAGCTCCATCGCAAAATCCGTGAACTGACCACTCTGCAACAGGTGTCGAAGCGCATCGCCGAACAGCTTCGGATTGACGAACTGCTCCAACTCATTGCAGACAAGGCGGTCGAACTCTCGCAGGCCACCCGTGCCGATATTTTTCGCATCGATGCAAATGACACGCTGGTCCTTGCGGCGACCCACGGGGCACCACGTAACCCGTCGCCCATCCCCAAATGCATAACTGCTGCGGTACACGATGGCCGCCCTTTGGCGGTGCTCAATGCGTTCACCGATACGCGCTTCCCGGATTTGGCCGAGACAGCCGCCCGTGACGGCTTCTTTTCGCTCTACTGCACACCGTTGCGGGTGCGTGGCGAACGACCGTTGGGTGCAATCAGCTTGTATATGGCGCACGAACACTACTACGATTTCGAGCAGGTACGGTTATTGGCAGCGTTTGCCGATGCTGCAGCCATCGCCATCGAAAACGCACGCTTGTATGACGACAGTCAACGGGCACTTGCCGTCAAATCGGTCATGCTCCAAGAGATGCATCATCGGGTCCGTAACAACCTCCAGACGATTTCGGCGTTGCTGACCATGCAACTCCGACGTTTGCCGGTCGAATCCGAAGCGAGTCATTCGCTGCGTGACAGCGTCGCCCGCATCCAAGCAATCTCGGCGGTCCACAACCTCCTGTCGCGCGAGGATATTGGGATCACCACCGTCAACGCCATCGTCCAACAAATCGTCGATCATGCGGTCGTCAGTATGACCGATCCTGCGCATACGGTGAACTTTCGCGTCACGGGTATTGCAATCAGCGTGGCATCGCGCCAAGCGACCGTCCTTTCGATTGTGTTGAACGAACTTATCATGAACGCCCTTTCGCACGGCTTATCGATGGTGGGCGGCGACGTCGTCATCACGCTGGTCGACCAAGGGGACGATTATGCAATCGAAGTCCGCGATAATGGCCCGGAGCGTACCGTAGGATTGCCGCCACATCGGGGCACCGGGATGGGACTCCAGATGGTTCGCACATTGGTCGAAAGCGACCTCAACGGCGATTTTCAATTTTCTATTCAATCGGGCTGGGCCATCGCCCGCGTCGCATTTGCCCCACCCGAAAACGAAGAGGAGCACCAATTATGACACGACTCGCACGGATGCAGGCCGCCATGGCAGCTGCCGGCATTGATGTCACCATCCTTGTCCCTGGTACCAACATGCGCTATCTGAGCGGTATCGGCTTTTCGACCAAATTGCGACTCGCCTGTATGCTTGTCCCGCGCACCGGCACCGCCCATATGGTGTTGCCCACCATGGAGGCACCGCGTGCACAGGCTGCTGCCCAGTTCCCCGTTACCGTGCACCCTTGGGATGACGGTGATGGCCCGACAACGGCGCTTCGTGCTGCGGTCAGCGCGTTGGGCGGTACGGTTCGTACCATTGCGGTCGAGCACACCACCATGCGCGTCTTCGAGTTACGCGCAGTCGAGGCCATCGTACCGAGCGCACGGATTATCGATGCCGATCCGTTGATCGCCAGCTTGCGCATGCAGAAGTCCGGCGACGAACTCGCCGCCATGCAGCGCGCGATTGTGGTCGCCGAGTCGACGTTGGCCGCAACCATCGCCGCCATCCGGATCGGGATGACTGAGCTGGATGTCGCTGCAGATTGGGAACGACGCATCCGCGAAGCCGGGAGCATCCCGTCGTTCGACCTTGCCGTCGGCTCAGGTCCCAATGGCGCGAGCCCGCACCACACCAATGGGATGCGGCAGCTTCAGTCCGGCGATCTGGTGGTTATTGACGGCGGGGCTATTGTCGATGGCTATGTCTCGGACATCACGCGCACCATCGGAGTGGGCAGTGTGTCCGAACGTGCCGCCCTGGTCTACAACACTGTCCTGGCAGCCAATCAGGCGGGTCGACTCGCAGCCCAACAGCCCGGTGCGAGCGGTGACTCGGTTGATCGCGCTGCACGCGCCGTCATCGACGCAGCGGGTTTCGGTGCATTCTTTATTCATCGGACTGGTCATGGCCTGGGTATCGATGTCCACGAGCCGCCATTCATGGTGGCCGGTGATCACAATCCTATTCTCGATGGGATGACATTTACCGTCGAGCCAGGAATATACCTGCCTGGCGAGTGTGGTGTGCGTATCGAAGACATGCTGGTTCGTACTGCAACGGGTGCCACCACCATGACGACCTTCGCACGCGACTTGCAGTGCATCGGCTAACCCATGGTCGATACGCAACCCCTCAGCCTCGAGGGCCAAATCGAGGCAATCTTGTTTGTCGCGGGTGAGCCGGTTGGGTTGGCACAGCTGGCCGAATGGCTCGAGGTTACCACCGGCGCAATCGATGCAGCCGTCGCGGTGCTCAGTGCGCACTATCTGCAGCGTGGCATTGCGGTGCTCCGGCATGAAGATCGCATTCAGTTTGTGACGAGTGTGGGGGCTGCGCCGGTGGTACGGCGGATGCTGGGGCAGAGTGGCGCGTCCAAGTTGTCCAATGCCGTCTCAGAGGTGTTGACCATCATCGCCTATCGACAGCCCATTACACGTGCCCAAATCGAAGCCATTCGAGGGGTAGATTGTAGCACGCTGGTGCGGCAACTCCAGATTCGTGAGCTGGTTGTTGACGTGGGTAGGCTCGATACCGTCGGTCGGCCGGTTTTGTTTGCAACGACGGACCACTTCCTCCGTCAGTTCGGATTAACGTCGCTCCGTGATTTGCCGCCGCTCGACATCCCGTTGCTCGCCGATGCGAGTGACGATGCATCGCCGCTACAGACAATGTTCCCCACCGTACCGCTCGGTGATAGCCGTATCGATTAGGATTCTTTGGGTGGTGTTTCGTCGTCGCGGATGATTTCGAGTGGATTGGTGACCAAGCCAGCCGGCAACGCATCGGTCACGGTCACGGTCGGCACGACGGCGGTGAGGCTCGATGCATGGTGGGGTTCTGCACTCGGCACCCCTTCCAACGGTGTAAGGGTCCCCACGGGCATCGGGCGTCGTATTGGTTGCAGCGCACCGAGACCGACGCCCACCGTACCTGCAAACAGCACGATGCACGCGCTGATGATGCTCCAATCACGGAACGCCGGGTCGGCCAACACGCGGATTAACACACCAAGCGGTAATCCAGACCAAGCGGCTTGACGACTATACTGCTGGAGCATGAGTGTGCCGTCGAATGCTTGTCCCGACTCGGTCACCGCCCGTACACTGACACCCAAAATCCCCGTTGCAATCCAAATGACACCGAGCCAGCGCATGCTTGCATGCCAGCGCATCCCCGTCATTCCAACCATCGCTGCCACCAAAATGAATGCAAAAATCGCACTGTAGCGGGCATACTGGGCAAATCGGGCATACACCATACGTTCTTGAGTTTCGACGCGTTGCGGATAGATGATGCCCTGTATGTCTGCTTCGGGGCTGTTGAACCCCTTTTGGAGCGATGCAGTCAACCACGTCACCACGGCTTGTTCGTTTTCGCGCAGTACCGGCCGGCAGACATCCACTGCATAGCCAGTAGGCATTTCGATGACTGCGATGATTTGGCGTTCTTGTACTTGGGTGCACAACGGCGCGTCGTGGACATACTCGCGTACCAGCACCGGTAGCCGCTGATCGATGATGTACGCGATATTCTCAGCCCGTACATCCCCTTGGAGCTCATCAATCAGGCCAGGAATTAACAACAGCGCAACGTATTGGGTGGTCTGCGCCGGGTACATCGCTTCGTAGACCGAGCGCACATCGAGTTGCGTCCGACTCAGCGCTGCGGCGATGAGTGAACGGGTGGGTACTGGGGTCGTACCTGATGCAGGTTGCCGTAAGGTTGCCACAAATGTGCTTGACTTGAGGGTTACCATGTCCGCAATGTTTAACCACAGTGCGCACAGCAATACCGGTACGGTTGTGACTGCAACCAGTCGTGCAATCGTCCGAGACCATGTCTGTATCCGTGCTTCTTTGGTTTTGGATGTTTCTCTTGCAAACACAATGTGTCACGTTTCTGTAAGAGCATGCCGCGCACGCTCAAGGCAAGTGGTCCCATCGCCGTGTCTAGGGGATAATCGGCCATACACGGAGTTCAATGGTGACAACCCCTGCATTGGTTTGTACCCGGAGTTGCTTCGGCGCGGTGTCCTTGTCAATCAAGAACAAGATTTGACCGCCCGTGCGCTGGCCGGGTGGCACCATGGCGCCTCCAAGAACGTCTGTCAAGCCGGTGTAGCGCGCGTCGAGTGCATGCACACCGTCCTGCAAATCGACCAAGGTGTATAGTGCTGGACCGACGTATTCGGTTGCTTCGTTCGGTTGGCGATCGTTGCGGTATTGCACGGCCATTGCCACAAAACGATTACCATCGGGTGCTCGATACGGTGCAAACGTATGCAACAAGCGGATGTTGGTGACGGCACTATAGATCCCGTGGTCAGATGCTTGCCAGTATCCAATGACGGGCATGCGGTTTGTCACAAAGGTCTGCAACACACTATCCGGCAATACCGCTGCCGTTGGTGCACTCACTGCGACTGGTGCTGGCGCATTGCGTTGCTGTGCGGTACGGCCGAGCAGCCCCGACAACACACGGTATGGTGCAGGATTGTTGGGATGAAGCTCCAAGCGGCCGCGTTCGAAATACTGGACCGTGTAGCTCTGCCCTTCGTGTGTCTCGGTCATTTCACCGGACACCGGGTACCCCAACAGCGCGAGATTTTCTGCATAGGACCAGCCGTTGCGTTGATCCAGTGCAACCCCGTGTCCTTGCCAATACGCGGCAAACTCACCACAGACTGCGTGGTTGGTCTCGCCAAACCAACGACACCCAGCTTGATTGCCACGTGTATCTGATGCATTGTCTACGCCGTACCGCGCGCGCAGTTCTTCGGTTCCGACGTGACCCAATTGGATATCGTATGGTGCTGCCAAGGGATGCACCTCGATGCGATGCCGCTCGAAGTATTGCGTGCGGATTATTCCACCATTTTCGAACCGCTCTTGGACTGCACTGATGGGATGCCCAAACACACTGAGCCCACCATTTGTTTGCCAATATCGTACGATGCGCGCATCAATACAAAATCCCGTCTCGCGGGAGCAGTTGTCTGCAGCATGCGCATGTTGCAAGGGCATACTCACAGAAACGCTCAGCAGTACCAAGAGCACCCATCGCAGGTGTACGTAATGTTTCATGCAGGCATTCTCCCCCGAGTCAGCTGTATTCTTAGCATAGTAGCACGCAGAACAGCACTCGCCACGGGCTACGCCAAATCGTCATTGTGTCGTAAGAAACTCCACGCAATAGACGCATATCAAATGACCCTCTGGCTCAGCGGGAATACTGCATCGAGACGCGCAAAAAAGGCTTTTAAGTTAAATATATTAAATATATATTTCGTAAAATATTATAAAAATCCTGTAATGATGGTGTCATCTCTGCCAGGGCACAATGTGCTGGATTTGTGTGGTCGGTGATATACCGTGCAAGGTAGTACACCCGCTGTCGCTCTCTCGCACTGACAAACGACGCATGACGCACAAAAAGAGGCGCAGCATTCATGCTGCGCCCCGTTCCACCAGATTCTGCTATGGTTTGGGCCACTGCCGGAGTTCGATGACCACCGGTTTGCCGGCCAGATAGACCGTGATTTGTGCTGGTGCTGACGTGCGTGGGATCAAATAGCTGTAGTTGGTTGTAATGAACGAGCAACCACTCGTACAGGGTGCTCCCGAATGATAGGTGCCGTAATTGCCGTCGAGATCGACAATACTGACCGCAGAAATCTGCGATTCGCCATTCGCCTCGGGGTTATATTCCATCACTTTGAACGAAACCGTCTTGGACCACACACTCGATTCGGTGTAGCTGAAATCATAGACCGCCAGTACGCCGCGACTGACATCGCCATACCATTTGCCGCCGCTCGGCATCCGACTCCGGAAGGTGTCGGTGATACTCGAAGGCAATGTCGGCATTGGAGTCGCGGTTGGGGTCATCGTCATGGTGGGTGTTGCTTGTGCGGTGGGGACAGGAGTAGCAGTCGGTACATTGCTGAATTGCCACGTCTCGTTGCCCAGCAGGCCAAAGAGGACCGTATAAGGGGCAGGATTTTCGGGATGATACTCAAATCGTGCGCGTTCGAACCACTGCACCTGATAGCGTTGACCGTCAGACAGGGTCTCGAGGTAGACGTTCGACAACGGCAATCCGAACAGCGCAAGGCTCTCGGCTTCGCTCACCGCCGGATCGGTGTCCATCTGCAATCCGTTGCGTCGGTACGCCGCCAAAAACTGGCCGCATACAGACTGTTTGGTCTGCGCAAACGAGATACAGTCCGTCGCTGTCGCTTGACTGGGGAACGACGTCCAATCAATCCGCAGTTGTGCGAGTCGGTCAGCTCCCAGTCGACCCAACAAGACATCGTACGGTCGGGCGTTCTCGGGGTGCAGCTCGAGCCGGTTGCGCTCGAAACGCTGGCCAATGAATGCACTCCCATCAACGATAACCGGCTCTTGGGGGCCGATGGGTAATCCGAATACCGGCAGCCCACCGTTCTGCTCCCAGTACTCGCGGATCCGACCATCGATGCAATACCCTGTCTCGACAAAACAGCGCTGCGCTGCCTGAGCTGCGTGATTCGGCAGCATCAGCCACAACAGCCCAATCCCTACCAACGCCCAGATCGTCGTGTTGCGCATGTCATCCCTACTTGTCAGTCGTGGAGCAATTGATGACTATGATACCACAAAACAGAGTAAATACTACACAGTATAAAAAACTCGATAGGAGTATATTTGAAAAAATTACGATATGCAATTTTACTATTATCTATGCGCAAAAAATACAATTGATTACAAACGTTTTTGTGTGAAATTTCGTATAAATGAGCGTCATTTTTACTAGAAAAAGACACCACGTCAAACGAATTCTGACGTGGTGTGGTCTTACGTATTTATCTGGTGGCCATTGTCCACAGCGGTTATCGCGTAATCGGCCAGGTACGCAATTCGATGGTCATCGGATTATCTGTGAAGTCAATGTGAACGTGACCGGGTGCACTATTCGCCGGAATCAAGAAGGCGATCTGTCCGCCTGTTTGTTCACCAGGGCTTAGATAGGCTGCTTGGAAGATTCCTTCAAGCGCATAGGTCGTTGCGATATGTTCGCGCGTCACTCCTTCGAGATCGGTGATGGTGAAGTATGCGGTACTGACAGACGCGCCACGATACGCTTCCGTCCGCGTATTTTTAATCGTAATCGCAAAAACAACGAATTTTTGTCCTTTCGGTGCCGTGTATCCCTTTAGTTCCCGCAGATACTGAAAGCTACCTACGGACGCTACGATCCCATCGGCGCTTGCCATCCAATAGCCCGGTGTGGGCATTTTGTAGCGAAAGGCGCGCAGGTCCGATTCGGGCAGGATGACCGGTGTGGTGGGCACACCATTTGACAACACGGTGACGGGTGGGGCATCTGTGGGCGGTGGTGTTGCAATCACGGCTTCTTCTCTGCCCAGTAACCCGAGCTGTACTTTGAACGGAGCTGGGTTTTCGGGATGATATTCGAAGCGTGCCCGTTCGAATAACTGCACAAAAAACTCTTGACCATTGATTGTTTGTCTTCGAAACGAAGAAATCGGGAGGCCAAAGAGCGCAATTCGTTCTGCATCGTTGTACCGCGCGTTGGAATCAAATTGCAGGCCATGATTATGCCAATATTCATAAAACTCGCCACAGATATAGTGCTGTGTTTCAACAAACCACCGGCAATCATCTCGATATGCGAGGTATGCACCCGAGATGTCTGTTTGGGCAATCCCCTCTGACGGGAGATTCTGCATGTTGAATGTTCGTTGGGTATACTGCGCTCCTAAACGCCCGAGTTGGACATCGTACGGCCGGGCGTTGTCGGGGTGTAGTTCCATCCGGTTGCGTTCAAACTGTTGCGAGAAGACATTCTTGCCATCGACTTGAATCGAAACGAGTGGCCCGATCGGGTACCCAAACACCGACAAGCCGCCGTTTTGTACCCAAAACGCTGCAATGCGTCCATCAATACAGAAGCCTGTCTCGCTGAAGCAGCGTTGTGCGCCGTGGACGGCCAATGGATTCCACACCGAGAGCCCTACCATCGCAACCACCAGCAGTATCATCATCCGACGCATGGGGAGTTCCTTTCAGTGTCGAACAACGATATCACTCGTTTCGTCCACAATTGTGCGTTACTCCCAGCCCATCCGTGTGACAGCTTGGGTGATATACGGAATAATCTTCGAGAGCCGCACATCATACGGCAGGGTGAAAATCAAAACGCCGGTTTTGTTGCCGTTGCGGTAAAACACATACAAATCATCACATTCACGCAATGAAAGAGCGGCATCGTCGTTCCACGCGTCATACGAATCGGTGGTGCAATAGGCACGGATCTGATCTGCCCCCACCCCTTTGATTGGCAGTTTGCGGATGTTCGATGTTTTTTCTTTTTTCACACGCTCGTAGGTAATCCGGTACCATTCGTCCAAAAATGCCGTTGCACCGAAGTCGCTGCGGAAGTGCGTGACGTATGCTTCGAGATACAAGAATCCCACATCATCATAGGCCGCAAAGGTGTTGTATTTGACGTGGTAGGTGTCTAGACGCATGGTGTTTTTGAAGAAGCCCACGGCAGAATCGGTACTCGGCCAAAACTCCTTTTCGGCTGCCTCAGACGGTCCATAACTCTCGGTTAATGTCTGCTTCGTGCCGTAGGGCAAATCGACAAACAGGATCGTCGACTCGGTCATGCGTTTGTCGTTGAGCGATTTGTCCGATTGCAGCACTTCGTTGCCTAACAGACCGAGTTGGATCTGGTACGGAGGCGGATTTTCGGGGTGCACTTCGAAGCGAGCTCGCTCGAACCATTGGACTTGATACGTCTGGCCATTCGCGAGTGTTTCGCTTTGTAAATCCGAAAGCGGGAGCCCAAACAACGCAAGGTTTTCGGCTTCGGAGAAACCCCGCCGGCCATCGATATTCAACCCTTGGGCCCGCCACGCCTGCAAAATTGCCCCGCAGACGGCATGCCCCGTTTCGGCAAACATGCGGCAGCCACCGGTATCCCCGTTTTTGCGGAAGTTGTACCAATTCCGATTCGTCATCGAAATCTGGTCTGCGCCCAATCGACCGAGGAGGACGTCGTAGGGTCGTCGATTCTCGGGGTGCAATTCCAACGTGTTGCGTTCAAACCGCTGAACGGTGTACTGGGTACCATCGATGTACATGCGTTCGGGATTGCGAATGGGGAATCCAAAGATAGGCAACCCGCCGTTTTGTTCCCAAAATTCACGCAGACGCCCCTCTACACAATACCCTGTCTCGGGGAAACACAGCGGACCAGCAGCCGTCGCAGCACGGGGCGCCATGGTACACAGCACGGTCAGCATACACATGGCCAATAGCATTCGGATACGCATTGATCCCTCCTTATCACGCGAATCATCTGGTGAACACGCACATCGTGCACCGGTTACGGCCCACGATTCAGATGGACGACACCTTATTGGTGGACATTATTGTCAAAGATGAGCGTTATGGGACGTTCGGTGCTGTCATAGACAAACAGCATGCTGGCAGGTGATGTGTCTTTGGGGATTTCGAACACGATGTCCCCGCCACCCTGCTGTCCTGCACCGATATATCCGACACCCACGGCATCGGTCAGGGCATAGGTGGCAACGTCATA
>JACCDP010889464.1_pt1 | contig 11055 bp, 9 predicted proteins | sample 7445841 | NCBI WGS metagenome assembly JACCDP01 (sample SAMN15323441, study PRJNA562643) | freshwater metagenome | isolation source: river surface water | place: USA:Blue River Watershed | collected 2017-08-17
AGTAGGACCAATATCACCAGTTATACCAGTAAAACCAATATCTCCAGTTGTGCCAATATCACCAGTAAGACCAGTAGGACCAATATCACCAGTTATACCAGTAGCACCAATATCACCAGTAAAACCAGTAGGACCAATATCACCAGTTATACCAGTAAAACCAATATCTCCAGTTGTGCCAATATCACCAGTTATACCAGTAAAACCAATATCTCCAGTTGTGTCAATATCACCAGTAGGACCAGTAGGACTGGTATTTTCAATACTCGTATTAATTAATGTATTGTCTACGTCATACATATATAATAAAATTACAAAATAAAATAAAAATTAAAAATCATATCACATTTTTAATATAAATACTGAATATATCATTACTTATTTATCGTTTCACATATTTTACTATATATAAATTATGTGATACCATTTGTGATAAAATATCAAACATTAATTTATAGATAAAAAATATACTATGATATTCACGAGTAAAATATTAAATGATTATTATTAACTCCATATCATTTTCTGGAACAAATGGTCATTAGACCTATCTATTGTAAAAAGAATATCATCATAACACCCTTTATTGGGTCTCAAATCATAAACTTTTATGTATTTTTTTAAATGAGATGGAACTTCATTTTTTAATATATCAATCCATTCTATTGACTGAATATCTTCAATGATTAATATGCCATCATCTTTTATAATTTGTGAATATAATTGTATAAACCGTTTCATACTTTCTAAAGAATGAGGACCGTCATCTAAAACCAAATCAAATTTTATATTTTTATCTAAAAAATGAGTTGTAAAAAAAGTCGTATCATACGCATCAATTGATGTATATAAAATTATTTTATCATTATTTTTTATTCCTGTCCAAACATCATTAATGTTCATTATATCTAACCCATAAATATTTGCATTTATGAAAAAATCATTCCATAATTTTATGCTCCCTCCACACGCAACTCCTATTTCTAATATATTATTTGCAGTTTCTTTTTTATTTATTAACAATTCTTGATAGAGAGGCAAATATGTATGTACTGTATTTTTATCTGTTCTCGAATTATCAACAATTTCTACTAAACTCATTATTTATATGATAATTATATTATCATTATTATTATTAAACGAACATTTTAGTTCTATATATGTATAGCAATATTCGAAAAAATAAACGATAAAAAGTAAAAACCCTTAAAAAATCATAAAAAATGTCGAAAAACGAAATATATGAATATTTTTTATAATAAAAATATGAAAAAAATGACTTTTTTTAATTTTTTAAAAACAGAAAAAAACAAAAAATCCATAGACGGAACGGTAAACAAAAACAAAGAAACAACTGAAATTGAAGAAAAAATAAAAAATGATAAAATAAAATACGAAAACTTGGAAACCGAAATATGCAATTTAAAAAACGAAATAACAATACTCAGAGATGCATTAATAACCCAAAAAATCGAATTAGAAGAAAGTTTTAAAAAACAAAAAGAATATTTAATGGACGGAATAAAACAAATATTATTGACTCTCGAAAACGAAAAACTAAATAATGATCGTTTGATCATTGAAATAAAAGATTTAAGAGATAAAAATAACATTTTAACTATTGAAAATTTTCGCCTAAAAAATATGTGCAATTATGAAAAAAACAAAGGAAAAAATAACATATTTTCTGAAGAAAAAATTGAACAAATAAAAAATGATGAATATACAAATGTTGTATAAGCAAATTTGCAAAAAACAATCCAATTCTATCCAATAAAAAATTGATTTTTAAATAATCAACCTATTAGAAAATAAAAAACATTATGAATATACAAAGAACACCCCAAATTAAAACGCCTAAAGTTAAAAGAGAAAATACAGAAGAAAAAAAGAAACAAATAAAAAAATACAACCAAGAAGTTCGTGCGTATAAACAACAATTAACAAAATATATTCTCACCTCTCGTTTTACAAACGCAACTCATATAGAAAATGCAAATTTTCGTAAAAAAAATGGTATAGGATGCATATATTGTTCTCCTGAACCAATTGCAAAACATATACCAGTTGATGCAATCATTTTTATGCTGGAAATGAATAATGATATTAACAAAATAATAGGTATTGGGATGATGAAAAACCACCCATCCAATAAAAAATACAAAATATATGAAACAGAAAATTACAATAGAAATATATACGTTGGAAAACACCGTATAGACAGAACAGAAATGACCGATGAAGAAAACATAATAATGACAGTTTTTGATATATTATGTTTTACTGGAAATAAACATATGAAACGAGGACACGGTCTTAAATCATTTCCAATAAATATGTTGTATAATTGTTCAAAAAAACTAGATTTAATAACATTTATAAGCAATATGTTTAAACAAAGAATGAAAAAGAACGAAATATAATAAAAAAGAATAAAACAAAATAATATACTAAAAATATAAGACAATCAAAGAACAAATATGTCGTATTCAAATGATTTATACAATGTAAAAAAATACACAGATAAAGAATTGCTCGATATATTAAATTTATCGAACCCAACAGACAGAGAACTAGAAGCCAAAATATTGCATATGATTTGGAAATACGAAAATATGGACAATGTTTCAAGTGATAAATTCGTCCAATTTTTTAAAGATATATATGACCATTTTTTTGAAATGGAGGAGGATAGCGATACTAATAGCGAAACTGAAGGAGAATATAACAAAGAGGGTTTTTCAAATAACAATACTAAAATTTCATCCTCCTCCAATGTTTCAAATCCCATTTCTACACTACAAAAAACTCCCCAAACAGAGGAAATAAACCAAGTAAGACAAATGCAATACGCATTTCCTGTTGAATATTCTAAAGATTACTTAAACCCCTTATTAAAACAAACAATTAAAAGAAATGTGGTTATAGATAGCCAATACCGTGAAAGTAAAAATTATAATAGTCCAACAAATTTTACTTTTAATTTATCAGAACCACTAAAGGATGTAGTTTCTCTAAAATTATATTCATTTCAAATTCCATATACGTGGTACACGATAAACAATAATTATGGAAGTAATTTTTTTTACTTAAAAGGGAATGCCCCAGGAATAGACACAGGAGGAAACAAAGATATAAAGATAGAAATTCCCGTTGGTAATTATTCATCGAGTGAATTGATATCAACAGTTAATAAAAATATGTTGCAAAGTTTTCAAACAACTTATAGTGATATAAGTTTTGGGGAAACGTCTATAAATTATACTTATGCAAATTCAAAAACGACATTAACGATAGATATAACCAATAATTATGATGAAATGTATTATCAAATAAGATTTGCTGATCCAAATTTATCATCTTTTTTAGGATATAAAAATACCGTTTATTCTCCAACCAAAATAACTTCAAATGTGATTTTTGATTACAATAATGAGGATTATCTTTTAACAACAAAAAACAATTATTTTAAAATAATAAATTATGTGAATTCGGTTAGTCCTCCCGAAAATGATTATTATGATAATTCGGCAAATAGCATAATATTAAACTCTATAACAATAACGTTAAGTCTTCCGACGAGTTCATCCGGAATTAGATATACGAGAACCCAATTATTTGATGACTTAAAATTGCAAATTCAAAATACAAAAGAATTAATGAACAATTATTCATCCATAAATTTCATATCTTCTAATAACGGAAATTTTTTTGAATTAAATTTGAAAACAGACCGCCATTATATGAGTACAACACAAAATTCAAAAAAAGTCGTTGTTTTTCCAAAAGACAATACAATAAATGACCACGATATATGGATTGATAACAATATAGGTCAATCTGCTTTTTCATTTATTGACCCATTTACCGATAAAATATATTCAAATGATAACACCAATTATTATATTGAGTTAAGTAGTATTATTTCAGAAGGAACGATAGCCAATAACCAAGTGTATGATTTGGGTGGTTTAAACCGCAAAATTTATTTGGACCTCCTATCAAATAATCCAAAACTAAATAATAATATAAATTTTAAAATAGTAAAAGATTTGACAATAATTTCCCCTTCTATTTATTACAGTATAGATGAATACTTAACAGCTATAGATGTTGATTTAAAAAACAATACAAATTATTACGATAATAGTGGTATAAAACAAATAAATAATATCAATATTTTATCAAATACTGGAATATACAGAAACGATGACAGTCATTCAACTTTAAATTTGCAATTCATAAACAAAGTAATAGATCAAAGTAATTATCTAATAAAATTATATAAGGGAACGTGTTTTACGAATTATATAAATATTACTACGCCATTAAATACAGACAATTATGGTAATTATATAATAATTCCAGGAACAATACTAAATTATCAAATAAATGTGGAACCAAATGGGTATACGTTGATTAATAATGAAAAAATAATGACAATAACAAATGACCAAACAAATTTTCATACATCAAAAAATTGCGAAAATATAGATATAAATTATTCAAATACAAATAATAGTAATCTTCAAATATATGCATTAAATGATTATATAAATGAAATTACTTCAAAAATATTTAACAGCATTTATAAAGACCCCGACACAACCACAGAAAATAATATATTGAATGGAAGTATTTATACACCAATAATAAACCAAAATTCATTACAAATAGGAACAATTCAATTCAATATAAATCGTTTCGTTACGCAAAATGATTATAATTTATTTTTTGTAGATACATTTGCTGATATGCAAGAATATAACGGTTCTGATTGTTTTGATGATCCTCAAAATTCTTGGGGATATTATTTAAAATATTACAGTGGAACGGACGTATCGAGAAATAATATCAATCCTTATCCGTATGTATTAAAAGACAAAGTGAACAAAGATATAATGGGAAGTTATGCATCAATAATAGGAGAACAACCAACTATAGATATTTATTTTAATTTAAGTAGCGACCCATCTTTAAATCATATATATATTGAACCATTATCTGATGCAAATGGCGGAGACGGTTTATATGTAAATGATAATATAATTGATATCGACCTTAATAATAGTGAAAGTTCAACAACCATAGGATATTATAATTTATTGAGCATAATAACAAAATATATAAATAACTTTAATGTGTCAAAAAACACAACATTTTCAACAACAACAGAAAGTGGATATATAAAAACAAAATTAAGATTGAATATTAATAAAACATATACATCCGATGATTATATTTTAGCTTTTTATGACCCATTTTATTTCACAACTTGTGTTTTTAACCGGAATATACAAAACACAACGTGGGATGCGACTTTAGGATGGATATTAGGATATAGAAAAAATACTCAATATATGCTCAGTGATTATATGACATCAGGGTCAAATATAATAACTATAACAGGTGATACTGTAGTAAATGTTAATTTGTATAATTATTTTATGATAGTTTTGGATGATTATAATCAAAATCATTTAAATGATGGGTTGGTAACGACATCAAAAAGAGAAACAAATATTTCTTTGCCATCTTACACAAATAAAGCAATGTTTAAATGTGATACAAATGGAAATCAAACAACATCTACCGTAGCTTCAACTGGAGACAATAATTTAACACAAAAACAAATGTACGCTGCCCAAGAAATAATAAACACAAACAGTTCGACTTATCAAGAAACGGGAACAACACAAATAAATAAAAATTATTTTTCTTCGGGTCCATTTACAAATGATTTATTTGCAGTAATTCCACTAAAAGTATCTGGTATCCAAAATAACGGAACATATGTTGATTATGGTGGTTCTTTACAAAATCAGGAAAGAGTGTATTTTGGTCCAGTAAATATAAATAGAATGAATATAAAATTAATTAATGATAGGGGGGAAATAGTTGATTTAAACAATACCGATTGGTCATTTAGTTTAATATGCGAACAGCTATATCAACAAAAAAAATTATAAAATCCCTCTCAATAAAATCAAAAATAATAATTTCAATAAAAATTTTTAAAAATACAAATATCGTTGCATAACATATAATAAATGTCTCAAAGCGATTACATAAAATATAAAAAAACATCCAATCAGTTATTACGTTTATCAAAATATCCATCTGTTTTAGAGTCGGGTGATTACACATCGTTTAGTCAATATAATTTGGAAAACTCATTAATAAATACTAAACCATTGTTAAATCAAATAACTTTAAATGGAAAACAAATTATTTTTAATATGGAATTAAAAAACGCACAAAATTGTCCAACATTTTCGTGTCTAAATAGCGTAACGAGAAGTAATAGAGTATTGAATGCAGTTTCTATTCCAGAACCAATAAAACCATACATAAAAAATGCAGAAGATAAAAACATAAGAATAAAAACTGTATGTCCTTGCCCATAATATGTGAAATTATACAAAATACAAATCAAATGTATAATATGATGTGAATTAAATATGTAAAAAATGAAAAAATAAAAACAACCTTTCGCACAAATGCACAAAATAATATGTTCAAAATATATAAATATGAGTTATTTTGAAAATAAAGATTTATTTATACAACCCAAAGTTGCTCAATATGGAAGTAATATATTAATGACAAATGTTCTCAAAGAAAATAAAACAAAATATGTAAATATAGATTCGAGATTTAGTGATGAATATAAAGAAACCAATTCAAAATCAGAATATACAATAACTTTATCTGAAAAGATAACAGATGTAAAAAAAACCGGAATAAAAAGCATTGAATTACCAGTTTCGTTTTATAATATTTCATCTAATTTGGGAAATAACACATTTAAATTGATATATAATACAACATCTTATTTGTTTAATATTCCTGATGGAAATTATACTTCTACCGATTTAAAATCAAAATTAAATTCACTTGCTACTTATTATTCTTTAAATGTAAATTTCGATATACAAAACAATAAATTTATAATAACAAATAACAGTGGTAATAATGTTACCGTAAATTTTAATACAGATGATATTGGAAATATAACAAAATATAATTTCAAATCACGTCTTGGTTGGTTGATGGGTTTTCGAAATTATCAATATATAATACCCTCAAGCAGTAATATAACTGCAGAAGCAACATTTGATTTGAATATTCCAAAATATTTATATTTAGCGATTGACGAATTCGGAAAAGGAAATCAAAATTCATTTATTTCTCCTTTGCCAACATCATTGATAAATAAAAACATAATTGCCAGGATTTGCTGCGATTATAAACAATATCCGTATGGGTCAGTTCTTTATGCGAATGAATACAACGGTTTATTAATATCGGATACGAGGTCTTATACAGGAAAAATAGACATACAAAAATTGAACATAAAAATATTGAACGAATACGGGATTGTTATGGATTTAAACGGATTGGATTATTCGTTTTTATTAAAATTGGAACACGAATAAACTATTTAAAAAACATAAAAACCATAAAAAACATAAAAAATGAGAATATATTTCATTTTTTATGGTGTAGGTGTATGCCAATATAATTATTACTTTATAAAAATTTATACGAAATAATTATTTTCCTGAAGAATTTTCGTAAAATAAATAAAATCGATTGGCGACATATTATGACAAGAAATAATATCACTCATTTTAATTTTTCCCAGATGACAAGGATACCCTGTACAATTACAATATAAAAATGATAAATCATTCATTTTAAAAACAACGACATCTAAATATTTTTGCAAATAATAAGCAATAGCAACATCACACGCGGGATGTAAATTATTTTTGTTTTCATTACAAACATTTATCCAATCATCCATTAAGTTGTCTAGTAAAGGATATAATTTTTGAAGACAATTTTTAGTTATGATAAATCCTGGACCTCCTGAGTGAAAATAATATGATTTTTCGTAAATAGTTCTATGACAACCGTGTCCCCCAATATACAAATTATGAGAAGGTTCAAAATTTTTTAAGAATTTTATTAATTTAGGTATATTTAAATAAGTGTCTGTTCCGCAACAAATAACAAAATCTGTATTATAATTATCATAAATATATTTGAGCCCCGTAAATTGTTTATAAGATGCGGATAAATAATCATTTTTAACATTTTTTAAATAAACGTATTGTTTTCCTTGGAATTCTATATTTTCCTCTTCTCCTAAAAAATAAATGAGTTTAATATTTGGTGTTTTGGATGCGAGTTTTCCCCAAGTTTCATTAACCATTTGAATTTCTTTTGCATATTTGTCGATTGTAACACATCCATAAATAGCAATAATTAATGTATATTTTTCTTGTTGAGACATTAAATTTCAATATGATTTAAATTTTATATTATTTTGTTTTTTGTTTGAAGTTTTTATAAATTTGACATTTTAACAATCTTATCCGCGTATATTAGAGTAAAAAATACACATATACCTAAAATATGAACCCTTATTATAGTTGGTTTTAAATAATAAATAATGCAAACTATTTAATAATAATAAAATTGAATTATTAAAGGTTTAAAATTATAAATTAAAATTAATATTTTTAGACATTCAAACGTCCATAAGAAAAATTGAAAAATTTATAATAGATTTTATTTTATTATAAATATTGCATTTAATAATGAATTTAGGAGAAAAATTATCAGAAGAACAACACCGAGCATTTGAAAAATTCAAAAATGGGAACAACATATTTTTAACAGGTCCAGGAGGAACTGGTAAAACTAAATTAATAAAAAATATGACAGATTGGGCATATCAAAATGGAAAAGAATTTCAAGTATGTTCGATGACTGGATGTTCTGCATTATTATTGGGATATGGTGCTAGAACATTACATTCGTGGAGTGGAATAAAAATAGCAAAAGGAGAATCTCATAAAATAATAACCCGAGCAATAAAAAATAAGACCGCAAAAAAAGAATGGTTGCGTATAAGAATATTAATTGTGGATGAAGTAAGTATGATGAATAAAAAAATTTTTGACATAATTGAAGAAATTGCACGTGATATAAAAAAAAATCCTTTTCCATTTGGTGGAATTCAGGTGGTTTTTACGGGTGATTTTTACCAATTGCCTCCTGTTCCAACGCCGAATGAACCGAAAACAGAAGAATTTTGTTTTGAATCTGATAAATGGTTTTCAGTATTTCATCCTGAAAATCATTTGGAATTAAAAACTATTTTTCGACAAAACGACCCAATATATATTAAAATATTATCCCAAGTGAGAAGAGGCGAATTGGACGATGAAAGTATTGAAATACTTAAAAAATATGTAAAAAGAGAATACGACGAAAATGAAAATAATGGATGTTTTCTAACAAAATTATTTCCTTTAAGAAATCGTGCAGATTTTATAAATGAAACAATGTTTTCTAGAATAGAAGAACCAATACAAAAATACCCAATTTCAATATTGAAAAATTGTAGAACCTATATAGAAACGGGACAACTGATTGAACCATCACTCATTCAAAAAATGAATGAAATGACAGAATTAGAAAAAGAAAACGAAATTTCAAAACTGATTTCAAACAGTCCATTTCAATATGAATTGAAGTTAAAAAAAAGAACTGTAGTAATGTGTGTAACAAATTTGAATATGGATTTAGGAATATGCAATGGTTCTCAGGGGGTTGTGATTGATTTTGATGAAATAACAAAAGCTCCAATAGTAAAATTTACAAATGGTATTATAATGAAAATGCCTTTAACTTATATACAGACAGATGATTGTCCAACAATTGCAATCGGACAATATCCTTTGTGCTGGGCGTGGGCTTTGACAATACATAAAATTCAAGGTGCGACATTAAAAATGGCACAAATAGATATAGGAAACAGTATTTTTGAATATGGACAAACTTATGTCGCTTTATCTAGAATAAAAAGTTTGGAAGGGCTGTATTTATCAGCATTTAACCCTTTTCGTATAAAATCAAATCCCAAAGTAAAAGATTTTTATGAAAAAATGGAAAATATGTTATCAAATGAAACGCAAAAATAAAATATTAAAATATCAAATATCGAAAATATTTAACATTTTTTGAGAACAAAAACCGGTTGAAAATTATGATCAAACTCATTTGTATTGACGATTTTTTTCATTATTTCCATATTCATTATTTTTTCTTGGAAGTATCCATAAAAATTAAAATCAATAATTTCAAAATTATTTATTAATTTCGGAAATCGAATAGGTCCATAAATTCGATGTGCGTTCCATTCAATTGCGTCTTTTCCAATTGGAACGGCAAGTATAAAAAAACCATCATCTTTTAATTTATCGTGAATAAGTGTAGTGGTTTTTAAATCAGCATCAGGGTCTAAGGGGTCTCCGTATCGTCCAAGACCCGAATGTTCAATAGAAGAAAAAGACAAAATAATATCATATTTATTTTGATTATGTAAAAATGTTTCGATAGAGATAGATTGAATAATATTGCTTTCACAAATAGGCGGATTATAATCTACAGTGGTAACATCATTTATTCCTAAATTTAAACAAATGCATTCCACCCAAGGATTTTGAGAACCAATAACCGCAATTTTTTTCCCTAAGAAATTCACACCCAAATTATTTAAACCAAATAAAGAATTTAAAATGTTTAAATGTCCAAATCCATAACACCATTTTTTTGAACTAAAATTTAATATTTTTTCAACAGTAAAATCGTTCAAATAATCTTGCATAAATATATTGTCCCATACTGGAAGTTTTTCGCTAAAATATGTTTCATTAAAGTACCAACTGTGTCCAGATTCATCATTATATCGAATTTGAACCAATCCATTCATTGTATATTTATCATATAAATGTTCAGGAATTTGCTTTAGAGGAATTTTGTTCATATTGCAGGTTTTACAAATAAATAAAATAATAATTTCAAGTGTTTTTATGATATAATATTATTTTAACCCTTTAACGATTTTACCCGCGGATATCAGGGTAAAATAATTCTGTTTATAAATTATGAGTTGTTATCGCATCAATGAAGGTGTCAAATAATTTATTTATTCTAAAATATTTGACATCATTAAAAAATGGAACGTTAAAGGGTTAA